>Ga0070724_10001976_pt1 | contig 11764 bp, 6 predicted proteins | sample tdDd001_FD_67278 | JGI IMG/M metagenome (GOLD analysis project Ga0070724, IMG submission 67278) | Marine sediment microbial communities from the Atlantic coast under amendment with organic carbon and nitrate - tdDd00.1 | ecosystem: Environmental > Aquatic > Marine > Coastal > Sediment | place...
AACAAACAACTTTTGAATGAAGTAACTCTTCTAGAAAATCTTTACAATTATCATAATCAAATATCACAATATCATTATTTGAGATATCAATTTTTTCAACTTGTTGATGTGAATAAATATTCTCAATTTCAATACTACTTTCAATTGCTTTATTCCATTGATCATGTAAAACTCTGTTTGGAGAGATTAAAACTATCTTCATTTTAGTTCTCCGTTAGTGCATACTGCTTAGTTTTAATAAGAGGTTTTAATAGATATGTTAATACAGTTTTCTGCCCTGTAATAATATCCGCACTTCCTCTCATACCAGGCATAATTCTAAGTGGTTTATCTTGTGTTCCTAAATGGTCTTTATCTGTTTTTATATAAACTAAATAATAAGTGTTTTTATCATTGTCTGTTACTGAGTCTGGTGAAATTTTATCAATAGTACCATCAAGTGAACCATAAATTGTAAAATCATATGCAGTAAATTTCAGAGTAACTTTTTGTTCTTGATGTAAAAATGCAATATCCTCTGGTTTGATTTTTGCTTCAATTAAAAGTTTCTTCTCTTTTGGAACAATCTCAATTAAATCCATTGCAGGCTGAACTGAACCACCAATAGTATTCACATACATCTTTTTAATAAAACCAGTTACAGGAGAAACTACTGAACTTCTTTGTACTTGATCTTCTAAACCTTGATTTTGTTTAGAAGATTGATTGATTTTTGAAACAACTTCATTGTACTCTTTATGAGCATTGTTTTGAAACTCTATTTTTGCTTCTTTATATCTATTTCTATACTCTTTAACAGAAGAATTAACTCTATTTAAAGATAATCTAACTGACTCTAAATCATCTTTAATTGAGTTAGCTTCCCTTAAAAGCTTTAGATATTCAACCTTAGATACAATCCCTCTTTTTACTAAAGGATCCATTACTTTTTGCTCTTCCCTAATAAGTTTAAAGCTTTGTTCTAAGTGTCTTATTCTTGATCTAATCTCATTTTTTTCTTTTTGTTTCTGAGAAATCTGTTCATCAAAAACTCTAAGTTTTGAGTCTAATTGAGCTAAATCACTTTTATATAATTCATACTCTTTTTGGTAAATATCACTATTTTTATCAAATACAAAATCTTTGTTATTTGCTTCTGCATAAAGTCTAGTTCTTTGTGCTTCTAATGATTCAATTTCTAAAATATTTTTTTCATAAGTAGAAGAGTATTGCTTGTTTTTCAGTTTTAATAAAACATCACCTTTTTTAACTAAATCACCCTCTTCTACTAATATCTCAGTGATAACACCACCTTCAAAATTTTGAACCATTTGATTTTGACCATAAGGAATTACTTTACTTTCACCCCTTACAAGCTGATCAATTTTTGATAAATATGCCCATGTAAAAAAAGAGATCACTAATAGTACTATGATATATAAAATCACTTTTGTACTATTTGGAGCTTTCTCAACTAAGGCTTGAGAAACAGAATTAATATAATCATAATCAGAAGTTTTATCTATTTCTTTCATTATTGAACCTTATTTGACAAAGCGTTAATTACATAGTTTTTTTCACCATCTAAAACTATTTTACCATTATCTACAACTATAATTCTATCAACTAACTCAAGCATTGAACTTTTATGTGTAGTTAAAAGAACTGTTTTATCTTTTATCTCTTCTTTTAATGCATTGATTAAGCTCTTCTCTGTAGCAATATCCATACTATCAGTAGGCTCATCTAAAAGAAGAGTAGAATAATCCCCTACTAAAGCTCTAGCTAAAGATATAGCCTTTTTCTGACCACCTGATAATGTATCACCCCTCTCACCAACTGGTAAATCAAAACCTGCAGGATGCGAGTTCACAAAATCAAGTAACTGAGCTGTTTTTGTTGCATTGATTAAAGTCTCATCATTTTCATATGGATATTTATAAAGAATATTCTCTTTTAGTGTTCCATTAAATAAAATTGTATCTTGAGATACATAAGCTATATTTTTTCTAACATCAGATGGTTCTATTTGTTTTATCTCAATTCCATCAAGAATAATTTCACCCTCGTTTGCTTGATAAAGCTTCATTAAAAGTTTCATAATAGTAGATTTACCAGAACCAATCTTTCCAATGATTGCTATCTTTTCACCTTTTTTTACGTGAAAAGATACATTATCAAGTACTTTTTTACTCTCATCATAGAAAAATGATACATCTTTAAACTCAAAGTTTCCATCAATATACTCTTTATGAATAGCAGCTTTATTTGATTCTCTCTCAACTGGAATATTCATAATATTTTCTAACATATTGTATGAAGTTTTTGCCTGTTCATAATTACTAATAAGTGAAGCAACTTGTCCCATAGGAGCAATTGCTCTTCCACCTAAAATTACAGCAGCAATTAAACCACCTAAAGTTAACTGATTTTCTCCAATAGCATATACACCATAAATTACAATAAAAATTGTAGTAAGCTGAACAAAAAGTGCATTTACATTTGTAATTGATGTTGTTAACATTTTTGTAAATAGTGATTTTGTAGAGATATCCGCAGTGCTCTCTTCCCATTTCCATCTAAGATGTCCTGAGGCTCCTAAACTTTTGATAGTCTCTAGTGCATTTAAACTCTCAATTAAAATACCATTTTTATAAGAGATTGATTCATTTGAAGCTTCAATACTTTTATGAAGAGGCTTTTTTATAAGTAGCGAATAAAAAAGAATTAAAAATATAAATATAATAGGTACAACTACTATAGCTCCAGAGATATAAAAAATCGCTAATAAAAACAATAATACAAAAGGTAAATCTACTAAAACTGCAATTGTTGAACTTGAGAAGAAGTTTTTAATCATCTCAAAATCTTTAATATTACTTGCAAAAGCTCCAATTGATTTAGGTCTATGCTCTAACTTTATATTTAAAATTTTATCAAATAGTTTTGATGAAACTATAATATCAATCTTCTTTGAACTAATATCAATATAGTAAGACCTAATAAACTTAGTTACCAAATCAAAAACATATATAATACAAATACCTATAGCCATTGCCCAAAGAGTCTCAATTGCAAAGTTTGGTACAACTCTATCGTATACATTCATCACAAAAAATGGAGTCATAAGAACAAAGATATTAATTAAAATAGATGCAATTACAACATCTTTATAAATAGAGAAGTTTTTCTTTACTGTTCCCCAAAACCAATGATCATCATTTGCCTTTATAACATTTGGTTTTATTTCACTCTCAAAATGCTCTTTTTTTAATAAAAACATCTCTCCTGTATATAACTCTTCAATTTTTTCTAGATCAACTTCTTCTTTTACTTCTTCCATATCATGTACATGAATTACAGCTTTTTTAGATTCAAAATCTATCTTTTCTAAAATACACGAACTACTATCTTTTAAGATAATAATTGCAGGTAAAAGAAGTTGTGAAATATCTTTAAAACTCTTTTTCGTGTATTTTGATTTAAAGCCAGCTTTTTTGGCAAGTGATATAAAAAGTGGTTTTCCATTATAAGTAGATAACATATCTGGTATCTTCTCATTTTGCTTTAAAGGAAAACCTTCAATTAGTGTATTAGAACTAATTGATTTATGGTAATGTTTTAAAAAATATAAAAGATTATCAAATAAAGAAGTGGAAAGCTTCCCATGATCTAAATTTTTAAACATTAACTAACCTCAATTGAGTCGATGTATTTACCTTGCAAATATTTAATACCTGTATCTTTTAATGAGTTAAACTCACTTTCTGTCTCTACGTGTTTAACAATCAAGTAAGCACCAATAGTTGAAGTGATATTTAATAAAATACTATCTGTAATTTTACTCTCACTTCCAACTAAATAAGACTTAGAAATCTTAATATACTCAGGTTTTAAAACTTTTAAGTAATCTAAGTTTTCACTATCAAAAGTAAAGCTCTCAATTGCAAACTTATGATTAGTAGTTGCTATTTGTTTTGTAAAGTATTCATAATCAACAATATTGTTTAAAATATCTGCATTTACACACTCAAAATAGAATGCTGTACTAGATGAACTAAAGTTTTGTTTTAATTCATTAATTAACCAATCAACACTAGATTTATTTGAAATAAAGTCAGATGTTAAGTTAATAACTGCATTATCTTTTAGATTACTACCTACTTTTGTTTCAAAGATTTTTTTGATTGTTTGTTTCTCTAATTTTCCTAACCATCCCATTGATGAAACAATAGACCAGAAATCACCTGGTGAGTAAACATTTCCATCTTTGTCTTTAAGTCTTGTGTAGTACTCTTTCATATGAACTTTATTATCTTGAGTATCTAAAACATTCTGAGCATGGAAAAGTAAACCATCGTTATCAAATGCCCACTGTAACAACTCAATCCACTCTTGTTTTGTAAACTTAACATCATCTTCTAAGTAGTTTAATCTAAACACATCTTTTTGCATAGCAATAGATAAAGATTGATCTGTTTTTGACATAATATCTTTTAAAGAAGTATTTTGAACATAGTTAGAAATACCAGCAGCTACTTTTAAATCAAATACATCATCTAAATTATTAGCTTTGATAAAATCTTGAATATTCTTATAAATATCATCAAACTTCTCATTCACATCTTCATAGTGCGTATTTGGTAATAACACAGCTAATACACCATCATCTAATTTACATAAAACAAAGTCTTTATTTGATTCAAAACTATTATTTACTTGTTCAATTATAAATGTTTTAAATGCAAAATAGTTTTTAAAACCAACAGTCTTTTTAAATGAAATCTCATCTTTAATATCTATAAATCCTAATAAACCATGTGAATTTTTAAGATATGAGTTAAGTTTTAAAACTAAATAGTTTCTATTTCCTAAAGCAGTATCATTATCTTTATAAAGTAAGTCATTATATTTATTTAATGTCTCAACCTCTTTATTAAATATTGCTTCCATTTTAGATATTGTTTTATTCATTGCAACTGCAACATTTTTGAACTCTACTGTATTTGGAAGTTCATTTTCAATAATAAACTCATTATTGTCAATAGCCTTTGCTTGAAGACTTAACTTCTGTAGTGGTTGTAAAAGTTTATTAATAAAGAAATAAAACGCCACTAACAGTAAAATAGTAGAGATTAAGAAAATCTGAGCAATAGCTTTAAAAGTATTCCACATCTGATTATTTGCATAATCTTGGTGAATTTTAACTTCTAAGCTACCTGCATTAATCCAACCTTTCATAATATTTGCAGTTGAACTTGGAGCATTAATAGCAAACATATTTGAGAACCATGCTGGTGCTTCTTCAATTTCCCTTGGACTTGCTAATTTTATAACCTCTTTTTCATCAGTATCATAAACAGCAATATATTCATAGAATCCATTATCAACAATTGAGCTAATCATACCTTCCATAGTAGAAGTATCCTCAAAATCAACATCTTTACTAATAGATAAACCTAAGAAAGATGCACTATTTTTTGCATTTGAACTTAGTTGATTTTCAAGAAGGTTTTTATTATAACTTAATATAAACCAAAGAAGAACTGTTGACATTAAAACTAAAAAAATAGTTATTAGAATTGTTAGCTGTTTATATAAACTCATATTTTTCCTTCATTGATGTTTCTTAGTAATTTTCTAAATTTTAAACTTTGACTTGCTTTGAATTTACTTTTTTGATTTTTACTTAATCCTGCACTTTTTGCAGAAAAACTGTAAATTGGTATAATATCTTGTCTTTTTGAAGCTGGAAGTGCTTTATAGTTAATTGAATCTAAAATAATTGGCATAGACTTCTTTGTTTTATAGTATGTTAAAACCATATATGAAACTTTTTTCTTCTTTGATTTTACATATGTAAAAAAAAGTTTATTACTATCAATATTTAGTTCATTTACCAATGTAAAATATTTAGCAAAAACAAAATCTTCACTATCACCTTTGTCTTTTGCTAAAAATTCAAATGGTGTTGCCCAATAATCTTTTTTATTCCAGGCTCTTTTATCAGAAGTGTATTTAACCTTATTAAAAAAGTCATTTACAACTTTTAGCTTTTCCATTTCAGGCTTATTTTTTGCAGCCTTAATTTTCTTTTTTAACAGTAAAAATCTATTTGTAGTGAACTTTCCATATTTAGCATTTACTTTTTTCAAAATTGCATTTGTATACAGCTCTTTTGATAAAAGAGCTGTAAAAAATAAAGCTGTTATAGAAAGTAAAATAATTGATTTTTTCATCTATTTTACTACTTTACACCCCATAGGTTTTGAACCTCAGTTGTATCAAGTTGTTCTTCGCTTTCTTTAAGTTCAGTACTGAACTTAATCTCATCAACTTGTACACAAGTAATTCCTTCACAACCATAAATATTAGTTTTAGGTGTTGCAGAATTATCACATTGATCTTCACAATCTAAAATTTTATCATTATCTTGATCTACATACGCAAGTACTTTGTCTTTTTTATACTCTTCTTTGAAATCTTTTCCAAATGCTTTGTACAATTCACCCATTGCATCTAAAACTCTATACTTAGCAAACATTAAATCATAGTTATTGTGAATAACTCTGATTCTAATATTATTAACCTCGTCTTGCACATCAAGTAAATCAATAAGAGTTCTTCTTCCTAATTGGAACTCTTCTTCATAAGCAACTTTTGTTTTAGCAGTTAAATCTCTATATTCAACTTGGTGTTTATACTGCTCTTCAATCATCTTGAAGGCACTCCAAGATAATCCTAATGCTTCAATAACATCTCTTTTTAATTTATTTTTATGAGCATACTCATAATTTAATAAACTAATATATTTTTGTTTCTCAGCTTTATCAGCTCCACCACTATATAAGTTATAGTTTAATACTAACATTGCACTTAAATCATCTTCTCTACCAACAGCAGAACCTGTTAAGTTGTTGTATCTATTACCTTCTAACTCTAAGTCTAAAGTTGGATAGTCATTTCTTTCAACATATTGAAGTGATTCTTGAATAGCAACAATATCATAGTTAGCTACTAAAATTGAAGGATTTGAGTGAATTGCGATATCTGTTGCATGCTCTAAAGTTTTAGGTAACTTACCTTTAAACTCTGGAACAACTAAAGTATTTTCATCAACATATCTTCCAAGTGCTTTGTGGAAATTAAATTTTGCATCAATTAAGTTGTTTGTTTCAGATACATAATTTGATTTAGAAAGTGCAAGTCTACCTTTTACCCTTTCAACTTCACTTAGTGTACTAAAACCTTTTTCATATCTATCTTGGATTTTTATAAGTGTTTCTTCGTGAACTTTTACATTCTCTTTTGCAATTTTAAGTACTTCATTATATCTTACTACTTTGATATAAGCTTCAATTGCTCTGTACATTTTATCTTGTGCAACTTCAATATATTTATTAAATGCAGCTTTTGCTCTAGCTTCATCTCTATCTACAGCAGACTGTGTTCCAAATCCATTAAATAAGTTTTGAACTAATCTAACAGTAACTTCTGAAGTATCATATTTATCTTTAGCAGAGCCTTCTTTTTCAGTCTCTTTCTTACCAACTTTTCCTATAATATCAATTGTTGGATAGTTACCTGCATCTGAGATATTAATATCTTCCATTGTTGCATTATATTGGAACAATCTCTCTTTGATTTCAGGATCAGTATGAATAATCTCATTTAACATAGCTTCAAGAGTATATTTAGTTTCAGCTTTTTTTTCTTTTACTTCAACTACTTTTTTCTCTTCTTTTACAGAAGCTTTTACTTCATTTTCTACAACTACAGGCTCTTCTTTAATTTCAATCTCTTCATTATCTACTTGAAGTTCCATCTCTTTTTGTTCAATAACCTCATTCTTAACTTGAGGTTCTACTTCTTTTTGCTCAATAATTTCATTTTCATCAAAAGTTTCAGCATTATTATTTATATATGCCGTTGGGAAGTCAGATTTTAATTCAGCTAAAACCTCTTTTGCTTCTCTTACATATTTAAAAGGTTCTGCTGCAATAATGAAATGATTACCAGATGGTCTCATTACAACATTAAATGGATACTTGTCTTTTTGAAGTTTTATTTTTTCTTCAATTCCATTTAATAAAACATCATATTTATTTTGAGCTTTTGCTTCATTTGAAAAGCTTGCTAAAACTACTTTTTTATAGTTTTCAGCTACTGCCACCTGACTTAATAGTAAACAACCTAATACTACCTTACTAGTTAAAAAACTTTTTCTCACAACTCTCCCCTAAAACTTGCAAATTTCACTTAAAAAAATTATTGTCAAAAGATACTAACTATCTTTTATTAAAAAATAATCAAAAATATGTAAATAATATCGAAAGAAGACTTAATTTTTTTTAAGTAAAAAATAAGCTAAGGATAATAATTATCATAAAAGCAATATTTTTTTAGGTAATTTGTAATATTTATTCAATATTTATACAGACAATAAATATAAATAATAAAATCTAAAGAAAAATAATTTTTAAAGGAAATAATTAAGTAAAAATTGCTTTTAGCTAATTATTTAAATTTAGTAGTATTTATAAGAAAAATTAAAATATCTAGATTAATTATCTAGATATTTTTAGCTATTTTTTCAGAACTGCTACAACTCTTCTGTTATTTGCTCTACCTTCAGCAGTATCATTTGTATCTATTGGGCTTAACTCACCAAAACCAACAGAGTTTAATCTTTGCTCTTCAATACCTTGCTCAATTAAATAAACTTTTACAGCATCTGCTCTATTTTGAGATAATACTTCATTGTATTTTTCAGTTGCTCTACTATCAGTATGCCCTTCAATTACAGCATTATAATGAGGGTGTTTTTTCATAAACTCAATAAATGTATCTAATGTTTGAGTAAAGTCCTCTTTTACTTCATATCTATCTCTATCAAATAAAACTTGAAGGTTTACCAACTTACTACATCCAACTTCATCTACTTCAAATCCTAATGGTGTATTTGGACACTCATCAATATTATTTAAAACACCATCTTTATCATCATCACCAATTACTACTGGTTTTGGTTCAGGTTTTTTACACCCCTCTTCTTTACAAGGAATAGTCTCTAAACAATCATCTTTTGAATCAATAATACCATCGCCATCAACATCTTGAGATACAATAATTCCTCTATCTTTATTTTTATACTCATCCTCAGAAACATTTGGCCCACTAATTGCTGATACCATTCCTGCATTTAATCCTAATACACCTAAAGTTAATACTGCTAATAATTTTCTCATTTTATGTTTCCCTTGTTTTATTTATATTATGCTTGTGTTTATGTCTTGATCAATTCTTAATGTTACAGCATTGCTATCACCAGATTTTGAATAAACATCATATTTCTGACCATTACTATCTGTATAATCTGTACCTGAGTCAACCCAGTTTCCACCATCACCATCTTTAAGAGATACTGTATCTCCTGAATTTCCTAATATTTCTAAGATATTATTACTATCTGTAATATCTAAAACATCCTGAATACCAATATTGTTAACTTCATGATTTCCATTTGCATTTAAATCAATTTTTTCCACATTTGATATTGTTGCATTTTTTGTATCAAAATCTAAATTAATACCTTTATCCAATACTAAAGAATCCGTTCCAGCTAAGAAATCAAGTGCCTCTTTATCGGTAAACATCATAGTATCATCACCTGTTGTACCCGTCTTAGATGTATTTACCTTTAAAGCTACATCTTTACTAGCTGTATCACCATCTTTATCTATTACTGAAACTGATAGTGTTTCAGAATACTCAGTACCAGCTAAAGTTGAGTTTACTGTATAAGAATAAGCTCCTGTATCAAAATCTAATGTAATTTTTGAACCTATTCCATTACTACCATCAGTAAGTGTTGTATTAATATCCGTCATTGTTGAACCAGAACCAACATTAGCTCCATTTTCATCTGTAATTGATGTACCATTATAAGAATAAGTTTTACTACCAATTACAATAGACGTAACATAAGCTTCATCGGCTCCTTCACCAATTAATGTGAAGTTTCCATCAGTAAATACATTTCCTGTGATAGTAATTGTTGTTTCACCTAAAAGTTTAGTCTGCATCTGAGCAGCTGTTGTAACAGAATACGCTTCACCTTTTCCTGAATTTATACCTAAAGCATTTGCAGCAACATACTCTGAATTTCCATCTGAATCATTGTAATTACCAGCAGCATTAATACCAGCAACAATTTGTAAATTTCCTACATCAACTGCTTGAGAAATTGCTACACCATCAATAGCATCAACCTCACTTCTATTTATTAAATCATCCCATTTAGTTGAATTTTGAGGCTCATAACCATCATTTGGTTCCCCATCTGACATAAAGTAAACATATGTAAAGTCAGAATCAGGATTATTCCCTGCATTTGCTGACCTTATATAAGCATCAGATGTAGCATCCATTGCATTATTATACTGCGTTCCACTACCTGCAGAGATTGAATCAATCTTAGTTTTAGCAGTTGAAGCATCTAACCAAATATCTGTATTTGATGTATTATAAGAACCTTGAGAATTAGTCATTGACCCAGAGTCTGTAAATGTAACCATATTACTTCCACTAAAGTATGTAACCATTACATTTACATCACCTAGATCTCCATATCCATCAATCATAGCTTTTGCAGCATCTTTTTGTGCATTCATTCTTTCATTACTAGAACCACTATTTCTAGAGAAGTCCCACTTCATACTACCAGATGCATCTAAAACTAAAACTAAATTAATTGTTTTAGGACCAATAAATACAGAGTCATTATTATCAAAAATAGTTGGAACATCATCAGTAATCGATACTTTAAAGCTATCAGTTGTCGTATATCCACTAGTAGTCTCTGTAGCAATAATTCCAAAGTTTAACTCTTTTACATCTTCAGAATTTGCAGTTGGATGATCAATAGAATCTTTTAAATCAAAAGTATAACTAGCACTTCCTGATGTAGGATTATTTATAGTATTTGTAAAAATAGTATTACTTGCATTAACTCCTCCCTCACTACTTGAAGTAGAAGCCGTTAATACATGACCACTATTATCTAAATAATAATAAATTGTATTCCCATCTTGAGTTAATCCACTATCTTGTCCATCAGTTATTCCATTAAATGTAATATCAAATGTATCAGAACCAGCAGTAACATCTAAAGTTTTTGTAACAGATGTAGACTCTTTTGATGTATCATTTCCATCACTTAAGTCATCTTCATCAACTGCAGAATCTACAGGATCTCCAATTACTACACTTGTATCATCATCTATAATAGTAGTAGTAACTGCTGCTACATGTACGGTTGAATTCGTATCAGTATAACCATCAATATCTACATTTTCAAACTCTGTTGTAGCTACATTTGAGATTTTAACATTATATGTTTCATCAGCTTCTACTAATACATCTTCATTTGTATCTACATCAAAAGTAGCAGAAGAGCTATTAGCATTAATTGTTGCTGTTGTTGTTTGATTATTTCCAAATTCATAGTCAGAATCTTCCGCAGTTAAGACTCCTCCATTTGTAAAAGTGAAAGTAACTACAGTATCACTAGAAACATTTACAGTATTCCCATCTTTATCTCTTAATGTTACAGTATAAGTAGTTGTTGTATCTCCCTCATTTACACTTGAAGGTCCTGTTAATACTGCATATACTGTATCCTCAGGCCCTCTTCCTCCTGGCTCATCTGGTGTTCCAGTTGGTTCATTATCAGTGATTGTTCCTGTTACACTATTCTCATCTGATGCTGCACCATTTGCTGTTG
>Ga0070724_10001981_pt1 | contig 11721 bp, 8 predicted proteins | sample tdDd001_FD_67278 | JGI IMG/M metagenome (GOLD analysis project Ga0070724, IMG submission 67278) | Marine sediment microbial communities from the Atlantic coast under amendment with organic carbon and nitrate - tdDd00.1 | ecosystem: Environmental > Aquatic > Marine > Coastal > Sediment | place...
AATTAATTAATGAAGCATCAACAATACCATTTTCTAATCGTATTGTATTAGATAAAGATGACATCAATGAAATCATTAGAAAAATTAATGTTGCGATACCAGAAGAAGTGCGTCGTGCCAAGTGGATTAAAGAAGAGAAGGATCAAATCCTTATTGAAGCAAAAAAAGAAGCAGAGGAAATCATTAGAGCCGCTCAAGAAGAAGAAGCTAGACTAATCAATCATGCTAAGTTTGAAGAAAACCGAGTGATTGAAGATGCAAGAAACATAGCTGACAATTTAGTGAGTGAAAATGAAATTACTGTTTTGGCTGAGAATCATTGTAGAAATCTAGTAGATACTGCAGAGAAAAAGGCTAAAGAAATTAAAGATGGTGCATATCATTATGCTGATGAAATGCTTGAAGAATTACAGTTTAAGCTTAACGACTTTATTGAAACAATCAATCACAATAGATCAGAATTAAATAAATTTGTACAAAAAGAAGATGAATAATTATATTCATCTTTTTAAATAGAAAGGTTTGTTTAAATAATCATCACCAGCCTTGTAATCTTGACCTAATAACTTGTAGATGTTGGTTGCCTTAATATCTAATTCCAGCATTTTTGATGTTTGATCATCTAAGTTGACTTTATTGACATTAGTGATTAATTGTATTTCAGATGTTTTCTTTATTTTGTTAAGGATGTCTTTGCCTTTGTCGTTAAAAGCTAGAATTCTAGCGTATCTAGGATATTCATCAACAAACATGTCTTTTGTAATATCTAACAAAAGTTTAACGAGTATACGTTGTACACGTGTTTTCGTGAAGCGTTTTGAGATGATGCCGTTTAAGAGTTCATCATAAGTCGTAGCCTCTAGAGCTGCTTTTTTTATTCTATTTTCTAAACCTTCTGAGACATCTGATATTGATGCTATATAGTCACTTGTTGAAGTTCTTATTTTATACAATAGAAGATGGATCATATCATCTTTATAAATGTGATGATTGTGCATGGCTTTGAAACTAGCAGGTGGTAAGGTGTTTTCAATTGAGTCTAAATCTTTTGCATGTTTTCGAATGGCAGTTGCACTGGCAATATTTCCTGTTAGGTTTTCATCTAAATATTCAGCTTGAATACGTTTAATGGTTGCAGGTTTGATAGAACTTTCTAAAGTCTTGAGGGCCTTTAGATACTCAATGCCTAATATATTATTTGCCTTAAAGTCAAAGTCAGAATCTAGTGCTATACTTCTTGCACTAGGAAAGGAATATCCTTGGTTTAATGCATCTTGCAAACGCATTTGATAGTCCTCAGTTGGGTTTAAAATCATATCCGCAAGCTGATCAATATGCTCTAAGCTACCGTCTTCTGAACCGAAACATAAGTTATCTACAATGCCTAATGCATTTAAAATATAAACACTTCCATAAGCAAAATATTCAGCACTTGAACAAGCATACAGGGTGGGAATTTCGATCACTAAGTCTACACCTGATTCAACAGCTGCTTTAGCTCGTGTCCATTTGTCTAATATTGCAGGTTCGCCCCTTTGTAAGAAGTGACCGCTCATAACGGCAATGGCTGCATCGGAACCTGTGGTTTTTTTAGATTCATTTAGATGATATAGATGTCCATTGTGAAATGGATTATATTCTGTAACTAGTCCTACTATTCTCATTTTGACTCCTTTTTCTCCTAGATTTTATCATTTAATTGAAGTCATGTACAGTAGACATATACAGATGTAGGGGGATATAAGGAATTATATTGTATTATCTTGTTTTTTTTCGTAATATCGTGAATATTGACTTGAAAAAAATATCTAATCTATTATAATTGATATGAATGAAAAAGTTTGTATACTTAATACACTGCTAGGGGGAAAACAATGAATATTTTAGTTATTAACTGCGGAAGTTCATCTTTAAAATACCAATTATTAAACATGAACGATGAGAGCCAATTAGCTCAAGGTCTTGTTGAAAGAATCGGAATCGAAGGTTCTAGATTAAAGCAAGAAACACCAGCTTTCGGTAAGAAAGTAATCGAAGTAGAAATGAAGGATCACAAAGCTGCTTTAGAAAATGTATTAAAGGCTTTAGTAAATGAAGAATACGGTGCAATCAAGTCTTATGATGAGATTAACGCTGTTGGTCATAGAGTTGTACATGCTGGTGAAAAATACTCTGCTTCTGTAATCATCAACGATGATGTTATCAAAGCATTAGAAGAGTGTATTGAATTAGCACCACTTCACAACCCACCTAACTTAACTGGTATCAGAGCGATCCAAGAGTTATTACCAGCACTTGAGAATGTAGCAGTATTTGATACAGCATTCCACCAAACTATGCCAGAAACATCTTATATTTACCCACTTCCTTATGAATTATATGAAAAGTACGGCGTAAGAAGATACGGTTTCCACGGTACATCTCACAGATACGTATACCAAAGAGCTGCTGACATGTTAGGTAAAGATCCTAAAGAATTAAAATTAATTTCATGTCACTTAGGTAATGGTGCTTCATTATGTGCTATCGACGGTGGTAAGTCTGTTGCTACTTCTATGGGTTTCACACCACTTGAAGGTTTAGTAATGGGTACTCGTTGTGGTGATATCGATCCAGCTATCGTTACTTACATCATGGATAAAGAAAACTTAGATACTGCAGGTGTTAATAACTTATTAAATAAACAATCAGGTGTATTTGGTATTTCTGGCGTATCTTCAGACTTCAGAGATATTGAAAATGCAGCTGCTGATGGAAACAAGAGAGCTCAATTAGCATTAGACGCATTCGATTTAAGAGTAAGAAAGTACATTGCTGCTTACGCTTCAATCATGGGTGGTGTTGATGCAATCATCTTTACTGCTGGTTTAGGTGAAAACTCTGCTATGAACAGAGAATCAATCACAAAGAACTTAGAGTTCATGGGTGTAGAGCTTGATAAAGAAGCAAACAACATTAGAGGTAAAGAAGCTATCGTATCTACAGCTGACTCAAAAGTTAAGGTAATGGTTGTTCCTACAAACGAGGAATTAATGATTGCAAGAGATACTTTAGAATTAGTTAAGTAAAAAGCCTTGACAAAACCTCTTAAAATAAATATAATATTAATGTTATTTTGTGAGGTGAGTTTATGAAATATGATTTGACTCAACTGATATCTCAAAAGGTTAATGAGGTAGAAATTGATTCTATATTAGAATTATCTAAAGATGATGAACTTTCTCGCAGCGACTCGTATAAGTTAGCTCCGGTTATGGTCACTGGTGCGATCAAAAGGAACGGGCGGAATTTCTCGTTGGATTTGCGTTACGAGTCAAAGTGGATATTCTTGTGTGGTCGTTGTCTAGACGAAACTGAGTATATCATTGAAGGTGAAATTAAGAGATCTATTGTGAAGGAAAGAAGTGACGCTGAAGACGATTTGGTCTATGTGGAATCGGCTGTTATTGACCTTTATGATGTGATTTACAACGATATCGTATTGAATTTGCCAACGCAAGTACTTTGCGATGATGAATGTAAAGGACTATGTCCCGATTGTGGTGTTAACTTAAACAAGGCAGCATGTACTTGTGAAGATAATAATATTGACCCGCGATTTGAAAAATTGAAAAATTTGTTCACTGATTAAGGAGGTGTAATAATGGCAGTACCAAAGCGTAAAATTTCGAAGGCAAGAAGAGATAAGAGAAGAGCAGCTAACATTAAGATGACAGCGCCAAACATTATCGAGTGCCCACAATGCCATGAGCCAAACGTGCCACATAGAGTATGTGCAGCATGCGGTTTCTACAATGGTAAAGAAGTAATCTCTGTAGATTAATAAAAGCAAGCAACGTTTTTAAACGTTGCTTTTTTTTATGTCCTTTTTATGCACATTTATGCGTAAAAACATTTAAGACTAAAAAGGTATAGTAAATTAACGGCTTTTTAGTAATAATGAACACATATTCCCCTTAATAGCTTTATTATTAAACTGTTTGGTAGTATAATAAAGATGTATACCTATGTGAAAAAGGAGATATAAATGATATTGAGAAAAGTGATAAGTATTTTGATGATTTCAGTGTTACTGATGGGTCAAGTCATGGTATTTGCTGAACCGAGTAATTGGGCAACAGAGTTTATTGATGAGGCATCAAACGATAATTTGATACCAGAAACACTCAAGTCTGATTACCAAAATAACATTAAAAGATATGAGTATGTACTATTGGCTTTAAGGGTATTAGATCAAAATAATATTAATGTTGAAATAAAGGATGTTGATCCTTTTACAGATATTGCGAATCATACATATAAAGATGAAATTATAAGAGCTTATAATGCTGGAATTGTCGGTGGTTACGAGGATAACACCTTTAGACCTGATAATGAAATTAAAAGAGAAGAAGTTGCAGCTTTAGTCTATAACTTAGTCAAAGCAATTAATGCAGATACTGAGTTACCGGCGTCTAGGTCAACTTTCTCTGATACAGGAAAAATAAGTAATTGGGCATTACCATTCATCGAGTTTAATTATGTAAAATCTATCATCTCGGGTACAGGTAAGGTTGATAATCTTGATACAATTGATCCATTAGGTAAGACAACAAGAGAACAGTCTATAACATTACTATACAAAGTTTCAATTAATAAGGAGTTATTGGCTAAAGTTGAGTTTGATTCAATTGAATCGGATGGTAAAACTTGGACAAGTGAGGACTTAAATGTAACTGCTTCAAATGTTGGATATGATGCCTTAAAAGAAGCACAAGTAATTGATGATAGACAAGATGTTAATATAACTGACTTATCAAATACTTCATTTAGTTTAACATATGATGATGAATCAAGAATTGAAGTATCGAATGTATATGGCAACATATATTTGAATATTACTTACATGGATATAAATAATGAGAAAGTATCAAATGACTTTATAGAATTATTTAGTAATTTGTTTGAAGATGATGAGTTTATAAATGAGTTTCCTAAAATCGTTGAAGACCTCAAGACAACTGGGAAAGCAAGTAGACCGAAATTGAGTTCAGGGGCTGATGTAGAAATTGACTCAGATGAACTAAATGGGAACAAGATTTACTACTTACTGTATAAACGAAAGAAATAAAGGAGGATATGATGAAGAGAGTTATTTCATTAATTATGATAACAGCAATGTTGTTCACAATGTTTACTTATCCTGTGAGTGCTGAAACTTATAATTATAAAGCTGGAGTAAATGTTGAGAGAAGTTTCAGTATTGATAAGGATGGTGAAAGAGTTACTGTTGATAGAACAACATATAACTTTAAGAATCAAGTGCAAAATTATTTCTACATAGATTATGAGTTTACTTTTGATTCAATCCCTAAAACTTCAATTAGTGTTCCACAAAATGATAAAGAAGTTGTCCTTGTGTTAGATAGATCAGGTTCAATGAGATGGGATTTAGATGGAGATGAACCCGGAACAAGTGGCTTCTCAGGTACATCAAGAATGTCAATATTACATGATGCAGCATCTGATTTTGTAGATAGCTTGTCTGAGAACAGTAATATTAAGTTATCACTCATGTCATACAGTTCTAGTACAAGTGTATTTACAAGAAACAGTAAGAGAATTATTGATATAAGTAATGGTAATCAAGTCAATACTACGAATTACTATAATAGAGAAGCGATTAAAAATGAGATTACAAGTATGTCTCCAAATGGTGGTACCAATGTAGGTGATGCGTTTAGAATAGGGTATCAATTACTAGATACCAGTGAATCTGATGCAAATGCAGAAAGATATTTTGTTTTTCTTTCTGATGGAGAGCCAAGCTTTTTTTCTTATGATACTGTAACTCGTTCTGAATATAATTCAGATTCAAGTTGGAATTATAGATATAATGATGACACTTACTATAATTACTATGCTGGTACTGGTGCAGCACCTCGTACTAATAGTAGTAATGATTATGATAGAGGTAGAAAATATGCAGAGTTAATGGCTCCTTCATTAAGTGTTTTTGAAAAATCATACTTCTTATCATTTAATGATGATGAGTTTACAGCTTTGAGTGCCATTGCAGACTTAATAGCAGGTGAGAAAGGTCAATATTACCAAGCTAAAACATCAGATAGAATCAATACAGTTTATGATGAAATATCAAATGAGATTTTAGCTGTTTTAAAGTTAAACAACGCAAAATTTGAAGATACATTGCCTGAAAATATTGTAGTGTCAGTAGATCCTGATGATCAATACAAAGATTCTATAGAAATTAGAGATGGAAAAGTATATATTGATTTCAGTGCTATTAATTACAGATCGTCTGGTAATGAATATATTGCAGATCCAATTAAGATTTCTTTAAAGGCTTCATACAATCAATTAGGTGATTATGTCTTTGCTGATGATGTTGGTAAGTTCGAGTATAAAGATATTAATGGAGATGATGAAACATTACTGCTTGGCGGTGATACATTCTCTGTAGAGTTAGATCCTGTTACAAATGTTACTGCAACTAGAAATACAGTAGAGGGTCAAAATCCTGATAATGAAGTAAAAGTTTCTTGGGATACCTATGATGGTGCACTAGGTTATAAAATTTATAAAGGTTATGGTGATGAGAAAAAACTTATCGGTACAACATCAAGTGATACAACTGAAATAATAACACCTATCTATGGTGAAGATGGTGCTACGACAACATACTATGTGGAAGCTGATCTACCAGGTGATTTAAAATCAGGACATGGTGAGGCAATGTGTGATACAGAACCAAGTATCTTGAATGTAGTTGTTGAAAGAGAAAATAGTACTTTTATAGTATCTTGGGATAAAATTCAAGATGCTAAGAATCCAGCTGTAGTTGGAGAAGAAAATCAAACCGCTGATATTTACTATAACTTGTTACCTATAATTACAGGACCTTCTATGGATGGTCAAACGCCTCCTGGATTAATAGAGGAAAATGCTGGGAACAAAGGTATCTTCAAAATAGTAAATAATAGAGTTTATTATGAGTACGAGTTGGATGATTCAATTAGCTTTGAGAGTTATGATGATAAGATAAAGTTTACTGTAGGTGCAACAAAAGAAATATCTAATACAGAATCAGTTAATGCTAAACCATATACAAGTCAGGAATTGCAAATAAAACAAGTTGTAATGACATCAATAGCTACTGCACTAAATCAATTTGATTATGCTAAAAAAGAAACGATAGAAGTTTTAGTGCACTCTGATACTGCAGCAAACTTCCCAGAAGGTGTTTATCTTTATGATCCTGTTATAGTGGTTGATTTGTTATTACCTGATGAAGCAACTAATACACCTTTAGAGTTTACTTATCCAACAGTAAAAGTTGATAAGATAACTGGAACAGGGGAAAATATTGTTTATACACCAATCTCAGTATCTACTAAAGCAAAAGTAGATGGAGATGTAAATATCTACATCACACTGAATGATTACGCTAACTATATGATGGGGGCAGATCAGAAGTTTAGAATTACTTTGGAATATGCAATATCTTATGATAGTGAAGGTGGTGTATTAAAATCTGATGTATTCAATGCAGTAAAAGCTTTAAGTAATAATACAACATATAATGATGGTCATACTGTTATTATGAACGGTGCATATGATATTCCTAAGTATATTGATGTTTTATTAGATCGAGGCTACAGTACTTCGTTAGATACTTTATTGACAATGAAAACTTACTTCACATATAATACAACATCTAAAGATGTTCCCGCACCTGAAGTAAGAGATGAGAAAATAGGTGTATCAACTGGTCAGATGATGTTTAAAACACCTGACACAATAGATGATGAGTTTTAATGAAAAGAGATAATATGAAGAAAATAATATCGATCATTTCACTAATTATCTTATCAATATCATTTTCATTTGCTGATATTGCAAGTGAGTTAGAAGTTGATGTGATAATTGATGGAGTAGATTTGGAAATATATGATGAGGAGCAGCAAGTTCTGTTGCCCTCTTTCATTCAAAATAGTAGAACTATGGTGCCACTGAGAGGGTTTTCGGAAGCTTTTGGATTATCAAGTGACCAATTAAAGTGGTATGGAGACACGAGAAGTATAGAGTTAACCACTAATGCTTCTGAGACTGCCTTGTTAACCATCGGTGAAGCTGATGTTTATATGGATGATAAAACCTTGGTGATGGATGTAGCACCGGTTATAGTAAATAATAGGACTTATATTCCATTAAGTGCTGTTTCTTCTTTATTTGGAGTGACTCCAGAGTGGGATGGTAAGACCCGAACGGTTACAATGGATCCTAGTCATTATGTTATGAGTAGATTTAATCTAGAGTTCGAATATGATATTCGTGAAGGTTTTGTACTGAAGAATGATTATGTCGATAATAGATTATACCGCTTATATAAGAATGATCATAACCTAAATTCACTAGTTAAATCATTTGATTTTAAAATTGATTCAAGAGATATGAATACAGTTTTCGAAGAGTTCTTATATGAAAAAAGTTTGAGCGCTGATGATTTTAATGTTTTATCAAATAGCAAAGTATCTGTTTTCAGATCTATAAAAGATGAAAGTATTGCATTTGTTCAGTTAGAAAACTTAACTGTCATTATTGAGACATATAATATTAGTCCTGAGGAATTGATTGATTTGGTTGACACTTTAGAGGAGGTGAAATAATGAAGAAATTAAGTTTAGTTCTATTTATGATTATTCTCACCATGAGTTTTGTTGTAGCTGAAGGTACTTTTGAGGCAATTGTTCATCCTACTGCAGGAGATTTAAGTGATGATTTTGGTAATGGTACGACTTATATCGTTGAGAGTGATTGGTATCAATATAATTATGATGATGCTTATATCTATCGTTACAATGAAAATAGGGAAGATGTTATAAGTCAAGGTTATGACTATAATGTAGGTGATTTAAAAGGAGATAAATATCATTTTACCTTTAGACTATATTCTGATGGTAGTTGGGGTAAGTCAGGTATACAAATAAATGATATTAATACTTCGCATATTGATTTTGGATTTGCTTTATACAACACATATAGAACTGGTTCTCGTCATAATAGAAGATATTACAATCAGTTCGAATATTATGTTAATGGCACTAGACATACATTTGATATTGAAAACAGCGATATATATTTTACGTATGATTTTTTACTAACGAGAAAAGATAACAATACATTTGACATTGTAATTGAGATACAAGATTATTATGGTAATGGAATTCATTCTTTTGAAGTTGAAAATGTTGTTCTAAATACAATCTATCCATCACTATGGGTTGAGAGAAACAAGAGTGCATATTATTATGATTTTGATGCTTCATATGTTAAATCAACAATGTACGGCGCAATATTTACAAGCTTATATCAAGATGGTGAAGAACTTTACTTTGAGTATGGTATTACTGAAGATCATATCATTGATGTAAAATTGATTTATTCTGAGGATACCACTTTTGACACTACAGGAGTAACTGATCAAATAATTGATCTGCCATCTAGTAAGAAAATTACAGTAACTGATGATATGAAAGTAGGAGGTTATCTAGGTATATTTGGGAAGTCAAATGGTTCTCCTACCTTAGTAGATTATAAGGAAATAAAATATCTTAATGAGCCACAAAACTTCTACTATGTACCAACAGGTACAACAGGTGAATTTAAGTTCAGGTGGGATGCGGTAGAACACGCAACAGGATACAAGTTAGTTTATGGTAGTGGTACATCTGAAAAGGTTATATACCCAGATGCATTAACTGCAACTAATACTCAGTTTACTATTACTGATCCAACCAAGATGTCTATCGTAGCAAAAAGTCCTTCCCCTGGTGGTGTAGGAGATAGTGTTTCAATTTCTGTAAATGCTGAAGAAGGACCATTAGATCCAGTTACCAACCTCAATGGTACCATCGTTAAGAGAACTGTTGAAGAAGACGGTGAAGATGTTGACAAGTATTTTGTCGATCTTAGCTGGAACGAGTACGCTGGTGCTACAGAGTATACGATTGTAAGAAATACAACAGGAGATCAATATCCTGTATTAGCAGTTGTAAATGATGCAATTGAGTATTCAGATCCATTAACATCTCAGTTCCTTAGAATTAACTATAAGATTAAGACTAAGATAGGTGAAAAAGTATCACCATATTCTGATGTGTTAACGATTGAAAATAAGGTTAAAGACGTATTTTATAACTTTGATGATGTTAATGAATTGGTTAAGTTGTATTGGGAACCAATTGATGAAGCGATGGGATATAAAGTATTTACCAGTATAAATCCTGATATGTCTGATGAAACTTCTGTAAGATTCGATGTAACAAGTGATGAAAATGCGGCTGATTTTATAGAACATAGCTTTGCATTTGATAAAGACGATACCCAGAACAGATACATTCAAGTACAGGCATACCATAAGAATGATAGTGGTGATATAGACATTGAATCTGCCAGAACGAATATTTTGACCTTAGATTATACGAGAAACAATATGGTTAGAGACTTTAAAGCAGACTACAAGGCCAACTCTAATCAAGTGACATTGTCTTGGTCAGCATTAGAGAACGCAAACTCTTATGCTTTATACATTGGTGATTCACCAACAAGTCTTGAAATGCATGAAATAGTTTCTTCGCTTAATTACTTATATAGATTAGGAGCAGATGATGGAAGTTCATTGTATTTTGCAATCCAAGGTTTGCATACAAATGGTAGTTTTGTCTTATCAAACCCAATTGTAGTTGAAACTTTCACAAAGGACTTTGTACAAAATCTATCTTCTAAATTTGATGAATCAACGAGTTCAGCAAAATTACGTTGGAATACTCAAAACAGAGCAGATGGTTATGTTATATATAAGAATGATGTTGCTGTAAACACAACACCTATTACAAGTAATAATTATGTTCTTACTGGTGCTGCTGAAGGTGATAAGGTCTACGTGAAGGCTGTAATGAACTATGATAGTAAAACATATTATACATTACCTTCAAATATTACAACATTAGTTGCGAGTGATAGTGATATTGCAATAGATACAGAAGAATATATTGCAGAAAAACACTATGGTTCTCCATTGGAATTTAATGTAGAGTTTGATATTAACAGAGATGCTTCTAGGCTGTATGATGTAAGTGCTCAGTTTGTTTTAACGAATGATATGCAGGTAAATAACGGAGTTAGAGAGTTATTAGCTTCTTACATTTATCCTGAGATTGTGTCAGTGAAAATCGTAGACTTAGATGGTGTTTCTTATGATATGCCTTATACTCTTAGTATTGAATCAGGTATGATGATTGAAGGTCAAATGGTAGGTGATGCAGGATATGTTATGACTGTTGAACTGCCAGATACTAACACAAGATATTTACAGAAGGGTACAAAACTTAGCATTAGATTAAAGACGGACTTTAGATTTACTGATATAGTCTTTAGTGATCTTAAAACATTAGGTAGAAACTATCCGTTAATGGAATTACCATTCTATATTGAAAATGCTGAATCTGCTTTAAATGGAGCGGCTATAGTAAAAGAGGGTACACTAATTAGACAGTATGATGCTAATTTCCTAGATGACTCAACTTTTGTAGATGCAACGCTAAGTTATAACCTAACAGATAATGATTTTAACAACAGAGTTACTAATTCTGAAATCATTGATTTTGGATTTAAAAACAAAAGATTAATCATTGGTGAATAAAACTAAAATATAAAATT
>Ga0070724_10001982_pt1 | contig 11721 bp, 14 predicted proteins | sample tdDd001_FD_67278 | JGI IMG/M metagenome (GOLD analysis project Ga0070724, IMG submission 67278) | Marine sediment microbial communities from the Atlantic coast under amendment with organic carbon and nitrate - tdDd00.1 | ecosystem: Environmental > Aquatic > Marine > Coastal > Sediment | place...
ACCGATTGCAGCAGGTCCAGCGGTTCAAATCCAGCCACAACGATGGGCTTACCATAGTCTTTGGCAATGAAATCATAGGGGTGGACGCCGATCACCATAGACACATGCCCCGGCCCGACAAAGCCATCCAGCACCATATGCGGGTCATCCAGCAGCGCCTTGATCGGCGGGGGGACGGTGATGTGGTTGCAAAAGACGGTGAAATTCGTCAGCCCCTCGCGGGCGGCTTGCTGGATGGACAGCGCAGTCGAGGGCGTCGTCGTCTCGAACCCCAGGCCAAAGAACACCACCTCGCGATCCGGGTTGCGTCGCGCCAGTTCCAGCGCATCCAAGGGGGAATAGACCATCCGGATATCCGCCCCATCGGCCTTGGCCTGCATCAGCGATTTTTGTGTCCCCGGCACGCGCATGGCGTCACCAAAGGTGGTAAAGATCACCTCGGGGCGTTCGGCCAGTTCGATACATTCGTCAACACGGCTGCGTGGCAAAACGCAAACGGGACAACCGGGGCCGTGGATGAATTCGATCCCCGCAGGCGTCAGCTTGTCCAACCCATAGCGAAAGATTGCATGGGTGTGGCCGCCGCAAATCTCCATAATGTGGACAGGTTTTTCAGCCGTTGCGCCGATCTGGTCAACGACGCGTGCGATCGCGTCCAGCAGGGCCTTGGCTGCCACCGGGTCGCGGAATTCGTCTGCGTATTTCATGCCCGTTCCTCCAATGCGGCGTCGCCAGCGGCCATCGCCTCCAGTGTTTCCTGCGCCTCGCCCAGACCCCGCAAGGCCTCCAAGGTGGCAGCGGCTTCGGCTTCGTCGATCTCGGCCATGGCAAAGCCCACATGGATCAGCGCCCATTTGCCCACGACGTCAGACAGCGTACCGGTGGCAATCGGGGCCACGTTGACCTCGCGGCGCACGCCGGACACTTCGGCCATGGCCATCATGCGGGCTTCGTCTGTGATGGCCACGATCTGGCCAGGGATGCCTAGGCACATGGGTTAGTCCTCCTCGGGTGTCAGCGCGGGTTTGCCCGGTTCGGCGATCCCGTAGCGTTCGATTTTCGCGCGCAGGCCCACGCGGGACAGGCCCAGTTCGTTCGCGGCGCGGCTTTTGTTCCATTTCAGGCGGGTCAGAGTCTCGCGCAGAATGCGCATCTCGATCTCCTCGACACGGGTTTTCAGCGTACCCTCGCCCTCTAACACCATGTCCACCGGGGTGACGCCGGGCGCATCCGAAGGCGCAGCCTGCAGGATATGCCGCGAGATCAGCTCCGGCCCCAACAGCGTATCCTGGCTAAATACCAACATGCGGATCATTTCGTTTTCCAGCTCGCGCAGGTTGCCGGGCCAATCGTAATTTTCCAGAAACTGGATCGAGTCATCCGACAGGCCGTAAACCTGCTTGCCATGGGCCGAGGCGGCTTCGAACAGCAAGTGTTGCGCCAGTATCGACAGGTCCTCCAGCCGTTTTCGCAGGGGCGGAACTGTCATCGTGGTCTTGGCCAATGCGAAATACAGATCGCCCCGGAATCGGCCTTCGGCTACGTCCAGCCGCAGATCGCGGGACGCGCCCGCCAGCAGGCGCACATCGGTGCGGATGACCTCGTGACTGCCTAGCGGGCGAAAGGCGCCTTCGGTCGCGACCTTGACCAGAGCCAGCTGCATCTTGGGCGACAGATCTGCGATCCCGTTCAGGAATAAAGTGCCGCGATCCGCCTTTTGCAACAGGCCGGGTTTGTTCGATTGCACACCGGGGACAGCCCCGCGCCGAGCTCCGAACAGCTCTAGCTCTAGGATGTCGTCATCCACACCGATGCAGTTGATTTCGTGGAACGGCCGGTCGGACCGGAGCGAGCTGTAATGCATCGCCCGCGCCAGGTCGGTCTTGCCGGTGCCAGCCTCGCCGGTGATCAACACAGAGACGTCGAAACTCGCGAATTGACGGGCCTGCGCAATCACTGCGTTCATGGGTGAATTCGGCCCCCGCAACACGTTCTCGAATCCCAGCCCCTCGCGCAGGGCCTTGCGTTTCTCGTCCAGCTTGGTCTCGACTGACCGTGAAAGGTATCGCATTTCCAGCGACATACGGTCGTGTTCGCGGTTCAGTCGGAACAGGTCCGAGGCGTTTTTGGCGGTCATCACCAGCAGATCAGGATGCCAGGGCTTGGTCAGAAACTGGTAAATTCCCGCCTGATTGATGGCCGCGATCATGTCATTGGTTTCGGTATAGCCGGTGATGATGATCCGCACGGTTTCGGGCCAGCGGTCCCGCACCTCTGTCAGAAATTCGACCCCCGTCCGCCCCGGCATCCGCTGATCGCAAAAGATCACCTGAACAAAGTGCTCCTCCATCAGGGTCGTCGCCTCATCGGCGTTGCGAGCGATCAGACAGTCGAAATCGTCCTCCAGAGCCATGCGCATCGAGCTCAACGAGTGCTCCTCGTCATCGATCAGCAGGATGGTGGGGGGCGTGTCAGGCATTATTCCGCGGCCTCCTCGGCCTGTTTGGCGGCCAGATTGCTGCGCAGCCAGCCCAGCCAGTCCGCCATGCCCTCGCCCGTGCGCGCGCTCAGCCGGATGATTTCGATGCCGGGATTCACGCGCCGCAGGTTTTCCTCGTACAGGTCCAGATCGACGTCACAATGCGGCGCCAGATCGACCTTGTTCAGCAAAGCGATCCGAGAGGCCGTGAACATGTCGGGATATTTCAGCGGTTTATCCTCACCCTCGGTCACGGACAGGATCGCGACCTTGCAGTCTTCGCCCAGATCGAACCCAGCAGGGCAGACCAGGTTGCCGACGTTTTCCACGAACAGGAACGAGCCCTGCCGCATCGGCAGGTGCTCCATCGCGTGGCCCACCATATGGCCATCCAGATGGCAGCCCTTGCCGGTGTTGACCTGCACGGCGGCAGCGCCGGTGGCGCGGATGCGTTCGGCGTCATTCGCCGTCTGCTGGTCCCCCTCGATCACCGCCAGAGGCGTGTCGCCAAGCGCCTCGATGGTCTTGCACAACAGCGTGGTTTTCCCTGATCCGGGCGAGGACACCAGGTTAATCGCGAACATCCCGCGATCTTTCAAAACGGCGCGGTTCGCGTCCGCGTATCGGTCGTTCTTGGCCAGAATATCCGTCTCGATCTCGATCAAACGGTCCTGAGACATCCCCGGCACCTCGACCCCAGCGGGGCCATGGCCGAAATGAATGTCGTGGGAATGAGCATGGTGATGGTGGTGGCCATGGGAATGACCGTGATCATGGGAATGGCTGTGCCCCTCGACCGAGCTGTCACCGCATCCGCAAACTGTACACATCAGATTACCTCCAGATCCTTGATCCGCATTTCATCGCCCCCAACGGGCATCAGTTTTCCGCCACCGCAGTCCGGACAGGGGTCCAGACGGTGGGCGATCTCGACTTCTTTGACGCAGTCATAGCACATGGCCCGACCGGGCAGGTCCAGCATCTCCAGCCGGGCACCCTCGGCCACACTGCCGCGCATCACCACGTCAAAAGCAAATTCCAGCGCCGGTTTTTCGACGCCCGCGAAACGGCCAATTTCGACACGCACGCATTTCACCGCCTTGATGGTATGGGCACGGGCCTGATCTTCGATCACCTGGCGAATGCCCTCACACAGCGACATCTCATGCATCGGATTGCGCCTTTTTCAGTTCGACGGGGCAGCAGGGGTCCAAAATAGCCAACAGCTTTGATCCCAGCGTCAGGTCCGTCAGGGTGGTCAATGATGACTCTAAGACACCCCCGCTGGCAAGCATATGATCAGTTGGTGTCACCCGGTGGAAAGCATCCACCCGGCCGCTCTGCACCACAGCGCGTACCGCATACGCCCCGCGCGCCGCCGGAACGATCACGCCGCGCTCAGCCAGAACAACGCCGGGCAGCCAACCGCGACGCAAGCGCTGCAATTCAACCAAGCGCGCCACCACACGCCACAAAGGACCGCGCCCATACTGTGCTTCTACGTGCAGCATCACGGGATGATCTGCGACACGGGCCGCAACCGAGTTTTCCAAAGCCTGCGCGATGAATACCGAAGCGGTCTCTGGCAACGGCAACCGCCGGGCCACAGCCTGCCCAGGGGGAAATGCGGCAATGATGCAATTCAACAGATCAGCCATCCGGGACCCCGACCCCAACAGCATTTCAAACGCGTCAGGCGTAGCAGGGAAAACGGTGGGCGCCTCCCCTGCCGACAGCCCGAACGCCAGAGGAAGCAACACACCCAGCTTCATCTCGTGTTCGCGCTGAATTTCGTTCGCGGCCTCGGCCTTGTCCTGTGCGCTGATCGGCAACCCCAAGGCCCCACGCACCGCCACCTGCTGCGCCGCGCGACACAGATTGAACAAGCGCGGCAGTAGGTCCGCCACCTCCTCGACCGGTTTTCCCAGCACCAAAGCCGCGACCGGCAAGGCCGGTGGGCTATGGGCGATCAGGCGCCGGGACAGGGGGTGATCCAACATGATGTCAGCTTTCGCTTATGCCGGCAGTGATGACCTGCCGCCGCGAGGGCACAACGGGGATTTCTGGCTCTTCGGCCTCGGCCTCGGCCTCAGTCGCTTCGATTTCGGCGATTTCCGCCTCACGCGTGGCGCGAATATCTGCCTGACGATCCGTTTCAGCGCGATGCTCTTCTTCAAACAGGGCCTGCATCACCGCATTGGCCACATCAACGGCCTGCGCCTGGGTTTTGAACTCGCCCATCGGCGAAAACAAAGAGCACGCCTTGTACCCACCAACCATATCGCGCGTGTTGTGGATGAATTCATAGGTGCCTGACGGGAATGCGATGTCCTCTTTTTCTCCCGCCTGCAAACCGGACCAATCCTCGTCCTCGGAGGGCAACATCACAAGGTTCATGAACCACGGGCTGATCAGCACACCCAACGGACGACCATTCAGCATCTGCCAGCCCACGGCCTGCACGTGCAGCACCTTGTTCACCATTGGCACGTCCCGCATTTTGCCGTGCCAGACCTCGGTAAAGTCAGTTTCCAGCAGCTCGGTCTTGGTGCGGATTTTCTGCGCCTCCAGCACATCGTCTGCGCCGGGATCTTCGGACACAAGGAACTGTTCCTTGGGGGCATCGCAGTTCGGACACGACCAATCGTCGGGTAATTCCAGAAACGGCGTGCCCGGCAGAACCTGTCGGGTATCATCGCCCTCGGCCGGATCATATGGAGTCCAGCAGATTTTGCATTCCATGATTGCACGCGGGCTGATCTTGTCATTTGCGCCCAGGAACGAACCTTCGAAACCGCTCATCGGATTGCCTCCAGGACTTCGCAGATACGTTCAGCGCTGTCGGACAAGTCTTCGGGCGCGGCCAGCGCAACCTCGGGCAGGCGGGTGACTTCGAACGTGTCCAAAATCAGCGTGTCCATCGAGTTAAAGAACTGCACCCGCCAGACATGCGCCTGTCCGGTCGCGCTGATCCGGCAATTCCCATAGCCGCGCGACAGAATATCAACCGAGCCTTTCCCCAGCGCGTCATCCAGCCATTCCAGGTCCGGTTCGGTATGCGGCAGCAGGGACAGGTTGATTACGTGCAGCTCGGCCTCGGGGGAATAGGCGGCGGATTTATCCATCAGTTCGACCAACAGCGGCGGGGCATTGACCACGCCGGCAGGTTTCGGCGCCAAGGCCCCCAGCGCGGGTTTGCGCGCCTCGAACGCGCGATCAATCGCCATCTGCGGAACTGGCCCGATTTCGACCGTATCGACGCCTGCTCCCAACAGCGACCAGACCCCGGCGAAAACGCTTTCTTGTGCCGCGATCGCCGGAATCCCGTGCATTTTGACCGAGACCTCGCCCTGCCCCAGCGTTTCGGAAATCAGGGCCCGGTTGGCCGTATCAAGGTTGGACAGGTCCAGCGTTTCATTCGCGGCCCCTTGTGCGACACGCGCGCAGGCCGCTGACATTTGCGCCAACAGGGCCAGCGCGGGGGCCAGTTCGACGACAGCTTCGACCTCGGGGATGTGGGTTGAATAGGCGCGCATATCCTGGGGCATCGGCAGGTATTCCAGCGCCTTGTCGTCCTCATCCAGCGGTTGCGATCCCGGACCGTAACCCGTTGGAGGCATGTGAAAATTACTAACCATTGCGTTCTCTCCTCATTCCGCAGCGACGGGCTGCGCCAGGATCTGATTGATCCGGGCAATATATTCGTCCCAATCACGCACGCGCGGGATCGCCCCGATCATCTGCCCATCACGGTAGAAAATCAGGCTGGGGGTTTTCAGAACGCGGGTTTCCTCGCGCAGGCGGGTTTCGATCTCAGTGCCCACGACGGCGCAGTCGAACCGACCTTGGAACGCCATCTTCAGCTCGGGAAGGATGACGGCGACATCGGCGGTTTCCAGATTCCGCTTGGGGTCGCCAGGTACGAACAAGGCGTGGACGCCGGGCTGGGCGGTGAACGCGGCCAGCGCGTCCCAATCGACCAGATCGGGCCAGCTCATTTCGTCCGTCAGACGGGTAATCAGGGGATGAGTCATCTGGGGTCTCTTTCGGTTAAGCTGTGGAGTCGCCGGCATCAAGCGCGGCCTGCAAATGTGGGGGAAGCTGCGGTGTCCGGGCATCGAGATCGGCAAACGCATCGCCCAGATCCCCGCCCTGCATCAACGAGCGCAACCCGTCCAAGGCAGCAGAAATCTTGGCGGCCTCGTCCGCGTTGATCACCTCGCGGGCGGTGCCCAGAAAGGTCAGAACCCAGGCACCGGGGGCCACCGGGCCGGTCAGCGACAGGTCGATCAGAGCCGTTTCGCGCCCGTCAGTGGCCTGCGCAGCGATCCCCTCAACGCTGAGAATCTGCATGGGAACACCTAGACACATGACCTAGGCCTCTTCGGGAAAGAAGCGGGCGTCGCCGGTCCGGCAGGCCTCGTCTTCGCTGGGGCGGCCGTCCTCATAGGCACCGCGCAGGATCGAGGGATCCGCCAAGAGGCTGTCATCGCCCTTGCCAGCGCGGGCGTGAATGCCGCGCGCCGCCAGATAGTCCAGCGCGACCCTGATTGACGGGTCAATCTGCGCCGAAACGACGTCCCGCAGACCACCGCCATAATCCTCCAGCTCTTCGGGTTGGCAGCCGATCAACAGCAGGGTTTCGGGGCAATAGCCCATCAACTGTGCCGTGGCGATCACGTCCTGAAACCCGGTCTGGTGCAGGCTCATCTTCTTGGCCCCCATAAAGGCTGGGACCTCATCGTTTTCGACAATTTTCAGGGTTCCAGGCTCCAGCCCGTAATCAACCGCGTCGAACACAACCAGAATGTCGGCCTCTTCCAGAAAAGGCAGCAGATACAGGCCCTGCGTTCCCCCATCCAGCAGGCGTACATTGTCGTCAAAGGCGTGGTGGTTGGCCAAGGTCTCGACGCAGCGCACGCCAAAGCCCTCGTCGGCCCAAAGCACGTTCCCAATACCCAGGATCAGAACCCGTGTTGTCATTTGCTTCCTCCCTAGCTGCAGCGCGGCAAAGTGATTTCCGCTTGTGGCTGAAGGTGACAATAACCTTTTCATGCATTCGAAATGAGATTTTTAAGGAATGGTGAAAAATTACTCATCATATTGAAAACTATTAAAAATATTGAATACCGCCGCATACCGCAGCCCCAAAACTGGAAAGAATTCAGACACTCTTGCAAAAAAGTGGAAATACAAAAGCAAAAAGGCGGATGCCCCGCACCCGCCTTTTCGATTGTCTTGGTTGGCGGGTTTACTCCACCCGGTCATCCTTGAACGTCCGATGACCTGAAATCATGGTCGAGACCATCGACTGGCGGCTCATGATATCCTCGCGGATCGCTGCATAGATATGGATAATCATGAAGACGATGATCGCCCACATCCCCAGATGATGCACCGAATGCAGAATCTGCGTATTGCCAACCAGCCCGATCAGCCAGCCCATCACCAAATCCGGCAAACTGCCCTGGCCCGTGCCCTCGGCATACAAGGCCCAGCCCGTCAGCAACATGAATGTGATCCCAAGCGTCATGAAGAAGAACATCGCGATCTGCGCCAGAGGGTTGTGCCCTACGTATTTCTTGGGCTCTTTCTCTAGGAACAGGTACCAACGCAGCTCAAAGATCACCTCTTTCCACCAATGAGCATTCAGGACCGGAACATAGAACATCTGCCTGGCGTGATGGTTCCCAACGATCGCCCAGTAAATGCGCCCGAAGAACCCGACCGTCAGAACCTGAGCCGCGGCGAAATGGGCAAAACGTATATAGCCCATGACGAATTGATGCGTGGCTTCGGCGATCTGCATCGAAGGAAGCGGCGAGGCAATGAACCACCCCGTCACAATCAGGATCACGATGGCCAGCGCATTCACCCAATGCCAGATGCGCACCGGAACCTCGTATACATAAACCGAGGTCCGGCGGCGGACACTGTCAATGTCAGCAGCCGTAGCATCCCCCGTTAGCCGCGCCGCCCGAAGCGGTTCGGGCCCATCACGGTTGGGCGTGTGAATGGTATCCGACATGGCTCAACCCTCGCTGCGGCGATGCTGAACCAGCCAGACCCCAACTGCGGCGCCCACCAGCACCAGACCGATCAGGGTATGCGAGAGGGCGTGCCCCTCGGTGCCGGTGGCCACCACCGGGTGACCTGGGTGGGCCGCGGCCGCAGAAGCGGTTACGAAGAGTGCGATTGTTACGTTTTTCATGTGTCTCTCCTCAGCGTACTTTGACGGTGGTCAGCTCGTCGCCATCGGGCGACATCACGTGGGTCGAGCAGGCCAAACACGGGTCGAAACTGTGCAAGGTGCGCAGAATTTCAACAGGTTCGTCCGGGCGCTCCATCGGGGTGTTCATCAGGCTGGCCTCGAAGGCGCCGATATTCCCGTCAGTGTCACGCGGGCTGCCGTTCCAGGTGGTGGGCACGACGCATTGGTAGTTCTCGATCCGCCCGTCCTTGATCTTGATCCAATGCCCCAAAGCGCCGCGTGGCGCCTCGGTCATGCCCACACCTTTGGCCTCTTTCGGCCAGGTGCTGGGGTCCCATTTTTCGACATTGGCGGTGCTTTCGTCGCCGTTCTTGATATTGGTCACCAGCTTGTCGAAGAAGTGTTTCTGCAGGCGTCCACAGTATTCGGATTCCAGCGCACGCGCCGCAGTCCGGCCCAAAGTCGAGAACAGCGCCTCGACCGGCAGATCCATAGTGCGCAAAAGCCCCGTGACCTGATCGGTAATATCCTCGTGCCCCTGCGCATAGCCCACGACATAGCGCGCCAGCGGGCCGACCTCCATCGCGTGCCCCTTCCAGCGAGGGGCCTTGATCCAAGAGTATTTCGCAGCCTCGTCCAGCTCTTTGATGTTGGTCTTGGTGCCTTTGGCGTTCGGGCCCAGCTCGTATTTCGGCTCGGTGATGCCATCCCAGGGGTGCAGGCCCTTACCAGCCTCGCCGTAGGTGTACCACGAATGGTCAACATATTCCTGAACCTGTTCAGGGTCGCGTACATCGACGTCATGGACCTGAGACAGATCACCGTTAATGATTGCGCCGCGCGGCAAATGCAGCTGTTCGGGGCTGAAATCATTGGGGTTTTCGGGAATGTCCCCATAGGCCAGACATGCCTGAGAAGACAGCCCGCCGCCATAGAGCCAGTTTTTGTAGAAGCCCCCAATGGCGATCACATCAGGCAAGTAAACGTTTTTGTTGAACTCGATGCATTTGTCGATGATCGAGCTGACAAGGTTCAACCGCTCCATGTTGATCGCGCCGACCGCGCCCACGGAATGCACGTTGATCGGGCACGGTACGCCGCCCACCAGCCAGTTCGGATGTGGGTTCTTACCGCCAAAGATCGTGTGAACCTTGACGATCTCTTTTTGCAGGTCCAGCGCCTCGAGATAGTGCGTGGTGGCCATCAGATCGGCCTCGGGTGGGAGCTTATAGGCCGGATTGTCCCAGTACCCGTTCTTGAACAGGCCCAGCTGACCGGATTCCACGAACTTTTTCAGCCGGTTCTGCACGTCCCGGAAATAGCCGGGGCTGGACAGCGGGTGGTTGGGGCCAACGGTCTGTTGCAGCTCGGACGTTGCCTTGGGGTCGGCGCGCAGGGCGTTGATCGGGTTGACCCAATCCAGCGCGTGCAGGTGATAGAAATGCACGACATGATCATGGATTTGCAGGTTCAGCTGCATGATGTTGCGGATCGAGTTGGCGTTGTCCGGGATCATGATCCCCAGCGCATCCTCGACCGCGCGCACAGATGTCAACGCATGGGTCCCCGTGCAGACACCGCAGATCCGTTCGGTAAAGGCCCAGGCGTCCCGCGGATCACGGCCCTTGAGGATCACCTCAAGCCCGCGCCACATGGTGCCGGTGCTGACGGCGTTACGGATGACACCCTGATCATCCACGTTGACTTCGCAACGCATGTGACCTTCGATCCGCGTGACCGGATCCACCACAATGCGGCGGCCGGTGCTATCGAGGTCAAAGCCGTTCGGAGTAGTGACCATGGCTTAGGCCTCCTCATTCTGTGTTTGTGTTTTCTTTTGCGCAGCCTTCAGAGCGGACACGGCCGCATGAACGGCAACAGCGCCCCCAACAGCCCCGGTGGCAGCAAGGCCAACCTTATCGGCGTTCGCCTCGATCCCGAATTGAGTCAAATCCGTTACCCGATCATAGAAGCTGCCCTGATCCCAGAACCCGTCCTCGGAACAACCGATACAGCCGTGCCCAGATTGAATGGGAAAGCTGACGCCTTCGTTCCAGCGCACGGTCGAACAGGCGTTATAGGTCGTCGGGCCCTTGCAGCCCATCTTGTACAGGCAATAACCTTTGCGGGCGTTTTCATCGTCCCACTGTTCAACAAACTGTCCCGCATCGAAATGAGGACGGCGATAGCATTTGTCGTGAATCCGCTGGCTATAGAACATCGCCGGGCGGCCCTGACGGTCCAGTTCCGGCATCCGGTCAAAAGTCAACATATAGGTGATGACACCTGTCATGACCTCGGCAATGGGCGGACAGCCAGGCACTTTGATGATCGGCTTATCCAGAATGACCTTGTGAACGGGTGTTGCACGAGTCGGGTTCGGCTTGGCCGCCTGCACACAGCCATAGGACGCGCACGCCCCCCAGCTGATCACCGCCTTGGCGTGTTTGGCCGCGTGTTTCAACTGCTCAACAAAGGGTTTGCCGCCGATGATACAATACATCCCGTCTTCGTTCAGGGGTGGGTTGCCCTCAACCGCAAGGATGTAGTTGCCTTTGTATTTCTCGATGGTTTCTTCCAGCGCGGCCTCGGCCTGGTGGCCAGCGGCGGCCATTAGCGTGTCGTCATAATCCAGGCTGATCATCGACAGCACGACGTCCTTGGCCAGCGGGTGAGCGCTACGGATAAAAGACTCCGAACAGCAGGTGCACTCCAGCCCGTGCACCCAGATAACGGGCGTGCGGGGTTTTGTCTCCATCGCGTGGGCGATCTTCGGCACGAACGAGGGCGACAGCCCCAGTGCCGCTGCCGTCAGCGAGCAATATTTCATGAAACTGCGCCGGGTAATCCCCTGCCGCCGCATCACATCATAAAAGGTTTCGATCTGGCTCAAGACGGTGCCTCCCTGCTGGTCCACATCGAGCGTATGCGATTGCACACACCCATCCATGGACAGAGAACCAGAGAATGCACCGCCTCCCAACGCGAACCACCAGATTGGAGACGCATAATATTTTCATTTTAATTCATA
>Ga0070724_10001986_pt1 | contig 11707 bp, 14 predicted proteins | sample tdDd001_FD_67278 | JGI IMG/M metagenome (GOLD analysis project Ga0070724, IMG submission 67278) | Marine sediment microbial communities from the Atlantic coast under amendment with organic carbon and nitrate - tdDd00.1 | ecosystem: Environmental > Aquatic > Marine > Coastal > Sediment | place...
TCCTTTAAATTATTATCTAAGAAATGTTGGAATATAAATTGTAGAGCCGTATACGAGACCCGTACGTACGGTTCAATGAGAGGGAAATAATTCTTAGCAATTATTTCTCTACTCTATTTGTTGCTGGCCAGCGATTTTTGAGATTTAATATTGCTGTAATTGTTATAAGAGGAGAATTGGGCTATGCTAGTAATGAGGTGATGTAATGACATTTATTATAGTGGATGATTATGAGGAAGTTATCTTTAAGGATATTGAAGTAAAAGAAGAAGCACGACTGATTCAACTGATGAGTGAAGATGATGCTGTCCTATTTGCAATAAAACCCCGTGACATCGATGAGTTGCTGGAGAACGACGACTTTGATGTAAAGGGCAGAGTGCGATATTCTACAACCGCTGAAGAAACCAAGAGTATTCTTGGATTCAAAAATGAGTACATTTGGATTGAAATAAAGTCACTTAAAGAAATTGTAACAATGATCAATCACGACCTTTTCTTTTACATGGGTATGACACTGCCAAAAGGAAAGGCCATTATGGATTTCGGTTGTTCGTTTTATATTATAGAGCAAATTACATACGACGAGTTTGAGGACTCCTATAGAACCTTGGTCGTAAAAGAAAATACGAGAAATAATCTGAAAGAGCAACTGATGAAAGACAATACATATATAGAGAAATACGAAGATGTGTGGTGTCATAAAAAGGCGGTATTGGTATAATTATTAGATGCCTTTGACAAGGAGGATTTTATGAATGAAGTAATGAGTCAAATAAAAAACAGAAAATCGGTTAGAGTATTCGAAGAAAAAGATATTTCAAAAGACATCAAAAGTCAGCTGTTGGAAGCAGCTTTTCAGGCACCGACTGCAGGGTGTCAGATGTTATATACGATAATAGATGTGACGGATCAAGATAAAAAAGACAAGCTAGCCGTCTTATGTGATGATCAACCGTTTATTGCAAAGGCCCCTCTTGTTCTTATTTTCTTGGCAGATACACAGCGGTGGTATGATAGCTTTAATTATGCAGACTGTAATCCACGGACACCAGAAGCAGGTGATTTATTTTTAGCCTGTGCGGATGCTGTTATTGCTGCACAAAATACCGTAGTGGCAGCAGAGTCATTTGGGATAGGCTCTTGTTATATCGGGGATATTTTGGAAAATGTCGAAGCTGTACGAGAATTGTTTGCGCTACCTGACTATGTTGTGCCAGCAGCCATGGCTGTTTATGGCTACCCGACGAAGGCTCAGAAAGAACGTCGTAAGCCGGTTCGGTTCGACTCGAAGTATATAATTCATGAAAACAACTACAAAAGGCTGACAAAAGAGGAACATTTTGAAATGCATCAACAATACATGAATAACAATGGACAGACATCTAAGACTGTTATAGAGAAACTTCAAGCTTTTTGCACACGGAAGTATATGTCAAACTTCTCTAAGGAGATGAGTCGTTCTGCAAGGGAATATCTGAAAAAGTTTGAAAAAGAATAGGAAGCATGCTACACTGAATAAGAACACACGTTCGAAAAAGAATACAACAATGTAAAGGATGATAATATGGCTGGTATAAAATATGAAATAGTAGAAACATTAGGATTGGTATCAGAGAATGCAAAAGGGTGGTCTAAACAGTTAAATTTGATTAGCTGGAATGAGCGTGCACCCAAGTATGACATTAGGGATTGGTCACCAGAGAATGAAAAAATGGGTAAAGGTGTGACATTGTCAAAGGAAGAATTAATAGCCTTGAAGGAATTACTCAACAAAATAGATTTAGATTAGGAATGCGATAGCATCAAAAAAGAAGCTGATATAAACAGCTTCTTTTTTTGATGCTAATTCTACTTCGGCATTGTAATCACAAAAGTACAACCACGTCCAAAATAGCTTTCCTCTTTTGCTAACAACTGAATGGTCCAACCGTGTTTTTCGACAATCTGTTTGGCGATAGACAGACCTAGACCGGTACCGCCTAAGTTACGGTTTCTAGAGTCCTCGACACGGACCATAGGCTCAAAGATTCTATCGATGATTCCATTTGGAATGCCAATACCATCATCGGCTATTGTCAAAACATAAGATGCATCATCCTCTTCAAAGCTTATATACATAGCGAAGTCACTGTTATTATACTTCATTGCATTAAGAAGCAAATTATCGACCAACCGATTGAGGTTCAACTCGTTAACTGGCAAAAGAATGGCTTTGTCCGGTACTTTGAAATCGTAATCAATATTTTTGCGTTCAAATTCGTTGATATAGTCGATCAGTTTTAACCGTAACCATTCGCTCATATCTATCTCCTGAAGACTGAAGTTTTCATCTTCCAGTTCCAGTTTCGATAAATCGAACAGCTCATTGATCAAATAGTTTGCCGATGTTCCATACTGATGAATGATTTCTATGCTTTGTCGTTGAGCTTCTGATACAAAGGTATCATCTGAAACCAGCTTTTCTGAATAGCCCATAATGTTTGTCAGAGGTGTGCGTATATCGTGGGACAAATCTCGTATTAATTGTTTGCGATTTTCCTCCAATTGACTTCTTTTTTCAGTTTCGATTTTGATGGTCTGGGACATATGATTGATCTCATTCTTAAGAATATTCAATTCATTGGAGGCATCAAATGCAATATGGGTGTCGTAATCGCCATCGCGTATGTGTTGTACGCCGCTTACCAGGGCTTTGATCGGATAGAGAATTTGATTCGATGTATATTTAGCGAATCCTATGGCCACAGTACCAAAAACAACAATAAAGAACACAAACAGGCCTAAAATGTATTGCATGTTTGGTTCGATGTATACGGTGTAAAGAACAAAGATGTTTTCTCCATCTAAACTATAGAAAACCATGTAATTCACATAGTCCTCCCCATAAAGCAGCTCTTGAAGTTCCTGTTCTGAATAATCCTCCCCAACGGGCTTATCACCATTGTAAGAAGCGATGACTTTTCTATCGCGTTTAAGGACCATGACTTTATCGTTTTCTTGAAATTGTTGATTGCTGATGGCATAGTCCAAACCCTCTGCAAAGTAATCCTCTTCAAGTTGTGTCATGTCGATGGCATAATGATCCTGTTCCCAGTTATCGTACATGGCAAAAAGATAAAACGTCGTCAGTCCGAGCACAGTGATGATGATAAAAATAAAGATGTAATTCAACAAAAATTGAGTGGTCAACTTTTTTATCTTCATTTTTTTTCCATCCTATAGCCTAATCCTTTAATTGTTTTAATATATTTAGGACTTTTAGAATTGTCTCCGATTTTCTCCCTTAATTTAGAAATGTGTACCATGACCGTATTGTCATCCCCATAATACTCCTCATTCCATACCTTTTCATAAAGTTGGTGTTTGGTGAAAACCTGGCCGACATTTTCCATAAAGAGCTGTAGCAATTCGAATTCTTTGACACTTAACTCAAGCAGCGCCCCATTTTTATAAACAGTAAAATCATTGATGTTTAGAATTAGGTCACCGTGACTTATCTCGGTTGATTGTTCATTGTTTTTTTTGTTATAGGTATAATAACGTCTGATGTGGGCTTTAACACGATACATGACTTCGATAACGCTGAATGGTTTCGTGATGTAATCGTCCGCACCCATACCAAGGGCTACCAGTTTATCTGTTTCCTCACCTTTTGCCGTTAAAAATAACACTGGGATTACACTGGTCTTACGGATGTGATTCAACACATCGATACCAGTTTTTTTGGGAACCATAATGTCCAGCAGAGCGATATCTATTTTATCATTGAATAATGTAATTGCCTCTTCACCATCATAGGCTTGGACAACGCGATAGCCTTCAGTTTTTAATTGGGTGGTCAGCAATTGATTAATTGCAAAATCATCTTCTAATACGAGTATTGTGTAGGTCATATATGACATCCTTTCTTTATGTTCTATCATTAATTTATCATAAAAAACCACATTTTAGAGGTGGTTTCTTAAATTTAAGGTTGGCTTAAGGTTAGATTATGTTTGGCTTCATGTTTGCTTGTTATAGTGTATTTAACTTCAAATGAATAACGTAATGAAAAATAAGGAGAGATGACTAATGAAAAAAATATTAATTTTAGGACTTGTGAGTCTACTGATGTTGACAGGGTGTCAAGGGAAAGAATCTGAAGGCGGTACTTCTGAGGAACTGACAGAGACGAATCCAGTCGCTGCTGTAGCACTTAAGGACATGGAAGGAACAACGTTAAAAGGCGATGCAGTCACAGGGGAACTGTTTGGCGGGTCTAAGGTTACGGTGCTTAATCTATGGGGAACATTTTGTGGACCTTGTATAGATGAAATGCCAGAGCTAGAAAAATTATCTCAAGCCTATGATCAAAAAGAGGTTCAAGTCATTGGACTCATAACTGATCCTGAAGAGAGAGAAACGGCAGAAGAAATTATCAATAAAGTATCTGTGACTTATAAAAATATTTTGGCAAATGATCAACTCAATGAATTGATTGTCAATAAATTTGATTATGTACCAGCGACTATTTTTGTGGATTCAGAAGGTAAGGTATTGGAGACTTTTATTCCTGGGAGTACAGATCTAGAAGCTTTTAAGTCAGTTGTTGATGGGGTGCTGAAATAATGAAAGCCATTGGGCGCATTTCACTGATGAACATTAGAATGGCTCTAATAGCGACGGCACTTATCATGATTGGCTATGGCGCCTATCGCGGCGAAGTAGAGACGGTGCTTGGCAAAGCGATCAAGATTTGTCTGGAATGTATAGGAGTCGGTTAATGAAAAGATGGTATCTTCAGTTAAGTTCTTTTATTTTAACAAACAGTTACATAAAGGGCTTTTTAACAGGGAAAATATATAAAGGGACATCTAAAAGTATTTGTGTACCTGGATTGAATTGTTATTCCTGTCCTGGGGCAGTTGGCTCATGTCCCATTGGATCATTGCAGGCTGTCATAGGCAGCATGAAGTATCAATTTTCTTACTATGTCCTTGGAACGTTAATGTTATTTGCGACTTTCTTCGGACGGTGGATATGTGGCTGGATATGCCCTTTTGGGTATGTACAAGAGTTGATGAGTAAACTTTCCAAGCGAAAAGGACGATTGCCTGTGGCCTTTACTTATGTGAAGTATATAGTGTTGATCTATTTTGTGATACTCTTTCCAATGATATTCACTAATGTAGTAGGTATCGGTGATCCGGGCTTTTGTAAGTATATATGCCCTAGTGGTACATTATTAGGTGCATTTCCATTGCTTGCGATGAATGACGGTCTAAGGGCTGCCTTAGGAATACTTTTTTCGTGGAAAGTCGGTTTGTTGATATTGTTTCTTGTACTAGGCATTTACTACCATCGATTCTTTTGCAGAGTGGTTTGCCCACTTGGGGCATTTTATGGTCTGTTTAATAAAATAAGTTTTTTTAGGTACAAGGTAGCGGATAATTGCAAGGATTGTGGCAGTTGTTCAAGACAGTGTAAGATGGGGATTGAACCAAATGTTGATCCAAATAGCAGCGAATGTATTCGATGTGGGGACTGTATAAAAGGGTGTCCTGTATCAAGCATTCGTATAGATAGAAAAGAAAGGTGAGAAGGATGAAAAATATAAAAGGATTATTGAGCATAGTCATATTAGTTGTTGCAATAGGGTTTGCTGGATGCCAAGCACCTGAGACAGAGCTAGCGCAAGAGAAGGATCGTTCTGTTGTAGAGGCAGTTGTGGAGACGGTAGCTCAAGAGGACGCGTCTAATGATGCTGGTATGGATGTGTCAACTGACGGTGACGAAGATGATTTTAGAACATTGGAAGAGGTCTTAGGCAGAGATGTTGAACAACTGTCTGAAGAACAGTTAGAAGTATTAAGAGAGTTGTATAGTGAGATTGAAGCCTTTGAATTCTTAGAAGATGGCTCAACTGATGATGCCTACTATGAACTGCTGGATAACTTTGATTATAAAATGATGGATTATGGACTTGATGTTCCTTATTTAAGCTATGTTGAAGTTGCGGATAAATACAAAAACAAGATTTCAGATGACGATTATAAGAAGATAGAAACCCTAAACGATGAGTATATTGAGCTGATAGAACAGCAAATGGAAACAACTGAGGATGACGCGTATGATGCATTGTATGAGGAAGCTGAGGCTTTAAAGGAAAAAATAGAGGTCCTTTTCGATCATAGTGGCTTGCCGGGTGAAGAGGTATCGGCTCAAATTGAAAATAGAAGTGTACACTATGCTTTGTATGATGTTAATAATGCAAAAATCACGTTAAGTAATGACAGTATGGAGACTAAAGAGGAATTGACTGTGACTGAAAAGCAATTGTATCACAGATTATGGAAACACATTGTCAAAATTGTCCCGAGAGAATACATGGATTTATTGGTGAAATATGAAGTGAATACAGATGGCATTGATAATGTGATGGCCCATGTTGTTGAGGAAACGGAAGATTTCAGTCAGTGGCGTCTAGCGATAGACTTGAAGGATGCCATTAATCCAGACGGTAGTTTCAGTGATGAGTTCACCAATACAGTGATTCACGAATTTGCGCATGTCATGACCCTTCATAAAGGTCAGTTGCAAGGAGCAAATGTTACGGATGATTCTGCGTTCAGTACACAGGAAGGGTATTTGAAGACAGAAAGTTACTTGAATCAGTTTTTTCAAGAATTCTGGAAGGATATCGAAGAGGAACATAGCGTAGCTGAAGAAACAGATGCAGTCGATGAAACTCAAAGTGGCGAAGGCCTTTATGGATTTTATGAGAAGTATGAAGATCAATTTGTATCGGATTACGCAGCGACAAACCCTGGTGAAGATATTGCGGAAACCTATCGCGTATTTGTGATGGAAGATAAACCAACAGGGGATGCGGTCAAAGACCAAAAGGTATTGTTTATGTATGGGTACCCAGAACTTGTCAAGATTCGTATGGACATAAGAACCGCACTGGAAATGAGCAAATAAATTGATTTAGACTAGATTAGATTTGATGAATATGAAAAAACCTATGGACTCCTTAATCCTTGAGTCCATAGGTTTTTACTTTATTGAAGAGCTGTCTTGAAGAGATATCCAGTGCTTCTGAAGCTCTACCCACATTACCGTCAAATTGTGCCAGTACCCACTCAAGATATGCTGCCTCTGACTGATGCTGATAGGATTTAAAGGATATTAAATCATTAAAATGATAGTGATTTCTAGAATTATCATTGGCTTCAATATCATACATAATAGGTAAACCATCTTCAGTAATCGTTCCCTTATCAGAAAGGATAACCATTCGGTCGATGATGTTTTTAAGCTCTCGGATATTGCCAGGATAATGATAGTCCTTAAGAAATTTACTTACGGAGGGTTCGATTGAATGAATCGATATGCCGTGTTCCGCTTGAGCCCGCTTCATCATAAACTCTATGAGCCCGTCTAGATCTTCTTTTCTATCTCTTAAAGCAGGGACTGGAATGACAATTGTATTGATTCTATAGAAAAAATCCTCTCTGAAATCTCTGTTTGCCACCGCGGTGGCGATATCGATATTCGTAGCGGATATGAGTCTAAAGTCGACGGCTCTTTCCTTGTTTGAGCCAAGACGCTGTATCTTCTTTTGTTCGATGGTCCTTAGCAATTTGACTTGAGTCGTTAAACTCAGGTCACCGATTTCATCCAAAAATAAGGTCCCGTTATGGGCCGTTTCAATTTTACCCTGTTTCATTCTGCTGGCACCGGTAAATGCACCTTCTTCGTGACCAAATAGCTCTGACTCCAACAGGGTTTCAGTATAGGAGCTACAGTTAATGGAGATTAAGGGATTTTCCTTTCGTTTACTATAGTAATGTATATAACGAGCTGCTACTTCTTTACCAGAACCTGATTCGCCTACCAGTAGGACGTTGGCATTTGATTTTGCGGCTTTTTCACAAAAGTAGAGCATTTTATTGTATTGAATATTATTGCTTTCCAAATGGAAGGCTTTGTTTGGATTTGATGTTTCAAGCATGTTCTTCACTCCTCATGACTATTAGTATATCAATTTTTGCGAAAAAAAGTTCTTAAAATGAAAAATATTTCAGTTTTGTTGGAGCGCTTTGATTCGAGGATCAATTGAGAAGGGTATATGTTTTTTTGTGTGTAGTGATGAAACCCTGTAATTTCAACGTTTCTAGCAAATGCAAAAAATAAATTATATATCGGGGAAGAATTGGCATCGGACTTGCTTTGTTAAATAGATAACAGATAGGAGGGGTTCAATGAGTCGAGCGTATTATATGATTACCAATAATCCATTGGTAATAACGTCAACCTATAAAAACATCGATATTGTACCAGTAAAAACATTAGGCATTATGGACGTTCTTATGACGACAAGAGATTTTTTGCATCAAGGACATCGTTTAATTACGCATCCTTTGACAGGAAGTCTGAAACCTAATGAAAATCCATATAAATCTGTTTTGATCAGTAAAAAGCAGGATGTATGCGACTTTAATGATGTTGCGCTTTTGGAACAGTGTACTGCCAGTGCCGAAAAATTTATTAAAGGCAAGGCATTACCTAAATACTGTGACCGTAAAGCAAATGATTTTATGTTAGTAGATCAATTACTGATTGAAGGTAGTCTAAAATAATCGGAGGTGCAAAATGCGTTTAGAGTTAGGGAAAATTAATATTAAAGACGTAGTTTTGGGTAGTGAAATGAAGGTGTCATCAGGTGTATTAACCGTAGATGTGAATCAATTAGAAGCACTTGTATTAGAAGATGATAGGATTCAAAAGGTGACAATTGAACTTGCTAAACCTGGTGATTCAATAAGAATTACCCCTGTTAAAGACGTTATCGAACCTAGGGTGAAAGTCAACGGATCTGGCACTATTTTCCCTGGGGTAATTGATAACAAAGTTGCTCAAGTCGGTGATGGTAGAACACATGTCTTAAGCGGCACGTCCGTAATAACAGTAGGGAAGATCATGGGATTCCAAGAAGGAATTGTCGATATGTCGGGCATCGGTGCCGACTACACACCATTTTCGAAAACGCTGAATATTTGTGTAGTCTTAGAACCGGTTGAAGGTATTGAACCTCACGCATATGAAACTGCTGCTAGAGAAGCTGGGCTGAAAGTTGCTAATGCTATTGGCGAAGCTGGAAAAACAGTAGTACCTGATACAATTGAAGTATTTGAACACTTAGGTCTTGTAGGGCAAGCGATGGCTTATCCTGAATTACCAAAAATCGGTTATGTTTGTATGTTACAGTCACAAGGTCTCTTACATGATACTTATGTGTATGGTGTGGATGCAAAAAATATCATACCGACAATAATGGCACCAACTGAGTTTATGGATGGCGCTGTTATTAGTGGTAATTGTGTGGCTTCTTGCGATAAAATACCAACATATTTACACCAAAACGATCCGATTATTGAAGACTTACTTGCAAAGCATGGAAAAGAACTGAATTTCATGGGTGTGATTATCACCAATGAAAATGTGTTCTTAGCAGATAAAGAAAGAAGTTCAGACGGTGTAGCCAAACTGGCTAAGATGATGAATTTAGATGGCGTCCTTATTTCTGAAGAGGGCTATGGTAATCCAGACACCGATTTAATGATGAACTGTAAAAAAGTTGAAAGAAACGGCATAAAGACAGTGTTGATTACTGATGAGTTTCCAGGAAGAGACGGCAAGTCTGAGTCCTTGGCTGATGCTGTCAAAGAAGCGGATGCCTTAGTTTCTTGTGGTCAAGGGAATTTAGTGATTACGATGCCACCGATGGATAAGGTTATTGGAACCCTTGAAGATATCGAAACGATGATTGGTGGATACGATGGTAGCATGAAAGAAGATGGCAGTATTGAAGCTGAAATTCAAATTATCATTTCTGCAACATCGGCATTTGGATGTAACAAGCTATCAGCGAGAATGTATTAGGAGGATGATGAGATGAAAAAATTTAGAGTAGTTCATTATATCAATAACTTCTTTGCTGGTATCGGTGGCGAAGAAAAGGCAGATATTCCACCTGAGATGAGAGTGGGTGCCCATGGACCCGGATTGGCATTACAGCAAGCTTTTGGAGAAGAGGCAGAAGTTGTTGCGACTGTTATTTGTGGTGACTCCTATTATGGAGAGAACATGGAGTCGGCAGAAGAAGAGTTGCTTGAGATGATCAAAGAACAGTCACCAGATCTTTTTATCGCTGGTCCGGCATTTAATGCTGGTCGTTACGGAGTTGCCTGCGGCGCCATTGCAAAAGCCGTTCAGGAATCACTGGATATACCAGTTGTTTCAGGGATGTACGAGGAAAATCCTGGCGTCGACATGTTTAAAAAAGAATTTCATATCATCAAGACTGGTAACTCAGCAGCAGATATGCGTCATTCCATGCCTAAATTGGCGACTCTTGGAATGAAGTTGCTAAAAGGCGACCTGATTGGATCACCAAGTGAAGAACAATATCATACACGAGGCATACGCATTAATTATTTCAATGACAAAAGAGGCTCTTTGAGGGCTGTGGAAATGCTACTGAAAAAAGTGAAGGGTCAAACATATGAAACAGAATATCCAATGCCCGATTTTGGACAAGTGGCACCAAATCCAGCAATAAAGGATTTTACTCAGGTGAAAGTGGCAATTGTAACCTCTGGTGGGGTTGTGCCAACAGATAATCCTGATCGTATTGAATCTTCAAGTGCAACCAAGTATGGTATTTATGATATATCGGCATATGAAGCCATGCCCTCTGATGTATTTACAACAATACACGGTGGCTATGACAGAACATACGCATTAGAGGATATCAATCGTGTGGTACCGCTGGATGTTATGCGAGAACTTGAAAAAGAAGGTCGTATTGGCTCACTTGAAAAATATTTCGTGACAACAACCGGTACGGGTACTTCGGTAGGGAACGCCAGACGTTTTGGACAGGAGTTTTCTCAGAAACTAATGGAAGATGGTGTTGGTGCAGTTATTCTTACTTCCACTTGAGGCACTTGTACACGTTGCGGCGCAACGATGGTTAAAGAAATTGAACAAGCAGGTATTCCAGTGGTTCATATTGCAACGGTAGTACCGATTGCACTGACAGTAGGAGCGAACAGAATTGTTCCGGCAATCGGAATTCCGTATCCGCTGGGGAATCCAAATCTGGAACCAATTGCTGAAAAGAAACTAAGACGTTCCATTGTGGAACGTGCGTTGAACGCTCTAGAAACAGAGATTGAAGACCAAACTGTATTTGAATAAAAAAGACTTGAAAACACTTTGCAAAGACTTGCAAAGTGTTTTCTTGTTTATTGCGTAAGTGGATTACTTGTGTCAAGAGGTTGACTATCCACTATGGTAGTCTGCGCTTACATGCATAGGAATGTATTGAAAGATCAAAAAAATTCTGTGATAATATAAGTAAATATTGTGATATGCAAAATGGATTGGATATAAATACAACAGGGACGTTTGGAGGATCTATGAGTCGAGAGAAATCATTATCAAACAAAATAACTCAATACATAATTATCAGTGGCTTATTTTTCGGTTTTTTTGTGATGATCTCTATGACGCTTCTTTTTTATAACAGATATGAAAACGATGCCGTTATCAATACCCGCGAAAAGCTGGAACGGGTTAAAGAGTCTTTTGAGAAGGAACTCCTTCAAATAGAAAGCGGCACAGAGAATTTAAGCATTCAGGTTGAGTCGATGTA
>Ga0070724_10001987_pt1 | contig 11706 bp, 9 predicted proteins | sample tdDd001_FD_67278 | JGI IMG/M metagenome (GOLD analysis project Ga0070724, IMG submission 67278) | Marine sediment microbial communities from the Atlantic coast under amendment with organic carbon and nitrate - tdDd00.1 | ecosystem: Environmental > Aquatic > Marine > Coastal > Sediment | place...
AATATAGTTGTTGCAGCATATACCGCAGCCTTTTGTGCCAATATTATTTACTTCATCTTATGTAAAGACATGTTTGGTAAACTTGAAATGCATAAGGCGTTCATTACCTATTCAATGACGATCATTATTGGGGGTGTGATGGGTCTTCTCATCAATTATATTGATATCGTTATGATAGAAGCAATGATGAGCAAGGTGGATGTTGCGGTTTATAAAGTTGGAGCTGAACTGGCTATGATCCCATCAATTTTCCTTACAATTGTGAATACAGTTTTTCCACCCGTGATTTCAAAATTGTATGGCGAAGGTAAAATAGACGAAGTTCGAAACATGTATGAGAAGTTAACTCGATATTTATTTATGGTTTCTTCTCTAGTTATTGGTTTGATTCTAATATTTTGGCACCCCATACTCAGTTTGTATGGACCAGAGTATTTAGATGGAAAGATGGTTTTATATTACCGCGCCTTTGGACAACTGATTAACGCCAGTGTGGGGAGTGTCTGGTACATTGTCATAATGACAGGACATCCACGTATTCGGCTCATTGGTGTAACAACATCAGCTATCATGAATGTCACTTTGAACTACTTATTGATCCCACGTTTTGGAATCGATGGAGCTGCTCTTGCAAGTATGGTTTCCACTGTTTTTATAAATATTCTTGGATTTTTCGTGGTCAAAAGAATTCTAAATGCTAAAGTGTACTACATTATATAGTGTAGTACATTTTCTTGTATAGATCGTATTTGGCATATGTAGCAGTGAACATCAATAAATCATGTTTTTGTTTATCCCAATCTGTAGTATGATAAACAGGTCGCAGATGTGACGGAAATGAGGATCTATGTCAGAAAATCGAAAACGACAATTTGCAATATACTTTATGATTATTGCTGTATCTGCAATAAGTTTGGGATTAAGCAATGGTGTCATGTCAAATTTCTTTAAAGATGCATACAATGTGTCAGCTTATCAAAGGGGACTTATTGAGTTTCCAAGAGAGTTGCCCGGACTTTTAGCGGTACTACTTATTGGCAGTTTGAGCTTTTTAAATGATATTCGAATAGCAATGCTTGCACAGGTCTGTAGTGTGATTGGTATTGGTGTTTTAGGACTTATTACACCAACCTTTAATGTAATGCTTATATTTGTTTTTATAAACTCTATGGGTATGCATATATTCAAACCCATGAACGATGCAATTGGTATTTCCTTAGCTGAAGAGGGAAACATCGGTAGACGAATGGGCCAATTTAAAGGTTTGGATACAGGCTTTAGAATGCTTGCTGGTATTCTAGTGTTCATAGGTTTTAGGATGGGCTTTTTCAGTTTTGAATCTGATTTTAGGGGGCCCTTCATTATTTCAGCCCTGATGTCAGTTCTTGTGATAGGTTTACTTGTGTTTTTAGAAAAGACCCACAGTATTGATGGATTAAAACCTAAAAAGACCAAGTTTGTTTATCGAAAGGAATACAAGTTTTACTACATATTAGTTATCTTGTACGGTGTTCAAAAACAGATTATGATTGTTTATGGTCCGTGGGTACTTATTGATTTGCTTGGTAAAAAAGCTGATACCTTGGCGATGTTAAGTATTATTGGTGCAGGGATAGGCATATTCTTTATTCCAGCTTTAGGTCGGTGGTTAGATAAGTTTGGCATTAAGAAACTTATGTATGTAGATGCTATATCCTTTATTGTGGTATATGTTTTGTATGGCATCCTAACAGCCAGCTTTGTAGGTGGAGCCTTACAGTCAATGACCCTTGCAGTTGGCCTTGCATACGGTATTTTTATAATTGATAAAATGTCTACTCAGATGAGTATGATTCGAACGGTTTATTTAAAATCAATATTGGTTAAACCAGAAGATCTGACCCCGTCATTGTCTTTAGGAATGAGTATGGACCATTTTGTATCCATAACGTGTGCCTATTTAGGTGGGATAGTCTGGATGCAATTTGGACCACAGTATATATTTTTCTTCGTAGCATTTTTATCACTTGGGAACTTGTATGTGGCAACACAATTAAAAGAGTAATTTTGACGCCCTTGTTTATTCATTGAATAGATAAGGGCGTTTTTTTTTGTATGTTATTTATGAAATGATGGGTTGGTAATTATAGATACTTGTTGTTTTATGTACCCGTAGTTATTTGAATTGGAAGCATATACACCTAGAGTTAGATGTATTATTTAAGTTAGTAATTCAAGATATAGTCTTAGCTTAAACTTAGATTAGGTTTCGTTTTTACCATTTTTGCTACCTGTTTCACCTGTAATGAGGTTGAGGTCTGGGCTAATATATAAACATAAAGTTGATGCATGCAGCTTACTTAAATCAAGTGACATATATCTAGGAGGATGGGTTCATGAAAAAGGGACTAAGTTTATTAATTATTGGCATATTGTTAATATCAAATGCATTTTCAGTCTTTGCTGACGATGTATATACGGTAAAGTCGGGTGATGTATTGTGGGAAATTGCCCAAAAGTATGGTCTTACATGGGACGTGTTAGCAAAGTCAAATAGCCTTGTAAATCCACATATGATTTATCCAGGACAAGTAATTCAAATAAAAGGAGAGATGGAAATGACAAATAAAGATAAAGCCCTAGCGCTGCTTAAAAGTATTGAAACAGGAGAAGCGGGTCCTGTTGCATATGTTAATCCTGAAAAATACATTCAACATAACCTTGGTGTAGGTGATGGCCTCGAAGGTTTTGGAACGCTTTTATCCATGCTTCCACAAGGATCAGCAAAGGTAAACACAGTACGTGTTTTTGAAGATGGGGATTTTGTATTTACCCACACAGAGTATGACTTCTTCGGTCCTAAAATTGGATTTGATGTATTTAGATTTGAAAATGGTTTAATAGTTGAACACTGGGATAACCTCACAACAACTGCTGGTCAAGCCAACCCAAGTGGTCGAACAGAAATAGACGGTGCGACTGAGTTAATGGACCTAGATAAGACACAAGAAAACAAAACACTAGTAGAAGCATTTGTACAGGATATTCTTGTAAGTGGTCAGATGGACAAACTAGGCAACTATTTCGATGGAGATCATTATATCCAACATAACACAGGAATTGCTGATGGACTCTCAGGTCTGGGGGCTGCCCTTGAAGCTATGGCACAAGAAGGTCTAACGATGCGTTTTGATAAGGTTCATAAAGTATTAGGTCAGGGCAACTTTGTCCTTGTGCTTTCTGAAGGTGAGTTTGCAGGAAAACACGTAGCATTTTATGATATGTTCCGTGTAGAAGATGGCAAAATTGCAGAACATTGGGACGTCATTGAAGAGATTCCTTCAGAAGACCAGTGGATGAATGACAATGGTAAGTTTTAAGTACACAACTTAAAACTCTAGTATAAGATGAAAGCTCCTTTTCATTGTGAGGGTTATCTATAAACGGTTTGATTAGACAGGTTTATAGATAATCCTCACAATGAGAGGAGCTTTTTATTTTATTGAATTATAGGGTAACTTTTTAACTTACTATTATTGCTTAGGTAGTCGTTATTATCAATGATATATAAGTGTATACTGATTTAAGATTTTGGGGATCTGGTTCTTTTGATTTGACGCATTTGGTGCATTTTTCCATCGGCTTCTCGTATTAAAACATTTGCTGTTTTTCCGCACTTGATTGTATAAGTTGCAATACCAACAGAAGCCCCAATTTTTTCTTCATCAGGAATGTGGAGGCTCATGTTCCGAGTCAGTGTTCTAAGGATGTCTATAAAACCATCTAACTCACGGGTTTGTCTATTGAAGTTTCGCGCTGCATATAAGGCGTCATTTTCTGACGTGTTCATCATTACAACAATAAACTCATCTCCACCATATCTTCCTATGATATCTGTATTTCTGAAAAATCTCTTTAAATGAAGTGAAAATTCAAAGAGTATGTTGTCTCCAATGCCATGTCCAAATTTTTCATTTAGATCTTTGAAATTATCTAGATCTATAAACATAACAGAGAAAAATGGTTCGATTTTTAAATCAACATGTTTAATGTTTTTTTCAATCTCTTCAATGATTTCTGAGTGTTTTAGAAGACCGGTTAAGTTGTCGGTTTCTTTTTGTGTGTAGACTTCATCGTTAACTGAACGCATACGCATGTTGTGGCTACTCAATTCTTCATTTAACTCACTGAGTACTTCGTCGCGTTTTACAACCTGATTTTTTAAGTCTTTTGTGTATGACTGAAGAGACTGGGCCATTTTGTTGTAAGCACTTACTAAATGAGACAGTTCATCATTTCCTTCTAATCCTTGTAGTTGGCTAAAATTCATCTTTTCAGAGTTTTTCACAGCTAAAGTAAGCTCCTCAATAGGCCGAACTATGTTTTTAGATAAAAAATAGATTGCAAACAAGTAAAACAAGGTTGCTAAAAGAGCATATAATACAATTTTATTTGAGAGTGCTTTTAGGGGTTTTACAACATCACTTTTAAGCGTAGTGATGCCTAACTTCCAACCCGCTGTATTTGGTACAGTTGCGTAAGTTACAAACTTTGCTTCATTAGAAATGGTATCATGATACTCACCATGTCCAGAACTGGTTTCTAACATGGATCTGCCTATATCACTTAGGCCAGGATAACCGGCAGCATCTGTGTCCTGAATCATTATTTTAAGAGGGTAAATTGGATTGGGGTGACCTATGACCAGTCCAGAAGAGTCGATGATCCAGCCATAGCTGTCCCCAGCATGTTTTAGGTCATTAAAGTCTCCAATAAGATTGTTTAAATCAACAACCCCACCTAAAATGCCAACAATATCTTTATTATCAAGAACAGGTACAACTATAAGAATAGCTGGCATATATTCGTAATGTTCATAGAGGGGGGCAGAGATGATATGGTTCTGTTCAGAAGTAAGCAATTCGTTAATAAAATCACGCTCATTAATCACACCTGTTTGTCCTAAAGTCGAAACATAATGCATGTTGCTAGGTGCATACAATATGTCAATAAAATCAGTTTGGTGGCTATCCATTAAGTAATTCATTTTGACCATCATATCATCTTCCAAATCAGAGATAATACGGGGTTCATTGGCTATGTAATTAAGTTGGTTAACATGGTATTGAATGGAATGACCAATATCTTCAGCAAAGTGCATATTGGTGTTCATTGAGTTAGATTTAGTGACTTGTATCAATATCTTAGATTCTTCAACATATAGCAAAACAGACACTGAAATGATAAACAACATGAGTAAGGATAAGTTCATAGCTATAATTTTATGTCTAAATGAACGAAACATAATACACCTCCATACATAATAGTATAAATTGTATACCCGAGTGTGTGAAAAATAACGATAATTAAACTAATATTTAGGATTATAAACCAAGTCAGTTAAATGACCTGAAGATGTGTTTTATTTGTTAACCTATAAATTTATTAATGTGTGGACCATAAATTTATGTAATAAAAAAGCCAGTCCATGTGGACTGGCAATTGTTATCTAAATATATATTGGCAGATGTTGAGATGAACACCTTACACCCTGTTTAATTTACTGTATTAAAATATTACAAATGATATCTCTTTTATCCCTAGAAGTTAAATAGAATACCTAAATAGCTAGGAGCATGTCCTTAAGAATTGCAACTGAGTTTTCAATAGCCAATCCTGAGAACTTTTCGTAGTCCATATGTGAGCCATTAATTGCATTATCAGAAATTGAACGGATAACAACAAAGGGTAGGTTATTTAGGTAACAAACCTGGCCAATACTAGCCCCTTCCATTTCACAAGCAAATGCATTAAAATCACTGTGAAGTTGCTTTAGTTTGTCAGACTCAGAAATGAACTGGTCACCAGAAACAATACGGCCACTGAAAGTACTGATTTTTTCAACTTTATTACAAGCTTCTTTTGCGATGTTTACAAGGTTTACATCACATTTAAAATCGAAAGTATCCATTCTTGGTACTTGACCTAAGTTGTCACCGAAGAATGTAGTATCCATATCATGTTGTACTAAATTCTCTGCTACAACTATATCACCAGGATAGACGTCTTTGTGAAGGCCACCAGCAATACCAACATTGATAATCTTCTCAACTTGGAATTCATTGATCAAGATTTGAGCACAAACAGCTGCATTTACTTTTCCGATTCCGCTTGTAACGATGACTGTATCTTTTCCTAGGAGCTGACCATGGTAAAAGTCCATACGAGCTTTTGATACTGTCTTTTCTACAGACATTTCATTTTTTAGAATTTCAACTTCTTCTTGCATTGCACCAATGATACCAATACGCATAATGATTTCCTTTCGTAGTAGCTATAACTTGTTAGCTATGATTCTTGTTCAGACTCTTCTTTAAATTATATAAGCGACTGTGCCGCGATTAAGCAATAATTTCTTGTTCTTTCTTTTGCACTCCAGTTTTTATTTTAACACTGATGACTACTGCAAGTCCAAGGGAAATTCCTAAAGATGCTGGAATCATATAGATGGTAAGTGCTGGACCAATGGTGTCATTCATGACCCCCATCACATACCCTACAACCATAGATGTCATTGATGCGGACATGGTTGCAATACCTGCAATGTAAGTTCCATTCTCTGAAAATGTTTTTTGAATAACAAGGAGCATGGTTGGGAAATTGATTGCAAAAAATAGACCTGAAACGGAGATTAGGATTAGACCGGAATCACCCAAAGAGAGTCCTGCCATGTAAAAGAGTAGGGCTATAGTCATTGAAGCAATCACTGATTTTAAGTACCCCACACGTTCAACGACCAGACCGCCTACTAAACGACCGACGGAGAAGATACCAAAGAAGAAGGCTACATAGAAAGAGCCATCATTAATATTCATTAGTTTCACTTCTTTAAGGTAGTTAAGAAGCCAGTTTGCAGTTTGCATTTCTGCTGCAACATAAAAACCCAAAGAGGCACAAAATAGGACTAACAAAGTTTTGTCTGGAATTGAGCCTTTGCTTTTTTCTTTAGATACAGTGTGATCAGCAGGTGCTTTTACAAAGAGGTAAACTATGAAACTGACCAAGTATAATCCGAAGTAAGCCATAAAAATATAGCGCCATGAGATGCCTTCAAATACAAGGTAACCAGTGACTCTTTGTGTAATAGTTGAGCCGACTCCATAGAAAAAATGAAGTAGGTTCATTAAAAGACCTAAGTAAGCTACTTTAACAAGGGGGATTAAGGTATTCATGCCAATAGCCATAAATGCGATCCCGATTGTTATGACAACATATCCTATCATAATATGGGTAAAGGTGCCTGAAAATGCGGTTGCTAAAAATGAGAAACCTGCAATGGTCATACCTAACATAATGATTTTCTTTTGTCCGAGTTTTGAGCAGAGGATACTTCCAAAGTATGTTGACGCAACATACGAAAGAGATCCTAACATTAAAAAGGTTCCAATCGTAGTGTCAGATACCTGGAAAGTTTCTTTAAATGTAGGAATAAGTATACCTTTTGTACTGTCTGTAATTGCCATAATTAACATAGCAAAAAATGTTGCAAAAATCATGTATTTCGTTTTAAAGTTTTTCATAAAAAAATGTCTCCTATATTCTCATACAGGAAACATCATACTTTGTTTTCATTGAAATATCAACGTGAATCTTTAAATAAGACAATTCTGAAACTTTCAATATACTCTTGAGTTGTAACATATTTGTCGATGATGGTCACAAGCCAACTTTCTTTATAGCGAGGTGGAATGGGGGTGAGCGGAAACATATGTCTTAAAATTATGTTAACTTCTTTGTCTGAAAGTTCAAAATGCGTCTGTGCATTCAGAAGAGCTTCTTTCGGGTGGGTAAAACCGTGTTTTTCAAAAAGTTTCTTCTTTTTAACTTGTCCTTCGTGACGCCAGTCATAGATAAAAAAGTCATGGAGCAAACCACCACGCGCAGCGGCAACATGATCAAGTCTAAGTTTTTTCGCCCAGATGTATGACAAGTAGGACACGCGAACCACATGGTGGTAGATGTCTTTTTTATGGTGTCTTAAGGTCTTAAGTTTAAGAAACTCTGGGTGGTATAAAATATCTTCTGTTATTTTATTGAAATCATATTCTGACATAAGAGCTCCTCTAATTAGACATCATTTAATAAACATCAATTGTTTAAAATCAATTAATAAAAATCAATTAACTAAAATCAATTAACTAATCTCAATTGATTAAGTATTATTGATACATTTATGAGTTATACATCTTATATTGAGTATACCCTTTAACCTTTTTTAATATTGAATGGATTATGAGATTAGCTCTTAATTATAAGACTGGGGTTAGTTATATGTCTTGAGTTTAATTATGAGATTAAGTCTTGAGTATGTGTTTATTACTAAATTAGGAGACTGAGCCTTGAACAGGAGGATTTGTTTAACATGAGACTAAGCTTTGAATATGAGGCTATTACTTCATTATAAGACTGAGACTTGAATATGAGTTCATTACTTAATTAAGAGATTCAGTCTTGAGTAGGAGGTCTTTGCTTAAACATGAGACTAAGCTTTAAATACGAGGCTATTACTTATGAGATTAAGTTTTGAATATGATTCAGTCACTTGCAATGAGACTAATACTTGAATGAACCATCATCTTAGATAGATAACGTTACAGGATAGTAATAGGCTTTCATGCAGATTTATTATTTCTTAAGATATTTATAAATGATATTTAAAATAAGTGGTATTAAATAAATATATCAAATTGTTTATGGAGGGATGCATTTTGACCACTTACTATGTACTGTTTTACTTTTTCATTTATGCATTTCTTGGATGGTGTCTTGAAGTCATTTTTAATAGGGTTAAAAGAGGTACATGGGTGAATAGAGGATTCTTAAACGGCCCATTGTGTCCAATTTATGGTGTTGGCCTTGTTTTGATCGTATTTTTAGTTGATGTAGGGAATGTCTTACTAAAACTTGAAAGAGTGACACTTAGTAATTTTCTTGAGCCTCCTAGTACTAACGCGCTAAATCTACTGGGAACCTTTATAATGATTACTCTTTTAACAACAGGATTAGAGTTAATCACTGGGGTTATTTTAGAGCGTTTGTTTTTAACTAAATGGTGGGATTATACTTCAAACAAAATGAATTTTAAAGGATACATTTGTCTGAGATTTTCAGTCGTTTGGGGGATTGTTGGAACGCTGGCTTTAACTGTATTACATCCTTTTGTCGAGTGGAGTGTTTCATTGTTAAACGCCTTCCATGTTCAACTAATTTTATCAGCTTGTTTAACTTTGTTTGTTATAGATTTAATTGCTACAATTAAAGCCCTTATTGACTTTAGAAAACTGCTTTTAGAACTTGCTAAAGTGAGTGAAGAATACAAACAGGCTAAAGCGAAGCTTCTTAGAGAGTTAGAGGAAATAATTGAAGATATGGAACATCCAAAGGTGAAGATTATTGAAGAAATCTCACGAATTAATAAAGGTGTAAATGCATCCAAAGAAAAGATAAAAGAAGAAATAGGAAAGTTTGGTGAAGATTTAGGTCATTTACGCTCAAAGTTGAGAATCCATCTGTCTGAACTGACGCGAAGTGACGTTCTCCCAAATGGAGCAATGAAGGATTTTTTACTAAAACGTGTAGATTTAGAACAAAGGCTCAAGACGCCTCTTAAAACCAATATACATGAAATATACGCACGATTTAACAAACTTACAAGTAAATTGTCAAGAAATCGATTTTTTAGATCGTTTCCTGACATGCAATCTGACAAGTTTGGGAATCAGTTGAACGCAATTCGGTCTAAGTATGAAGAGGCACGCAAAAAGATTAGAAAGAAATAGGCGTATAGTCTAGAAATATACCCTAGGACCATTGCAATTTTAAGGATTTCTGTGATTTAATAGTAATTAGGTAAATATAAATGGGTTGGTGATGGGGGTATGGGCTTGAATATTCTTCATATAGAACAGAGTATGTTAATACGTGAAATGATGCATGACGTTGTCATGGGCATAGGGCACACGTATTTTAGTTCAAATAGCAGTGAAGATGCATTTCGTATATTAAATGAAAATGAAATCCATTTCATAATTTCTGGCTTGGAGTTGGCGGATTCGTCGGGAGAAGATCTAATTGTTGAGCTTCTTGAATCAGAACACAAGGACGTTCCTGTTATCGTACTCACTTCAACAGATAATATGGAAATTAGAAAGAAACTTTTTGAACTGGGTGTTGTTGACTACATAGTCAAAGACTCAATCACAGATGAAAAGCTTAAGAATTATATTGAAGCGTTTGAGTTTCGTGATGAAGTTATAAGTAAAATGAGACACAGGTCAGTTGCTTTACTGGATGACAGTCTGCTTGTTAATACCCTTGTTAAAAATATATTTGACTTACATGGAATTCATGATGTGGATTCTTATTATAAAGCTGAGGATTTGTTGGCATCAGATAAAGAGTATGCCATATACATATTGGACTTGGTATTACCTGGTATATCAGGTGAAGAAGTTTTATTAACTTTGCGTAAAAAAGCCAAAAACAGTATTATCATTTTGATTTCATCAATAACTAATTATAAAACCATTTCTAACATCTTAAGTTCAGGTGCAGATGACTTTATAATGAAGCCATTTGATGCAAGCGTTTTTATGGCTAGGATTAAAGCACATTCTAGAAATTACATCTTAAGAGAAGAGCTTGAACGTGCCAATAGAGAACTTGAAAAAGCATCCATAACAGATGGGCTTACACAGATATTTAACCATAGATATATCGTAGACCGCGTTGAAGAAGAAATGGAACGTGCTAAGAGATATGACAAAGACTTAGCCATTTTCTTACTGGATATTGATAACTTCAAACATGTGAATGACACCTATGGCCATCAGGTGGGAGATGAAGTCCTGAGGTCTATATCAAGCTGTTTGAAACATATAGTGAGACAAAGCGATTCGGTCGGACGATACGGTGGTGAAGAGTTTATGATCATCTTACCAGAAACAGATTTAGAAGCTGCCAAATGTTGTGGTGAGAAAATTCGAAAGGCAATTGAAGATATGCGTTTTTCTCAAAAGGACCTTCGAGTAACCATAAGTGGTGGTGGGGTTTCTTTAGTTGATCAAACCGCAACTAAGTTGATTAAACAGGCTGATGAAGGACTTTACCAGTCAAAGCGGGATGGGAAAAATCGTATGTCTTTTTATGAAAGTGAGTAAGGCTCAATATTGATAGGAAAATAGTAGCTAGGAAATGTGATGATTATTACAGCTTTGTGGATCAAATTCGTGTACAATAGTAAAATAAACAGAAAATGATTCAGTGAGGCGAGTTATGAGAATTGCAATATTAATAAATGAAGATACATCATATAGATGCACCGGAGCAGGGTGTATGAAAGCTTTTATGCAAAGAAAAGATGCTTTTGAAGGGTATTCTGAAGATGCTGAGCTAATTGCATTTACCCATGTGGGTGGTGATCTGGACCGTAAGATAGAAAGACTTATTTCAAATGAGGTTGATGTGGTACATTTGTCGAGTTGTCTGCGTGCTAAGTATGAAGACTATGAGTTGTTAGCAAAAGAGTTGTCTAAACACTTTAAAGTCGTAGGTTATACCCATGGAAAACCTCAAGGCAAGACACGTAATACCGTACATCTAGACAAGCAGTAGCCTTAAAGGCCGAGTTACATTCAAAAGCTAGTAAGGGCAGATTGATACTGGTAG
>Ga0070724_10001992_pt1 | contig 11681 bp, 15 predicted proteins | sample tdDd001_FD_67278 | JGI IMG/M metagenome (GOLD analysis project Ga0070724, IMG submission 67278) | Marine sediment microbial communities from the Atlantic coast under amendment with organic carbon and nitrate - tdDd00.1 | ecosystem: Environmental > Aquatic > Marine > Coastal > Sediment | place...
GCAAAGGCAAATCAACTGGATATGTAAAACATTGCGTTAATACTGCCACAATGCTACTCACTAGAGTACATGATTGGAAGAAGGTTAATGTCGATAAGTTAGAGGAAAAAAAAGACGTTGAGGATATGTTTATAGAGTCGAGTGCATCTAGTTTAGTCGATAGGGTGCAGAAATATGGATTTGATGGATTTAATGATCCTGTCCTAAATAGATATGTTGGGAAATACATTCTCAATTATGGTCCTAAAATAAAAGCTGTTCTTAATACACGGATGGGGGATTATGATAGTGCCTCAAACGGTGTGAGGTTCTACAATATCAATAAGAATGATTTGATCTATGATGATGAAAACAAAGAATGGTTGTAGTGGGATGGTAAAAGATGGAATAGGAAAGATGCAATTGAACTTCTTGTATACTCTGAAAATGTGTTTCACTCTATTAAACACGAAGCTTATAGGTTAGCTGTAAGCTTGATGTACGAAAATGATGAGCAAAGATATAAGGAGCTTCAACAAGAAGCGATTTCAATGTTTGAATATGCTTCTAAAGCAAAGACAAAACGAAATTGCATAGAGATGATTGATTTTGCAAAAAGTCGCTTTATTGAGGCCAATCCAAATGTGAAGATTGATGAAAACATTAATGTTTTGAATCTAGAGAATGGTGTATATGATTTTGATCAAATGAAGTTTGTACAACATGCACGAGAGTATTATCAAACAAGAATTTGTAATGTATCGTTTGATGAGAATGCTCAGTGCGATGTTTGGAACAATTTCTTATATACAGTATTACCTGATGCGGATGTGCGAAAGTATCTCCAAAAGATTGCAGGATACACATTATCAGCTTATTACAATGAAAAATTGTTACTGATACTGTGTGGTGGTGGCGACAATGGTAAAACAACTTTTGTGAATGCTATCAAACATATGTTAGGTAGTTATGCTACAACGGTTGCGCCAAGTACGATAGTTGATAGTGCAAGAAACAGACAGAACGGACCTCGTCCTGATCTATTGCGGCTTCGGGATAGAAGACTATTTTCTGTCTCGGAGTTTGAAAAGGCAGCACCGCTCTCCGAGGCTCTAATCAAGACAATGACAGGCATGGGAGCAATTTCATGTCGTGGATTACACAAGAGTGTCGTCGAATTTGATGTGACTGGGGTTATTTGGTTGGACTCAAACTTCCGACCAGAAGTAAGTGGTACAGACTACGCAATTTGGAGTAGGTTGAAGGTAATACCTTTTGATGTTCGAGTACCAAAATATCGACAAGATAAAAATCTATCAGAAAAACTAAGTAAGGAGATGCCAGGTATTCTAAATTGGTGCATTGAGGGATACCGATTATATCAACAAGAGGGATTAGTTGAGCCTAGTGCGGTTAGATTGGTAGTTAATGAATATAAGGAAGATATGACTGCTTTAAGAGCTTGGTGGATAGATTGTGTAGATGTAGTTGAATAAAAGTCAGCAGCTGTAAGACGTTACACATCAACGGAGTTATATCAATCATATCAGCACTGGTGTAAATATAATGGCGAAGATGAGATTTGGACACAGCGTAAGTTTTCACTTGAGCTAAACCAGCTTGAGGATGCTAAAGAACAGAAGAAAATTCAAGGGAGCAGAAAGTATAGTAACTTGACCTTGAATGACTTAGGTGAGTACTGTCGAACTGAGAATCCACACCAAATACTTGATTTTGCTGATGGGTATGAGCAGATTGTTGGACGCCGATTTGGAAATGTTGGTGAATCAGATAAACCGAATATCAATAATGTAGTGGATATTGATATTAAGAAAACCAAAGCTATCAGCCTATTTGCAAGTGGAGAAGTATACGAGATAAAAGAATAAAGAGAAGGTCTGTCTCGACAACAATGTTGAGACAGACAGATTCATTTTAAAGGGGGAAGAGGTAATGGCTACGTATTATGTCAATGGTATAAGACAAGTCTATACAGCGAAGGAAATCGAGGCGAGGATCGAAGGAAGTTCAGAAGAGATACTAGAGCATATAAAAAAGTACGTCTGAAATACTCAAAACATGGATTACTGGATGAGTGCGAAGACGTATCAACCTTTTACAGTATGGAAAATGGGCTTTTAATAACTTTACCTGGGGGTTGCAAGTTAACTGAAAAAGGTGGTGAAAAATGGAAAAACGGCTCGTTAGTTGAGGTCGATTATTTTGAAAGTTGTGCATTGTACTATGGGATTTTGCAGTCGGATGAAGTACAAGAGAGACTAAAGAATAATCCACACGAAACCGAAGAGTCGGCAGTGAAGCATTACATTGAAAACTTCACTGAACTATATATATTGCTAAATGAATATTGTTGGTAGAATACACAGTTATATAGAAAATTTCATATTGAAGTATTAAGAATCATTACTGTACATCAATGAAATGTTTTGGCATTAGTTAGATTTAAGTATAGATCAATCAGAACCAAAAATGAAATGGTCATAAATCAAAAGATATATTCAAAAATCTGAAACATAGGACATAAATAAAGATTTAGAAGCAGTTAGTATTATATTAATTATGAGAGGTGGAGATGAAATGTCACGTAGAATGAGCAAAGCTAAGTTGGTAATAGACCTAGAGGAAGCAGAAGCAAGTGTGCTAAAAGTGATGCTGAACAAAGGTTATCAGGCAATTCAAATAGAGTTAGATGAAGATGAGGTGGGATCTACATTGACAATTGGTGCATTGATAGACAGCAACGAGGATAATCCTCCTTGTGCAGCCGTACGGATTGTTGAGGGTGATAAAGAGTTGAGTTATGAAGAACTATTGGTGAAACTAGGTGTGGGTGGTTCGCAGCAGAAAGAAGAATCAAGTGTAGGTAACTGTGATTATTATGGTAGTGAACCGATACCGTTCTAACTGAGGGGGGGGGTGCCCCTTCTTATTGAAAGTAGGTGAAGTAATGCAACTGATTGGATCAGCGTATCAAAGAACACAATTGTTTCTTAGCAAAGATGTTACTGAAGCAATTAAGCAAACTTTGATGAACAGAGGTAGTGCTGTTGAGATGAATATCAGAGAAGTTACTGGTGGTGGCATATTGACATTGTCGACAATTATATCTCCAAACTATGATTTGTCATTTTATGACTATAAAAGAATTGTTGAGGTTGGATTAGACAGCAATAGTGTAGTCGTGAAGGTTGATGATGACGATGATTCTGAAGAGTATGATTGGGAAGTAAAACTTGATGCACAAGTGTAGAGTAATAGACTATGGGGCATTTCGGTGCCCCTCTCCTCAAAAGGGGTGTGAAGATGATTAATAAGCAGATTATTAACAGGGTTGACACAGCTAAAGAATGTGTTGGGAGAAGAAAAGAAAACGATATACACGATTGCACTTTGATATGTGAAAACACAACAAAAGTGATAACAAAACTATTAAGACATCATACAGTAGGATTTGAGACGTATGATAATCGATTATATACAGGTAGCTACAAAGGATATAAGCAGATTGCTAAAACGCCGATAGGAGTAGTTTTGTTTCACGACTTAGTAAAGAATATTGATGTGGAGTTAAGGACATCTGAGATTAAGATTGTGAGAGTGTTCGATTAACTAGAATTTTCTAAACTGCATTAATTTAATGGATTATTGCAGTTTGGAAGTTAATATAGATTTGCAGTCCGTAAGTTATATTTTACTTGTTGTACATACAGAGATCCGTATTGAAACCTGTTATGTCAGAAAGTGATGCTGAAATAGTTTGCGGACTGTTCAATTGAATTCTTCAAATTATAGATTGAAAAATAGAGATATTTGTGGACTACTGAAATGTATCAAAACTGTACTTAAACAGGGGGCATAAAATGTTATATTCATATTTTGTTGAGAGTGGATTTAAAGCACATGATAATACTGAGTTGTTCAAGAAAATCAATGAACTTGAAATAAAAATGAGCAATATATATACAGATGAGAATTTTGAGGCTAAGGATGGGTTGGATGACTGTTTAAGGGGGTTACAACCTAGAGATTTCTTGATTGTAAGATCATTGTTAGACCTTGAACATAAAGATGCGAAAAAGCTGCAGAAAATTCTCAAAGAACTTGAAGATAAGAGCGTAGAATTAATTTCTATAGAGCAACCTGAATTGTCCCACGGTAGAACTTATAGCAAACTTCGTGAAGTTTTGCGCATTGATAAGTATTTTAGAGAGTACATAAGAGAAAAGTATTTCAGAAAAGCAGTAGAGCAGGGACGTGTTGGAAGACCTAGAATTGATAAAGAAAGAATAGAACAAGCACTGAAAATGTATGATTCAGGACTATTTAAAGTTAAAGAAATACGTGAAATAGCAGGTATAAGTAAGACAAAGCTATTTGAGGAAGTTAGAAAGCAACGTGATTTGGCTAATGCTCAAATATGTTAAGTTTTGAGCATGGATTTATGCTTAGATGGAAACTAAACTTGATCATCGTCAAAATACGTAGCCAAAAGTGGGGGTGAAACTGATGGGTAAAAAGATTGGCTATGCAAGAGTATCGACTATACGTCAAAAGAATGAAGGAAACTCACTAGATGTTCAAAAAGAGGCTATATTAATTAAATATCCTGATGCTAAGGTTGTGGAAGAGGCATATACAGCAACGAAAAAGGGTGTAAGAGAAAAATTTGATGCCGTCATTGAAGAACTAAAGCAAGAACCTGACTCTACATTGATTGTGTATAAGCTAGATCGTATGGCGCGTACGGTTCGTGAAGGGCTTGAAACAATTGAAACTTTACTTGATTGTGATGTTACTGTTGATATATTGAACTTGGGGAAGTTTGAAAAAAACTCTCCAATCTCAAAGCTACTATTAACGGTAATGCTTGCTATTGCTGAATTTGAAGCATCCCAAATTATTGAGAGGTGTATGGAAGGTAAAGAGCATGCGAAAAAGAACAACTCAAGTTATCGAGAGGGAAGACCAAAGAAGTATACGGAGGCTCAAATACAACACGCTTTGAATTTGTTGTCAGAGAATTCCTATTCAAAGACAAGTGCACTAACAGGAATAAGTGTAAGTACATTGGTTAGGGCCAAGCGGAAGTTTGTTGCATAAGATCCAATCTGTATGGGAATAAAACATGATGAAGAGTAAAATGGCTATGTGTATGGTTTGAGGGAACTAAGCTACATTATCAAAGTCAAAGAGTAATAGATCTTGAAGGTAAGATGCAATAGAAAATCTATTAATACCAAATCAATCTTTATATCACATTGAAAGATAAAGCTAATAAATAGATTGGAGATGTTTAGATGAGCTATAGTAGGAAAATTATTTTCAGAACGGTAGCAATTGCTTCCATTGGAATTGTTGGAAAATTACTATTACCTAAAAGTGCAACAAGGAATATTACAAAAGAAGTAATAAATTCAGATAAAGTTTTTGGCGGAGTAGATGAAAGTGCACTTAATCAAATTGCAAAATCAGTAAGTAGAGGTGTAAAAGCCTGTATCGATGGAGATGAGCTTAAGTATATTTATAAATCTGCATCAGGTAAGAAAACTTATGTTGCTAGTTTTTTCATTGATAAAACTGGCAAAATTATTGGTAGAGCCGCTGGGAACGGAGTCCATTATCAAGCAAACTCTCCACGGATATTTATGAATGCAATTAAGGGTATGTTTTAATCTCTATAAACTGACATTGGTCACTAATATTTGAAGATTGGCGGCTCAATAGAATGATGTTAAAGTTATTGATTTAAGAGAATAAGATTAAGACTATAGAGTATACGATAATAAATATCCCCCTACAAATAAGCTGTAGGGGGTATTTCTATTTTAAAAAATGATTCAAAATGTCACTACTCTTATGTTTCTTAAGTAAATCGTTGTTATCAAGAAAAATATACTGCCTAGTAGTAGTAATATTTTTATGTCCCATCAACCGTTGCAATGTAAAAATATCAACACCAATCTTAACCATTTCGGTAGCAAATGTATGCCTTAAAACATAAGGTGTACATTTTTTAGTGATGTTGGCTTCTGCTTTATAACGCCTAAAGTTTGCAAAGACATCATTCTGGTCAATTGCACGCTCTCCATTTGATGATAAAAACAATCTCTCATGCTTATGTTCTATGGCGATTTCTCTCAGCTGTTCAAGATAGGAGAGTGTGCGCCTAGAAATAGGTAAGACACGCTCTGTACGAGTTTTAGATATTGATGCTCGAACAAGAATATTTGAGTCTTTCAAGTTAATGTCGTGGATTGTAAGGCTTAGAAGTTCATTTATGCGAATGCCACAATCTAAAATGGTGAGAGTAAGGGCTAGGTCACGAAATCGAGCATAGGTCTCATCTCCCATTGCTCCGATAAGGCGTTTAACCTCAGCCTTTGAAAGAGGTTGAACCCTATCGTCAGATACCTTTGCTATTTTGATAAAGTTGTTATAGTTTGTAGCAATAAGCCCTTGTTTCAGGAGCCAGTTTATATACGCTTTAATGGGCCTCAGACGAATGTTTACTGTACAAGGTGCATAATTCTTCTCGAACAGCATATACTCTTTATAATCAAGAAATAAAGACTTCTGTACCCGCTGGTTTGTATCGGACCAGTGGGTACGCTCAATCCATTCGCATAGATAACGAAAGACCGTTTGGTGATCCTTAATAGTTCTAGCACTGAGGTTTTCTAAGCGTTTCTCACGTACAAAGTCACTGTGGTGTTGGATGAACTCATGCACGGTCAAATTGTCCTTTGTAGGACGGTCTACTTTTACACTGGTTTTATTTCGGTGTTCTTGTCTCAAAGAAATAGCCATTTGCAACGCCTCCAGGGTTCGGTATACTAGGGTTTTGTAATCCCAGACCCACTGGTTTCGTCATTTCTGCAAAATAAAAACGGCTTTAGGACAAAATCCTAAAACCGTTAGTATTACTAAATTGGCGGGAATGTGTGAGAATCGAACTCACCTAAGACGCTCCTAACGCCTCAAAACGGTGTTGAAGACCGCAGGACACACCAGCACCCATCCACTCCCAAATATATTGCTTGAACAATTGATACCACTCAATTATAAGAACATTTTAGACCTGTGTCAAGGAAAATGATAGGATACTATAAATATCCGGAAAAATGTGAAAATTCCAACCCATTCCGTATGGTATCTTTTTACTAATACTTCCTGTATACTATTGAGTAGAATGTTGAGTTATTCAGTAGACTTAACAGTGGAGGACATCATGAAAAGAGACATCTTCAAAGGTCATTTATTTTTACTTATTCTAATTTTACTTAACTTAAGTTCTGGCTTAATTTCGCAATTTATTCCTGAGTTTTGGTTAGGCATTACATCACAATTTCTCTTTTTAGGCATTCCTGTGTTCATTTATTTGATAGTAAGGAAAAAGAACGTAGTTCGAACACTTCGCCTAAATCCCATTTCAATGAAGGATATGTTAACCATGATACTGGTTGCACTTGTTATGCAGCCAGCAGTTTATTTACTTGCATCATTAGCTCAGGTAATCTTTGGGAACCAGTTAGAGTTTTTATTTGCAGACTTAGTAGACCAACCATTCTGGTATTTAATCATTACCATTGCTATCTCCCCAGCAATTTTTGAAGAGCTAGTTCTTAGGGGGGTAATCATGGATGCTTACCGAGGTCAGACTATGTATACTGTTATACTTATGAATGGTCTTTTGTTTGGTCTATTTCATATGAATTTGAATCAGTTTGTATATACATTTTTCATTGGAACGGTGATGGCATTAAGTGTGTATTACACGAATTCCATTTTCTCAGGTATGATTATTCATTTTGTAAATAACTTTTTGAGCATATTTGTCATGAGTTATCCGAGTTCCTGGTATTCGAAATTTGAAATGTGGCTATTTGCTTTGGAATCACCTCTTGATATTGTTAAGTTTATTGTGTTTGGGACAGTCAGTTTCCTAATGACATTTAGAATAGTGAATGCAATGGGGAGAAGAAATAGAAAATTGTATCTACATGATGCATCAATCATGAGTTACGAGAAAATATTGAACTGGCCGCTCATGGCACTAACTGCCATTTTCTTGGTTATCAGTATTGTCTTAACAGTTACTATTCCTAATCTGTAGGTTTGTCACCTTCCTGTTACTATTTATAGCATTAAAATCAACTATAATGGCATGTAGGAGGGGTGCAGAATGCATAAATATATAGGCATAAGTCTTGTTGCTTTACTCATTTTAACAGGATGCCAAGCTGAACCAACTAAGGCAATACCAATAGAATATAAACCTGCCCCAGCTAAAAGTGTCGAAAAAAAAGAGACAACTGAAGCTGATCAAATCATGGAAGATTTTAATAGACTCATAGCAAAAGAGCCAAGAGAAGATGAGGTTCTTGACTTCATCGTATCTAAAATAGACCGAGTACCTGAAAAATATGCTGACGAACTTGTTCTAGGTTACGAGCGTATTCAGAATTCAACATTCAGAAATAGACACCAGTTCATGTTAAAGGATGACGTCCAGGCCATTTGCATTAGCAATTTCAAACTGAATGGAGTACCTGAAGATTTATCTATTATTGAAGATGTTGGTCTAAGAATATATGTTGAGGAATTAAAGAATACTGGATACAAATTGGTTGTAAAAGATGGAAAGTACTTACCCGAACTTGACTATTCGTTCTATAATCAGTTTATAGACCATGTGTCTGAGGAGTTAAGGACGTATCTTGAACTCATGGGGCTTCGAAAAGAACTCTTATTTACAGCAGATCAAAGACTTCCAATTACGTGGGATCAAGTATTAGATAGACTTATGCAATTTGAAAGTTTTCTGACACGTTTTCCAGAGTCAAAGAAAAAGGATGTAGTCTGGTTAAATTATGAATACTATACCAAACTATATTTGTACGGCACTGAGGGGACACCAGCTTTTAATCATTCTGATAACACATTAGATAATTGGCTAAAGGTTAGTTATAGTAATATATACCTCGGAAATCCAAGCAGTGAGTTCATAAAACACTTTAAAGATTATCTTCAAATAATGGAGAACGAGGAGTTTGTTTTAACAGAAACGGTTGACTCACAAAGAAACACTGTTTTATACAATCTCGATATGCAATTAATTTATTAATTCGATTTTCGAGGGCTTAGGTTAAAAAAACGATAAAATGATGGATTACCAGAGTCCATCTATAACTTATACAATATTAAAAAAGGTTCTCATAATTTGAGAACCTTTTTCTTGTACAAGTACACCATTGCATATGCTGCGATAAGCAGTGAAGGCTTTGGTTATACTAGTTAGTCTTGTAATTTACTTTTTTGGTGTTTTAACTTTTGGTTGGCTACTAAATGTGAATTTACTTTCTTCACCCTTAATTAGGCGTGATAAGTTGCTTCGATGTCTATAAATGACAAACGCGCCTAGAAAGGCAGCCCATCCTACAAATTGCCATGACATTCCCATGATGTAACTGAATACTGGGAAAGCAGCAGCAGATAGTATTGAACCCATGGACATAAATCCAGAGAGTCGAATAACTACAAACTGAAAAACAATTAGAATTAAAGCGAGTAGTGGATTTGTACCAAGAATCATACCTGCAGTTGCAGCTACACCTTTACCACCTTTAAACCCTAAAGTGAATGGATAACAGTGACCGATGACAGCAAATGCCCCACAGACAACTGCACCATCTTGTCCCATCAAGTAATGTCCGACTAATGCTGCTACTAACCCCTTTGAAAAATCTCCAAGGAATGCAACTGCGCCTGCTTTTTTTCCAAGAGTACGTATAACATTCGTAGCCCCTGTGTTGCCGCTTCCATGCTCTCTAATATCGATATTGCCCATCCACTTGCTCACCAAGTAGGAGAATGGAATACTCCCGAGTAGGTAACCGATACCGATGAGCAGGAAAATCTTTGTATTAAACATGTCATACCTCCCATACTAACCTATTTTAACACAAGTTGTGGTTTCAAAACTATACTAATAAATTGGAAAATGATACAATTAAAAGTAGTATCATATTTATGGGGGGCACAAAATGAAAGAATTTCAGATATCATCCTCAGATGGTTTACTTCTGAAAGGAAACCACTGGACGTGTGAAAAACCTGTAAAAGCGATTGTTCAATTATCCCACGGGATGGCTGAACATATAGAGAGATATGATAGCTTTGCAAGGTATTTAAATGAACATGGTATTGAAGTTTATGGACACAGTCATCGTGGACACGGTAAAACCGCACGATCAAAGGAAGATTTAGGTTATCTTGCTGATGATAATGGGTGGGACTTATTAGTTGACGATCTCATTGAGATTTCAGGAATGATCCGTGAAACGTCACCTGACAAACCACTTTTTATTTTAGGACACAGCATGGGATCATTTGCCGCACGTAATGCAGTTAGAAGGCAAGCACAACTATATAACGGAGCAGTGCTTATTGGTTCGGGATGGCAGTATGCACCAACTATTCACCTTGCTAAGTCTGTGTCAACACTGGTGAAGGCAGTTACAGGGGATAGAACACGTTCGAAAATAATGGACAAGTTACTTTTTAGCAACTATAACAATAGATTTCCAAACAATAGAACACAATTTGACTGGTTATCTAGAGATCATGAAATTGTTAAAGAGTATATTGATGACCCTTATTGTGGGTATCTATGCACTGCGAGTTTCTACTATGATTTAATAACGGGTGTGAGCCGTGTCATGAGAACTGGTGGGTTAGAACGGGTGCCTAAAGCCTTTCCAATTTTAGTAGCTTCAGGAGACAAAGATCCAGTGGGACAAAATGGACGTGGTGTCAAAAAAATAGTGGATAATTATAAACGAAATGGTCTTAAAAACGTACAAATGAAATTGTATCCAGAAGGTCGTCATGAAATACTTAACGAAATGAATCGCATGATAGTTTTTGAAGACATTGGTAATTGGATATTATCGAACATATAGAAAAAGAAATTACAAGCAAATTGACAAGTGATGATTCATATGACAAACTGTTAGTGAACACTAACAAAGGAGGGGTTATGTCAAAAACGACAAGACAGAAGCTTTGCGAGGCTGCTATTGAGTTGTTTTCCTCAGAAGGCTACGATGGTGTTACAACAAAGAAAATTGCCGAGGTAGCAGGGGTGAGTGAAATGACATTGTTTAGACATTTTGGATCAAAGAATAATTTGTTTCAGGATGCATACGATGCTTATCTTTATCAACCTAACTTTGAGTCCTTATTCGAAAATGGTTTAAAAGGCGATATTGAAAAAGATTTATTAAGAATTGGTCATGTATATTTAGATGTGTTAAACATGAATAAATCTTTAATAATGATGGAAATACGGTCTCAGACACTTGAAAAAGGCGAACGCTTACCTTTAACGAAGGCACCAAACCTGTTTAAAGCCCAAATGATTAAGTACCTAGACCAGCTAAAAGCAGATGATAAAATTCAAGTAGACGATTCTGAACTTGTAGCTGTAGCTTTTATAAGCAATATAATGGGCCATTTCTTTAGAGAGGTAATTGCTCAACAAGGAACTATAACAAACATATCTGCTCAAGATGGTATAGATTATAGTATTAAATTGTTTTCACAAAGCATTACTAAAACGTCATTTTAAGATGGCGTTTATTCTTGACAGTTATGTTAGTGAGTACTAACTCATGATGCGA
>Ga0070724_10001993_pt1 | contig 11665 bp, 13 predicted proteins | sample tdDd001_FD_67278 | JGI IMG/M metagenome (GOLD analysis project Ga0070724, IMG submission 67278) | Marine sediment microbial communities from the Atlantic coast under amendment with organic carbon and nitrate - tdDd00.1 | ecosystem: Environmental > Aquatic > Marine > Coastal > Sediment | place...
CCTGCAGTTTTGTAACCGACAAATGTAGCCGAGTTGACTGCGATAGGTCCTGGTGTCATCTCAGCAATCCCGATAATCTGAATAAACTCTTGTGGCATAAGCCATCCTTTTTTAGTAATTACATCTGATATCAGTGGAATCATAGCGTATCCACCACCAAAACTAAAAAGTCCTATTCGAAAGAAGGAGATAAATAAATCAAGATAAATCATCGTCTTCCTCCTCATCGTGTTTGTTGAATAAATAGAGAAGGAAACCAATAAGGCCACCGCCAATAATCAAGAATATTGGACTAATCTCTGTAAATAGTATGACACCAACTGTTATTATAACCAAGACGACACTTAAACCATCGTGAATGGCTATTTTAAGCATTTTTCTAGCTGCTAAAATTATGAGTACGATTACAGCACCATTTATCCCTGTAAATATAGACTTTATGGTAGAAGAGTCTGCTATCCTTGTAAAGAATGTGGCAATCAAGGTAATGATAAAAAATGAGGGTAATATAACCCCTAATGTAGCACATATTGCACCTAGTTTACCAGCAACCTTATAACCAACTAACGTGGATGTATTTATTGCTATTGCACCAGGAAAGGACTGTGAGACTGCAAAATAATCAAAGATATCTTCTTTGTTTACCCAACCTTTATTGTCTACTATTTCCTCTTCTATTAAGGGAATCATGGCATAACCACCACCAAAGGTGAAAGCACCTATTCTGAAGAAAACTTTAAATAAATCCCAATATATCATATTAATTACCTATTCCTAGTAAATCCTTAATAACTTCTGAAGCAAGTATAAATCCTGCCACTGATGGTACGAAAGATACGCTACCTGGTAAACCTCTTCTATTATCTGATGCTTCTAATGGTTGTGGTTTGATTGGACTTTCTTTTGAGTAAACCACCTTAACTTTTTTAATTCTTCTTTTCTTAAGTTCTGATCTCATGACTTTAGCAAGAGGGCAGACTGATGTTTTCGATATATCAGTAACCTCTAACATAGCTGGATTTAACTTATTACCCGTACCCATAGAACAAACGATAGGAATGTTTTTTTCTTTACACTGCTCTATTAAAAGCAGTTTTGAACTTACCATATCAATAGCATCAACAACATAATCAATATCTTCTGTTAACATATCTAATGAGTCCTTATTGTATAAGGCTGCAATTGGTGTTACTTCAATGTCTGGGTTGATATCTAAAATTCTTTCTTTCATGGCTTCAACTTTTAACTGACCAACGGTCTTTGTATTGGCATGTATTTGTCTGTTGATGTTTGATACTGCTATATCATCAAAATCAACCATTACAATATGACCGACACCAGTTCTTGCTAATGCTTCAACGACAAAAGAACCAACACCGCCAATACCGAATACTGCTACTTTTTTACTGCTTAATGTATCAATACCATCTTCACCTAGAAGCATGGCAGATCTTATAAATTTATTATCCATAGTAAACCTCCGACTTTATTATAGCCTTATTAGAAAATTTTTCAAGTCAACTTTTTTATCGATAAAACTTATCAATCGTTAAAATTTGATGTATAATTAAATTTGGGTAGAGACAAAAAAGTGTTGAAGGGACAGTGTTATGAAGGATTGTATTACGTTAAAAACAATGAATGAAATAAAGATAATTTCAAATCCAATACGAATGAGAGTACTCAAAAACTACTATATGATTGGAAAACCTGCAACAGTAAAACAAATGGCAGTATTTATGGGAGAGGTTCCTGCGAATATCCACTATCATGTTAAGAAACTTCTAGAAATCAATGTTTTAGAACTTGATCATACAGAAAGTGTGAATGGAATTACAGCAAAATTTTATAAGCCAACAGCGAAATCAATTAAAATTGATGATGATAATAATACGATTAGTGATGGATATATTAATGAAAAAGAAATTATTGTTTCTAATATATTTGATGATGGAAAGAAAGAGTTTCTAAAGTCTTTAAAGGAACATAGAAATGATGATGAAAAAGGAACATTATTTGCTAGTTCGATTGAGTTAACTGAATCAGAATATGAAGCTGTTGTAGCATATATGACTGACTTAGTTGAAAATAATCGTGTTGTCGGTGATGACACAAAAAAGAAGTACTTATTTTTCACTGGTATTATAGAATCTGCTGAAGAAAGTTCAGAGTAAAGACTTAAAAAAATGTTTATCTGCTCCCTTTTCTGGGGATATATAGCTTAGAAGAGATAGAGAGTTAGAACTTAAATGGGCTATTATCCAGGGAGGTTCGCATGAGTAGATATAAGTACAATATTAGAGTGAATAAAGCCAATAAGCAATATGGTTATATAGATGGTAGTATCAATGATATTTATTGGTTTGCATTAGTACATTCAGACATAGTAGAGAATGGTATTGATCCTGTAACTTTAGAAAAAGGTTTTGGACGCGTGACAAGATTATGTCTATATAAAGATAATACAACCTTCGAAGGTGATCCATTCTTGCCATCTATGACTGTAAGAAGACAGATTTATGTTAATTATCAAGAGGAATGGAGTGTGTTAAACTCAGGTTATGTAGATATGGCTAGAGATTTAATTCATTATCTAGAAAGAAGATATTCATTAAAATTGGTATCATGTTAATCGGATGTATATCCGATTATTTTTTTGGAGAAATATATTTGTAAACAAGAAACTATATAATAAAAGGTATAATGAGTAGAGGATACATTGTGAGAATGAGGTAGGGGTTATGAGCATTAAAGTTGAAGAAAAATTAATAAGTGGTATTCCATGTTTAATATACACAAACAATCAAAAGACAAAAAAACATACTGTTATAACAGTTCATGGTTTTAATAATGATAAGTATGAATTGAGCAAGGTAAGTTTAAAGTTGGCAAAAGGCGGTTATGAAGTCATAAGTTTTGATCTAGAAGGTCATGGTGACAGACCTGGAGACTTGTATGAGAACATTCAATCCGATGTAGATTTTGCATGTTTGATTTTTGGATTAGTAGAGAAGACAGGTCATGATATTAAGTTATTATATAAGACAATTACTAATCCTGAAATTAGTCTCCTTGGTATCTCATTAGGAGGACAAGTTGTTAATCATTTGATAAAAAGTGATTTAGAGTTTACAAAGAGCATTTCTGTTTTAGGTGCCTTGTCCTTTGTTGATCAAATCGTCTATAGTATGGAAAAAACATCAGAGGCAGATTTTCACTCTAATCAAGAGTGTGAATTATTAGAGTATGTAAAAAGCTTAGATCCTAAGGATGTAATAAAGTCTAAAGGCCTAAGTGGAAGGTATTTATTTATAAATGCACTTAAAGACGATAATGTACCGCCAGAGTTTACAAAATCAGTATATGATGAATATCTTAGTAATAATGAAACAATAGATTATTATGAAGAAGATGAGTATCACTTTTTATCTAATTCAATGATTGAAAAGGTAATAGGATTTATTGAAAAAGACTAGTAGTAGTCTTTTTCTTATTTAGTAAAGGTTTATAAATTAACAGAGACTAAACTGCATTCTTTTTAAATGAATGCTATAATGAGTAATAGTTTTAGTATGTAACTTGAGATACAGACTTAAATGTATTAATAATATAGAATGTAATTGAAATAAAGGAGGCATAAATGAAAAGATTATTTGTTTCAGATTTTGATGGTACAGCAACAGCATTGGATTTTTATAAAATCATGTTGAATTATATTGGTCAAGAAGGATGGGACTATGTAACGGAATATAGAAAAACAGGTAAAGTAGACTATCATTTTTTAAATAAAATATTTGGATGGCATCAACTCACCGATAAGCAATATCAATCTTTAATAGATACCATTGAGTTGGATAAAACTTTAGGTGTATTTTTGGAATACTTAGATGAAATTGATATGGGATTTAAGTTTGTTAGTGCAGGGTTTGATAAGTACATAGATGACATCTTAAGGCAAGAAGGTTATGAAGTAGAAGTGCTCACAAATCCTGGTGAGTTTAAAGATGGTTACATGAAGATGTTACCGGATGAAAATGATCCTTTCTACCATGAGTTATTTGGTATTGATAAGGGTAAGGTTATGCATCATTTAAAGGCTACTGTTGATAAAATATACTTTGCAGGTGATACAGAACCTGACTTAACAGCAGCATTAGAAGCAGATGTTGTCTTTGCAAAAGGAGAGTTAATCCCTATGCTTGAAAAACATAATAAAGCTTATATTAAGTTTGACAAGTATGAAGAGATAATAGGACATTTGAGAGCAGGTGCATAATGATTTCACAAGTTATTGCAATACCTAGACTTATAGAAAGTAAATACGATGCCTTAGAAGGATTAGCACATGCTTTAAAAAACCATGGCTTTAAAAAAATTCTATTTACTGTAGGAAAGGGTATCGATGAGCTGTTTGCAGATAAGATAAAATTATTAGTTGATGATAAGGATCTAATTGTTGAAGGTCCTCTTGTCTTAGAAATGCTAGAAGTCAGTGATGTGGCTGAAAAGGCTCATAGTTTAGGGCATTATGATGTCATAGTTTCTATGGGTGGTGGGAAGGCTATTGATACAGGTAAGTACATTAGTTTTCTAAAAGGTATCCCATTTGTCAGTGTACCAACCAGTATTTCCAATGACGGTTTTTCTAGTTCAGGCGCATCGCTAATGATCGATGGAAAACGTAAGAGTGTTCCAGCAAAAATGCCATATGGAGTAATTGCTGATCTAAGTATTTTGACAACAGCACCAAAAAGATTTTATTATAGTGGACTTGGAGATGTTGTTTCAAAAATTACAGCTAGCTTTGACTGGCAGTTTGAAGTGAATCGTGGTATAGGTCAGTTAGATCATTTTGCACTTCTTACTTCTAAGAAGTCAGTAAATAGTGTAGTTAGACTTCCAAGACCCTATATAGAAGAGGGTTTATTCATAAAAGAAGTTGTTGATTCATTAATTATGAGTGGTATAAGTATGGAAGTTGCAGGTTCAAGTGCACCAGCTTCTGGTAGTGAGCACCTTATATCTCATGCTATGGATCAAATTGTTCCGGGCCACTACTTGCATGGTATTCAGGTTGGGGTTGCAACTTATATCATGTCCTTAGCACAAGATTATAGAATCAATAGGGTAAGAACTTTCTTAACTGACACTGGATTCTTTGACCATGTAAAAACGTTAAATATACCTAAATGTGTTTTAAAAGATGCTATTAAACTAGCACCTTCCATTAAACCTAATCGGATGACAACCTTACATGACAAGGACTATTTAAATAAGGCATTGGATGTTTTAGATACAGATAAAATTCTAAATGATATATTGATATAAATGATATGGAAGAAACTCCTCGGAGTTTCTTTTACTATTACCTTCTATGTGGTAATGTTGAAGAGTATTGTAATAAGATAGAAGGAGTCTTATGGGTAAAGGAATCTTGATATTTGGATTAAATGGCAGTGGTAAAACCACATTAGGTAGAGTGCTGGCAAGCACTTTGAATTACAAGGCTATGGATATAGAAGATTATTTTTTTCTACCATCAGACATTCCATATTCGCGTACTAGGCCTAAATATGAGTGCAATGAACTGATTTTAAATGATATGAAGCACTCTGATGGTTTTGTATTCTCTGTTTTAAAGAGAGAGTTGACAAAAGAAATATTAGAACACATAGAGTTAGGAGTTTTTCTCGATGTACCTGATGAAATCAGATACAAAAGAGTTGAAGAACGCATGCATATGAAATTTGGTGATCGTATAAAAGTCGGTGGAGATATGTATGCATCAGAACAGGCTTTTATGACCTCTGTTAGAAGTAAAAGCCTTAATGAGGTCATCACATGGGCTGATTTTTTAGAGTGTCCAATAATAAAAGTAGATGGAAGAAAAGCTACATCTGAATGTGTCAAAGAGATAATAGATAAATATAATCAATTGAAGTGCTAAATGATATTTAGTGCTTTTTTCTTAAGTTTTTCTTAGATGTTGCCTATAATTTGTTGTATAAAAATGTCTGTGATAAGATTATATGGTAATGATTAACAGTTAACTTTTAGTAAAAGGAGATGAAGTTATGAATAAGAAAATCATATTAATACTTATTGTTTTATTTTCCCTTTTCTTATATTCCTGTTCTGAAAAGAATATAAGTACAGAGGCTGAGGATCAATCATCTGTTATTTCAGAGAATCATGTAAAAGAAACTTTAGAAGCAGAAAGTCCTTATACTGGCCAAATCTATTTGTATGGAGAAGAGCATGGGGTTACAGCAATAATAGACAAGGAATATGAACTTTGGTATGACTATTATCATAATCATGAAATGAGACATCTCTTTATAGAAGCTTCTTACTGTAGTGCTGGCTTTTTAAACTTGTGGATGCAAGCAGAAGATGATGACTTATTAGATCGGTTATTTGTTGAGAAAACTAATACTGCAGCTTCACATGAAGATTATAAGAACTTTTATAAGAAGATAAAATCTGAATGTCCTGAGACAATATTTCATGGTACAGATGTAGCTCATCAATACCATTCAACAGGTAAAAGGTATTTAGAGTATTTAGAAGCCAATAATCAAAAAGACTCCGCTGAGTATAAAATAGCTAAAGATGTTATTGAGCAAGGTGAATTGTTCTCAAATAGTAGGTCATCTACTTATAGAGAAAATATGATGGTAAAAAATTTTATAAGAGAACTTGATGCATTAACTCAAGAATCTATCATGGGGATTTATGGTTCTGCCCATACAGGACTAGATGATTTTGATTATAGTGGTCAAGTAAAAAGTATGGCAAATCAGTTAAATGACCTATATCCAAATCAGATTGTTTCTGAAGATCTAATTTATTTGGCAAAAAACATTGAGCCTGAAAGAGTAGATCAAATAGAAGTTAATGGAAAGATGTATCAGGCTTCTTATTATGGTAAACATAGCTTAGATACTTTTAAAGAGTATAAGTATAGAGAATTCTGGCGACTAGAAGATGCATATGATGATTTTAAGGATTTCATGCTTAAAGAAAATGTATTACCAGAAAGCAACTATCCTATGACCATTGAAAAAGCTCAAGTTTTTGTAGTTGATTATACACTTACAGATGGTTCTATAAAAAGAACCTACTTACGAGTAGATGGTTATGTTTGGCGTAACATGTTAACTTCTGTTGAAATGTCTTTAAATGCAATGGATAAGATGTCTCAGGCTTTACGAGTAGATGATGTTCAAATAGGAGATAAGACCTATGAAGCTTCTTATTTTGGACAAAAGGAGTTCAAGGATTTTTATTCTTATAAATCTATCGAATATTGGCGTGTAGAGGATGCTTATGATGATTTAAAGAACATAGTGTCAGATGGTTCATCCTATTTCGTTAATAATCTACCATTTGAAGTTGAGATAGGGCAAGTTTTCATATTAGATATTACACTGCCAGATGAAACTGTTCATAAATGGTATGGTAGGTACGATGGTGTTGACAAAAATGGCATGATGTTCTTAATAGGTTTCATGCCTGAATGAGAAAAGTCGCCTATCTTTTCAGATGGCGACTTCCTATAATAGCAGCGCCTATAGCGCCTGCAAATTGTGCGTCTTCATGTGTAACTAGTTCTAAGGTTAGATGAGATTCTAGTCTTTCTTTCATGATGTCAAGTTTTGATAAACCACCACTGAAGAAAATGCGTCCCTCTAATGGTAATCTACCTGCAAAGTTTGAAGTTCTTCTGGCAATAGAATCGATTACACCTTTGGCAATGTCGCCACCTGGAATATCTTGGGCCAGTAAGCTTACCACTTCACTTTCTGCAAATACTGTACACATAGAGGAAATATTGATGATCTTAGCTTTCTTGACATAATCATCGATATCACATAAATCTTGATGTAATAACCTACAGATCACTTCTACAAATCTTCCAGTACCAGCAGCACATTTGTCATTCATTAAAAAATCTTTAACGTACTTGTCTTGGTCAAGAAGAATGACCTTACTGTCTTGTCCACCGATATCAATAATTGCATTAATATTATTAGCTAAATATGATGCACCTTGGGCATGACAAGTAATTTCTGTGACTTGTTTATCTGCCTTGTCTAAAAGACTTCTTCCATAACCTGTTGTTACTGTGTAAGCATTGTCTCTATAGAGATCTTTATGTAATTGTTCAATGGTTCTTCTAGGGTTGAATCCTGTTGGGACTAGTATCTTTTCAATGATTTTTTCGCCATCAAATAGAACACCCTTAGTTGTAGTAGAACCAGAATCAATACCAATACTATACATTATAACATCTCGATGAATGCAGCCATTCTAGTATTTAACTGACCAACATCTGATGTAGAATAGTCTGTTTCTAAGCTGATATATGGTTTGTTTTTCTTTTCATTTACGAAAGATTTTACATTAGTAGATTCAATGGCATATGTATGACAAGCTTGTAAGATAACTTCTACAACTGCATCTACTTGATACTCATCAATTACTCTGTCTAACAAGTTGAATCTATGGTTATTTGGTGATAAACAAGAACATCCAATTTTTAAGTATTTTTCTGCAAGAGCTTCATAGATATCTTCATTAGTTTCATCTACTAAGTCTTCTACAGCTTTTGCACCCATGCAGTTTTCATAGAATACTACTACACCACCGTTATCTTCTATTGCTTTTACAACTTTTTCAGTTACACCACCAATAGGACAACCTGTGATTAAGATTCTAGGTTTCTTGTCTAATGCTTCACCATTGTTATACTTCTCTTTGATTTGAGCTGTTAAATCAGTTAATTCTTTTATTGTGTCTTCTTTTTCAAATTTAAAAGTAGTACCATATAATACTTTTAACATATCCATACCTGAAATAGCAGGTGGGTTAAGTTGACCTAAAGAATAGAATGATTTAAGTGCTTTTCTTTCTCTATTTTTAAGTGTTATTCCTTTTTTACGTCTTCATCAGTAATTGTTGTTTCAAAATGATTTTCTAAAATTGACTTTAACTTCTTAATTTCTGCCTTCCACATATCATGTGCAAACTCATTAGTAGGGTTTTGTGGTAATTGCATGACGTGAACAGGTTTGAACTCACCCATCAACTCAAACATTTTTCTTTTACCATCACATGTAGTTTCACCTACTACCAAATCACTGAAGTAGAAGTAAGGACACTTGTCAGTTTGACCAAACCCATAAGATGATTTGATTAAAGGACATAAGTTTCTAGGTAAATCTTTTTCTGCTACACCAACAGTTTCATCAGAAGTTGCACATAGAGAAACAGTAGCAGCACCCATCGCTAATGGTAACTCTTGTGGCATAAAAGTACAAAATGTACCAACCATAGGTCTATTCTGATCTTTAAACTTCTTTGCATTGATAAATCCATTTCTTCTCGCTTCTGAGAAATCTTCAAAAATCTCAGGTAACTCTTTTCTAATAGTCATAAATACCTCCTCGAATTCCTCTTAATTATCTAGGATGTGGAGGGCTTTTTCCAATCGATTTTTGAAATGGTTGCATGTCATATTATTAGAAAAGTAAATGATTACCAAATCGGTTAAGAATCAGGTAGAATAGTTGACAAGTCTACAATGAATCTATAATATTAGATGGAGTCATTATTGAGGAGGAAATTATGAAAATATCTAAGAAAGATGCATTAATGTGGTTTGAGTTTTTCTCAGAATTACCAGAGGATGAAACTTTGTCATCTGCACAACAAGAAATCATGTATGCAACATTTGCTCAAATAGAAAGAGCGGTAGATAAAAGACATGAAGCATTGGCATCTGAAATTAGTCATTATAAAACATTAGATCACAGAACATATTTTGTAGGTAATGAAGATCATTTCCCAAAAGGTTGTCGTTCATGTTTAATAGGTACAGGATTAAGTGCAATTCGTAAGACTAACAAATGTAACTTAGAGTGTAAGTTTTGCTATAATTATGGTCAATTAGACGACAGTGAACCTATTGGCGAAGGCATGTGGGAAATTGGTGGTACTAAGTTTTATGAAAAGGATTTAGATTTACTCTTGTCAATACATGATAAACCTACAGGTATTGCTTATGTGTATTTAGAACCTTTTATGGAGATTGAAAAGTATTATTCTATTATAAAAAAGTTTTCTGATTTAGGTATCCACCAGCATATGTATACCAATGGTACATTAGCAACAGAGGAAACTTTGAAAGCTTTAGGTCAAGCCGGTTTAAGTGAGTTAAGATTTAACCTTGGTGCAACAGAGTGTTCTGATCAAGTGATAGAAAACATAAGACTGGCTAAGTTATATATAGAAAATGTTGGTATAGAAACACCAATGACACCTGAGTTCTTTGAGTCTTTTATTGAAAAGAAAGATGTTATCTTAGCCACAGGTTTAGATTTTATCAATTGTGCTGAACTTCATTTAAATGAAAATAATATATATAACTATTTCGGCGATAACATGTATATCTCAAGACATGGTTACATTTCACCGATTTGGTCAAGAGATTTAACATATAAGTTCATGAAAATAGCAGATGATGAAAACTGGGACATCGTTGTTCATGATTGTTCTAACCATACTAAGTTTGCTAGAGGACTTAATCTAAACAAGAAAACAGGTATGTGGTTTGGTGCTTCAAACTATACTTGTGAGTTTTCGGATATTCCATTTGATGTTTTTCTTGCAGTCTTAAGAGATGAATCATTTGAGTTTCTTGAAGAAGAAGCATTACCTGATGAATATCAACCCATGTCATTAGACGCCTTATTTGAATAGGGCGTTTTTCTTTGACCTTTAAAAAAGTAAATCATATAATATTCTTATAGAAAGGATTTAATATGCAAACAAATAAAGTGTTTTATTGTAATACAGAGTTGGCCTTAGATATAATAGGCGGCAAGTGGAAACCTTTGATTATTTATCATCTAGGTTATAATCAAGTGATACGTTTTGGTGAGTTCAAACGGTTGATTCCAAATATTAATGAAAGAGTTTTAATGAGGCAATTAAGAGAACTAGAAGCTCAACATATCATCAACAGAAAAGACTATAATGAAAATCCACCACGAGTGGAATGTTCTTTAACTGAAACAGGTAAAACTTTATCACCTATAATTGTTGAATTAGGTGATTGGGGAAAAGAATATAATAAGACGTATTCATATGGTCAAATCTCCTTTGATGACCGTTATGATGATGAGAATTGTTAACTGCATTTACATGCAGTTTTTTTCTTGAAAGCAAGTGATTGGAACACTGACAAAAATGTCAGTACTTGTTCTTGCATTTGAATGTTCCTATAATGAAGTCAAGAATAGAGAAAGGAAAATAATTATGCATTTTACAGGACAAGTATACAGACATCCAATGGAAGCCAACACACCATTATTACAAGTGACGGCAGGATGTTCTCACAACAAATGTACATTTTGTACCATGTACAGAAAAACACAATTCGGTGTATCACCTTTAGATCATGTAAGAGAAGATTTAGAGGAACTGAAAAGTTATGGAAAACCAGTAAAGAGAATTTTCTTAGTTAATGGGGAACCATTTGTATTATCAACAGACAAGTTAATAGCAATTGGTCAAATGATCAATGAATATTTCCCTGATATTGAAACTATCACATGTTATACATCGATTATGAACTTAAAAAGAAAATCACTTGAGGATT
>Ga0070724_10001995_pt1 | contig 11664 bp, 19 predicted proteins | sample tdDd001_FD_67278 | JGI IMG/M metagenome (GOLD analysis project Ga0070724, IMG submission 67278) | Marine sediment microbial communities from the Atlantic coast under amendment with organic carbon and nitrate - tdDd00.1 | ecosystem: Environmental > Aquatic > Marine > Coastal > Sediment | place...
TAAGGTATCGATAAAAAAGTTTGCAGAAGCTTGTAGATTCTTAACAGTTAATCCAAGATGATTAAGACCTTTAGTCATGACTTGATTAGAACGGCTTATGTTTTTGTTTTCAGCAGCTAAAGTGCTGCTAGAAAGAGGTATTAATAAGATCCAAAGAGCGACAAAAAATTTGATCATTTTCTATTCCAAATAAGAATTTTTATAGTAGACCGATTAGCTGACATTTACTATTCAACTTGCTTGAGTAAACCCAAATAATAAAACTCTACCTTTAATTTTTTATGCCATATGAGCGTATGCGTTTTACATTGGCATTAATTACATGGCGCAATATGTACTTATAAAGAAATTTTTTAACGCCAGATAAGTTGCTGCCATATTGTTGATAAAAATCATCAGGTTGCGCATACACGCCAAAATCATCTGCAATCCCCTCACTTTGAATATAAGTATCTTCACCCGTCCAATCTATTTTAGGTGCCGATAAACAAGATGTGGCGATACCGTAACCAGAGAATTGCTGACATTGCTCTTTAAAACCTAACTGCACCTGCGCCAAATAGGGTTGGTCAATAATATATCCTTCAAGATTTATCCATTTGTCCTGATAATACACTTCAACCCAACTATGAATAATTCGCTTAGGCGCGAGGATAAAAATATATGACGGAATTGCGCCTTTTTGTAATTGATTATAAATGGTAAAACCGTGGAATCTTGTTGGTATACCCACAGCCCGCAATAGTGCCATCAATAAGGTACCTTTAGTATTACATTGGCCGTAGCCATCTTGTAATACTTTACTAGCACTTAAGAGGTCATCTTGGTTGTAACCAAAATTAATTTCATCTCTAACAAAGCGATATATAGCCCCTATTGCTGCATAAGTTCCTAAGCCTTTCCATGCTCGTTGGGTGACTAATTGTTGGATATCAGCATGATTAAAATCAACCATGGCGGTAGCTTTTAAATAATTTTCAAAATCTGTCATTAGTAAACTCCTATGCGGCAATAAATATAGGATAACGAGTGAAAAATATTAAAACTTGAATAAACTGGCTATTATTCCCGGTTAATTCTCGCTGAATGATCAAATAGTTAATTCAGTTGCTATTAAGTAAGGTACGGGCTTGTTGAATTGAAATACCAAAAGTTTGCCTAAACGTTCGGCTTAGGTGGGCAGAATCAGAAAAACCAGCAATATAAGCTGCTTCTGTTGCAGAGCGTCCCGAAATCATTGCTTGAATTGCACAAATTAGCCGTTTCCATAATAAAAACGGTCGCCAGGCAATGCCCAATTGTTGGCGAAACAAATGTAAAAATCGACTTTCTGATAAGGATAATTGCTGAGCAACTTGTATCGCTTTCCAGCTCGCAGGTTTAATACATTGGCCAAGTAAGCAGGCATCAAGATCAGTCAATAAAGAAATAATACGTGGGTCTGATAGTTTAGGGGCAACAGTATTGGCATCGCTTGGACAAGATTGATCCAAGTTAAGGCCTGTGCTAGCAAGCAAAGCAGGTAATAAAACATCAAATTTAGGTCGTTTATTTGTGCTTATGCGCTCAGTTAATTTAGACAAACTTAGCTGAGTATTACCAGCAGAAATATTCGTTACCTTTGTCTTTTGAATAACCGCTTTAAGTTGTTGACCTATATGGCTTTCAGGCTCAATAAGTAATACCCAACCGGTATTCATCGACAATTGATGAGGCACTTGACTATTTATAATCATCGCGCCACTAAAAAGCTCATATTCGAGCTGGCATAAAGCATCATCGATGGGTAGCACTACTTGAATTGCGTGATGAGCATGCTGCTCGGCATCAAGCGTAGCGCCATAAATTATTAAAACTCCAGGTTGTAACCATACTGTTGGCGCGGTATCAGGCATTAACTTTCACCGGTGCTAATCGTTTAATGGTTAAATCCAATGCTGCTGCTCTGCACTAACGGTAATATCATGCTTAATTTCACCCGTATGTTCAGTACTTGCTGGCTCTATCATCATGAAATGTGTGTCTGGCTCAGCTTTAGGGCAATGTTCAACACCTTTAGGAACAACATACATATCACCAACATTCAGTACAATATCGCCGTCTCTAAGCTGCAAGGTTAATTGGCCTTTAAAAACAATAAACAATTCATCTTCATTGTCATGTTTATGCCAAACCATTTCACCACTACCTTTAGCGATTTTAACCAGCTGGCCATTTGATTCTGCAATAATTTTTGGGGTCCATTGTTCAGTAAACAAACCAAATTTTTCGCTAATATTAATTTTACCCATTACTCATTTTCCCCATTGGTAGCTGCGACATAACAATCTTGTGACAAATTATCGATTTGCGTTTGATCTAAGCGAAATATTGATAATTCATCAAGCTGTTTAGCACCTAGATTAAGATAGAATTTTATCGCATCATCATTGGTTTTTAGTGCCCACCACTCAAATCGCGCGCAGTCATATTTTTTAGCAAGTGTTGATAAATGCACCAGTACTTTTTTACCTATGCCAAACCCTTGAACCTTAGGCTCTAGATATAAGTCATCTAAATGCAACCCACGTTTCCCCGTTGTGGTTGAAAAAGTAAAATAAAAAACGGCAAAGCCACAAGGTTTGCCTTTATAAGATATCACCAACGCTTCGGCATTAGCGTCATCAGCTAACAGGTTATTTTCAATATCTGCAAGTGTAACGGTAACTTCGAATGGAAATTTTTCCGCTATCGCTAGTGCTTTAATGTAATGCAAAATTAAATCGGCATCCGATTTAATTGCAGGCTTTATTTCTAACATTTATAAATACCAATCTTGTTAGTGCTATTGGAATATCCACCTAGCGATATTACTCAATGTTTTTTGTAATCCGCTCATTGGCGCAATAATAAAACTATTAAAGGTAATTTTGGTTGGTTCGTCATGTTGTGTTAATTGAGCATTTAATGCCACTAATTGTGAAACGGATAAAGGTAAGGCATGTTCATTTGGTTGAAATTGGCTACCTATTTCATAATATTTTTGCGCTTCTTTTTTCATTTCTATATGCGCCCCTAATACCGCACTAACATCATGTGACTGAGCAAAAGCAGCTAATTTAGCGATACTTTTTCGATATTCTTGCCAATCTTTAACGTAGATATAACCAGGGTAAAGGGTATCTCCCGTCAATAACCACTTAGTATGATGATCGTATATAGCAATTGAATCTTCTTGATGACCAGGGATGGCAAAAATTGATATTTTACGCTGACCTAAGTCGATATTAACGCGATGATTTTTTTGCTGTTCAAAATTAAAAAATGCGTTAACAGCTTCTGAATTAGGTTCAACAATAGTGATATTTTCATGCCCTTTAAATTGGCTATCACCTTGATGATGGTCACTGTGGCTATGCGAATGCAGCACTAACCATGCTTTTTTATTATTCGAGTTATTTTCATTTTTTCGATTAAGCAGTGACGTTATTTTACGATATATAGGAAAAATGTTATGACTATCTGTTGCGCCCGTATCAACAACTAAGACCTTCTCATTGCCTTCAAAAACATAAATAAATGGCGCTTCAAAATTTAGACATTTATTTTGTCGCAGTATAAAACTTGACTCATCTTGTTGGTAAACATCTATTGCGGGATTGGTATCTAATGAACAATCTACTGCACCGTGATGCCACTTCTTTTGCTGTAATGAAGATGAAGGCGTTTGCAGCTGTACAGATTCGACTTCAGCATTTACTGAAGCAATATTGCTACACCCCATTAAAAAGCAGGTTAGCGCTAATAATAAACTCTGATTCATATTCTTCTCTGTCTGTATTTAATAGCGAGAATTAAAATATATTAAACCATAGCAATTAAGCTAGATTTTAGTTGTAACTAAGCATTATGTTGCCATTTTTATCAGACAGAAAAGACAGTAGTGAGTGGTAGATAATAGATCTAAAATAGCCAATCAAAATGATAACGTCGTCTTATATTGGCTATTTATACTTTTGAAATTTACCTATCAGCAAATTGAGAAGACAACTTAGTCGCCATGTTTTTTGCCCAAAATGCTAAACCTTCACCAACCGAGCCATAAATAAGATCGATATCTTTTTTACCTAATGCCTTTTTATAAAAATCAGCGTAGTCAGTTAATTCAGCATCCGAGATGTCGCGATAAAGAAAATAAGAGACCATAATAAGCTGTTGCTCCATTTGTGCTGACATCACAGTTCTTAATTGACCTATTTGCTCATCAATCATTTGCTGGGAAGGCTTTTCTTCATCACTGACCTGCATGTTTTCAATCAAACCTCGACTAATTCCAGCGACCATATCAACCGTATGTTCAACGGCATTAGTTGATTCAATAAAGTCACGTACCGCAGCGATTCTAGTTGCTGAAGGCGGTGTTTCACGCAATGTAGGAATATAAGCAATAAACATTTGCTCAAAATTTGCATCTGAAGATTGTTCTTCTGCAAGCTTAATACGACGAATTTTGTCAGTATTTAACCAATTTAATAGCTTAGCCATATCCGTAGCATTAATATTGTTTTTAATATGGTCAAAAACAATTCGGTCAATCTGATCTTGATCCCAAGAAGCTATGATTTGTTCAAGTGCTTTTTGGCTTTCCGCTGGGTTTTTAGCGGTTAATTGCATTTGCTGCCCCATGGCATGCAATTGCGATGGAATAGCAGAGAGCGCTTTTTGGGCTCCTGATAAATTGAGATATACATAAACGTCATCATCTGAAACTTTTGAATTAGCAATCGCTGATTGGCAACAAGCCAATAACAGGTATGCAAGCAGTGAAAATATTGAAATATTCTTTCTCATGTTATGTCCTTTAACAATGTTTGTGGGGTTGCTCAATGAAAATGCGTGTACTGCCAATTAGTATTTAGTACAAGCTGACCTTTCCTTTTTTAAGCCAAGTCATTGTAAATCATGCAAACAAAATCAACAAGCTAGTGCACAAATTCACGGTTTTATTTGCACTGAAATCTAATGGTCGCTACGAAGTGCTAGAAATAAAGCAATAAGTAATGTCACACATCCCAATAACACTGCTAACCAAGGAGGCGAAGCCGGTGTGATCCTAGCGACATTAAATGTTGCTATTAAGGTAGGCAAATATTCTACTAAACCAATGGCAGTTATTGCCCAATACGACCAAACTTGTTTTTGTCTAAAAGGGATCAGCAATAAAATAGTCATTGCTAAACTTGTCGCCAGAAAACCAGCACCTTCTGTGCGCATCATGCCTAGGTAGAGAATTTGTTGGTATTTCCCTAATTCAGACCACGATGTTTGAATAACGTCGGCATGAAATGGCATAAATTCATTATTCAAGACATAAATTAAACCAAAAATACACATGCCAATAATATTTACAACATAACAACTAAACGCTAATTTCAGTTTTAAATTCATTTATTAACATTACTCATTTTGTTCATTTACAATACAATCTACTTCGGTTTCAACTAGCCATTCTTTATCAATAAAGCCACTGACTTCAACAAAAGTACAAGCAGGTTTAAGCTCTGCAAACAGTTCTCCATGCGCCTTGGCAGCCTCTTGCCATTTGGTAATATCTGTCAGCATAACTCTCGTTCGAATAACACCAGAAAGGCTGCCGCCAGCCTCTTCGATTGCAGCAATAGACAAGGCTAGACAGTATTTTGTTTGTTGGTAGACATCATTATAAAAGACAGTTTGACCATCTTTAATAGGGGCGGTGCCGGAGACAGCAATATGATGACCAATTCGACAAGCTCTGGAAAAACCTATTGGCGCTTCTAAAGGTGAGCCTGAACTAATTGTTTTTCTCACTACGCTCTCACTAAAATGGTTGCGATTTAACAAAACCATAAACTAGCATAAGCGAAATTAGAAGAGTAAATTCATATCTTGTTACGAACACAATTGGCCATAGAAGAAACAAAGAAGTTATGGTTAACGTTAATGAAGGTCTAATTTTCTCGATTACATTTAATTACTTGTTGTTCAATTCACATCACTTTACTATTTATGTCAAATTGAGTAATTAAAGGTCACCACAAATCCAATGAATTTTAAAAAAGTTACCACTGTCGCGTTACTTACTTTAAGCGTAATAATGCCAACAGTGGCGTATGCAACTATTGTAGAGTTTCATACCTCTCAAGGAAATTTCAAAGTTAATCTATTTGACCAAACAACGCCAAAAACAGTAGAAAACTTTTTAAGTTATGTGAATGACGGTGATTACATTGACACGGTAATACATCGACATAAGTTAAATTTTGTCACCCAAGGTGGTGGTTTCAAATTTGAAGGCAGTATCAATTTATCACCGATAGCAACAAAACCAACAGTTGTTAACGAACCTGTTTATTCTAACGTAACTGGCACAATTGCTATGGCTAGGCTGCCAGGAAAACCAAATAGCGCTACTAGCCAATGGTTTATTAATTTAAAAGACAATAGCTCAAATTTAGATGTTACTGATGAAGGCTTTACCGTTTTTGGCCAAGTAAATGATGGAGGGATGTCTGTTATTGACACTATTTCAACATTTTCACTATGTAACGATATCCCTATGCCAGAATACAGTAGTCAAGACTGTACAAGTGGTTTAATACCTGGGTCTGAAAACTTTATTACCATTCATCAAATAACAATCGTCGATTCATCCGTGACATCGGCAAGCGACCTTAATCCAGTAGAAAACACACTAATTGATCAAGTAAATGATTCCCCACAAAACGATTCAAGCGGCGGTGGAGGCGGAGGGTCAGCATCTTGGATAGCGTTATCATTATTAGGGTTGTCAGCTTATTTCAGAAAAAGAAGCGCAGCAAAAAAATGAATTAGATCATTGATATATAATCTGATGTATTAAAAGGCAATCTTCACATCAGGTTAATTAATTTTCTACTCGAATTAAATCTAGTACTAAATAACATTATTTTAACCGCAGAATGTGATATCTCATCTGGCCATTTTACGTATATATACTTAAACAAACTAGCCAGCAACAACATTGGTGAACCTTCTCTGCAATTGCACTACAGGCCTGAGATAAAAATTGTAACCTAAGAGGGTAAAAAGGCTGAAATATGCCTAAATATTGCTTCTCTTTGTTTTCGAGAAAACACGTAGTACCCAAAAGCAATATCATCTTTGTTTTTGCTTTTAATCGTTATTACACGTGGATAGTCTCGAGCGGACGTTACAACAACACCCTCACATTGATGCCATTCAAGCGTTTTTTTACTGCCATATTCAACATAACAAACGCCTTTATCGTCAAAGATTAAACCATATTCGATCACGCGACTTTTATCAGAATTAAAGATGAGTAGCCAAAGTGTGGTAACTAAAAAGATGACCACCAGAGCAATAAAAAAATATTTTATATGGGAAATATCGTCTTGATAAAACAAACCAACAACTACGGCAGGAATAGCAAATATTAAATATCGCCCTCCCCATAAATACATCTTGTTGATAATATTTTGCGCACGACTTTGTTCAAAAACCATACACTTATAACGTCCATGTTTAAGTTAACTGAATACTGTTTTACTTGATACGCATCAGCTAGTCTAGTTTCCTATATAAATTTTTTGTTGCTTCTTTAAGTTTGGCATCAGGTAAAAACTGATCTGATATCGTTAAAATCGCATGTATATTGTTTGTTAATTTGTCTGTTGAAATCGGCCCAGAATTGATAGCCGTTTGTAATAAATGAAGTGCCATATCGGCAAGTAGCAGACGTTGTTTTTCCGGCCAGCCATCTTCACCTGAAACAGAAAGTTCTTCACGATAAGCGTTCTCAACAAGACTATGCAATCGCCAGCTTGTATCTAAAATGTCTTTTTGTTCAATGTCGTTCATTGCAAATTCTCATTAATTACAGCGGCATTAATAAAATGTCCATAATACACATTCTCGCCAACAAGAGATTGAAACTCTTTAGTGCTAGGAAAACTTGGCCATTTTGCAGTTGTTTCCTTAGCTACCGTTTGATTTTTCCACGTCAAATGCCAACATAATTCCGTATTGTTGTCAGTGCGTTGTAACACCTGGCTCGACAAAATAACCTGCTCATCAGCATTCATTTCGCTAAAAATTTTGTTACTTAACGCAATAACTCTTTCGATATTTTCTTGCGGCACTTTAAATACAGAAAATTCAGTACAGGTTGTCATAAAATACCTTTATCGGGTTATTGTCGATTCGGCTCAAATGCATCATAGCGTGGTAAATTTGCATCTAAATCTTCCCAGTTTGCTTTTGACGAAACAAAGTTATGTGAAGTAGGGCGTTCGGCAATATCAGAATCAAGTAAACCAAGTCGAATACGATAACGAGCTGGATCTTGGTCATTTGAACTATACACCGGAGAACCGCATTTAGTGCAAAAATGTCTGTTTTTTCCTGGCTTGAACGAAAACCTAGTTAGACTTTCCTCTCCTGATTTAATAGTAAAGTCATCGGCATTAATAAAGCCATTGGTTGCATATGCAGTTCCACTATTTTTTCGGCAAAGTGAACAATGACAATGAATAATGTCACTTATCTCCCCATTGATTTGCACTTGTACTTCGCCACACAAACATTGTCCTTGATACATTTTCTTACTGCCCTTTTGTATTCACTCCAGATGGAGTATTTATTAATTTCGCAACAATTTATTTGATTATTAAGATTTTTTAGTCAATAAATAACAAACAAATGCAACCACAAGAAATACCAATGCTAGCCAATCAGCAATGACAACTTTTTGGATAGCTTGATTATAGTTTCCGGATGTCCAAGATATCAGCAAAAATGAAATAACACTGATAAAACCAGCAATAAAAGCAAGTGGTTGATACGCACGATTAAATGCAGCATAACCGATAAACAAACCCAAGAGTCCAAATAAAACCGCCCGATGTTGCATTAAAATAGCGAGGTTGCTTTCATCAAATGACAAGCCATACAACGTCGTTAACCTTTCAGCCCCTAAAACACCACTAACAGGAATTAGGTGAATAAGACTGACCAACAATAAGGCAATGGTGATGATTTTCTTCATCCTACATACTCCTGTTTATCGAACATTAACAGACACTTTATTTGCCAAAACACCTGGTGATTCCCAACCTAATAAATATTCTTTTACCCTGTTATTACAAGGAGTGTTCCAATAAGCGATGCTAACTTCCTTCGCACCTATCGACTGGTAAAAACCATACGCCTTGGTATTACATGCCAAAACTTCAAGGTATAGCTTATCGTTTGGATAATTTTCATTTGCCCATTTGGCTGCCGATGCTAGTAGCTGCGTGCCTATGCCTTGCCCTTTATATCTATTAACTACATGTAAATTATCAATAATGGAACCATGTACGACATGATGTGCACCAAATGCACAAATAAAGCCGCGAAAAACACCGGATAACTCTGCAACTAGCACTAACTGGTTATCCAACGGCATGTTTAACCGCTCTGACCAAACTTTTTCTCGATCAGCAAAAACCTGATTTTCTAAATAGTTATTTGATAATGCCTCACGATAATTTTCTCGCCAGCTTTGTGCGTGTAAATTTGCAATTTTGGTTAAATCATCAAGATTTGCAGTACGAATATTCACAGTTTGAATAACACTCTTGTAATATTTTTATAAATGGCATTTTGAAAGATCATTCCCCACCGCCGCAGTCACCATTATGCCCACTAGTATAATCACTACCAATGCCAGTTGCGCCTCCAGAACCGGCCCCCTTAGCAATTCCTAGTAAGAGTAATAATTTAATAAAAACCAATAATGATAAAATAGAAAATAACAAAGGTAAAAAGAGGCTCTGAAAGCCGTTACCTGACCTAACGTCGATGAAATACCACGTAATCGGCATTAACAGCAAAATAATGATCCATTTTTTCATTTTCCCTTGCACCTTAGCGCCTTTAATTTAAGTCGTTTAATACCGATATCTTATGATTATGGCGCAAATGATTAATTGGTTGAGTTATTTATTTGTTATCTTTGATATTAAATGGCGTTATTAATGTTAATCCATGAGCAACAATTATACCGCATACTATGCCAGCCGCATTCGCCGCTAAGTCCAACCATTCACCATAACGATTAACATAAGGTTGAATTAACTCAATTGCCCCACTCCAGACAATAAAAAATAATCCAATTAATAGCCAATACTTTGGTTTACGTAAAGCTACAGGAAACATTAACGCGCCATAAGCAATAAAATGATGAGTTTTATCGCTACCCGGCACTTGCGGCAGATTTGCTAACGGGTATAACGACAATAAAGTAATTGCAGCCAATATAAACATAGAAATAGCAATCCAGTAGGCATTAATAAGTTTTAAAACATAATTCATAAATTAAGCTTAACGTGTAAATAAAACAAATATAGGTACATAGCGAAAAGGTCTTAAGGTCGCCCTCGAAGCCCTATGACTTTATAGCTCTTTCGCCCAATCATCCCAAACTATATTTCTTCCGGGAAAAGCTATTTTTGAAAAAGGCCATTTTACCGTTAACCACTGTTCAACGGTTTCATAAAGTTTACTATCTAACGATATACTGTCATCTCTTATCCAAAAATAAACATCGCAGTCATAATTGTTAGATTGGCTAGGGTCTATGTATACCGAGCCCAAGCACTTATTTTTTTCGATATTAAATACAGAATAAGCAAACGCTTCTCTGTTGATAAATTCTTGTTTATGTACTTTCAAACTGGCGATGTTTTCATCTAAGCTCATATCACTTTTTGGCCAATTAGTATTTGGGCCAAAAATACCTCTTAAGCGGTTATGACTAGACATCACAGCGTTAAAATCAAGTTCAGCAACACTCTCTTCAAGTACTCGAAAATAGAAGATACTAGTTGCAAATGTTTGAGGCACAGTAAAATTAGCGGGAACAAAATGTTTTTTCATAGTGTTATTACAAAGTATTTATCAAGAAGGTTAATCTTTTTTTAAACATTGTCCCTGCTCGTTTAACCAATACATGGTATTACCAACAACAGCGATTGAACCAGAAATAATCGCGCTAAGCGGCAAAACAAGTACAGCCCCAGCAATTTGACCTAAAAACTGCGCTTTACACTGATGGTTACTTGAGCAATTGAGTCCATGAAAAGTTTGAACTTGCTCCATTGAAAGTTCGATCTTCTTTGTTACCACCTGGCATTTATCATCATATGAAGACGTGACATTCGGTTTTACTACACATGCGCACAAAGTAAAAAACAAGAAAATAAATAGTAGTGGTTTACAAAATAACATATTAATCCTCGATTATTTTAGCGGAGCAAGTCTGCTGATGGTTTCAATGATAGTATTGAAAACCAATCGTGGTTCAGTAATTTGTGGAAAGTGGCCACTATCATAACATTGATAATGGAGTGCGTCCGAAGATAAAGCCAAAAGTTCTTTTTGGTACTGCTGATGTATCAAAAACGACTCTTTAGGCACCAATGGCATTTTTTTTGCGCCGGATATCACCGCTATTGGAATTTGAGGAAAGCTTCCTGCGCTTTCTAGTTCTGCTAAAGTAGTCAGCGCTTGCTCTTCCTCAGAGTATCGATATTGGTCAAATACCTGCTCAACCCTTTTAATTGCACGATTAATAACATTTAAAACCTTTGGTATCGGGATAGA
>Ga0070724_10001997_pt1 | contig 11647 bp, 10 predicted proteins | sample tdDd001_FD_67278 | JGI IMG/M metagenome (GOLD analysis project Ga0070724, IMG submission 67278) | Marine sediment microbial communities from the Atlantic coast under amendment with organic carbon and nitrate - tdDd00.1 | ecosystem: Environmental > Aquatic > Marine > Coastal > Sediment | place...
GCTTGCAGGCGGCGCAGAATTGCGCCCCCCACCATGCCACGGTGGCCTGCGATATAGGTTTTCATTTCCACTCTCCCAAAACTTGCACGACAGTCATGCTGCTCGGTCCCGATTCATCTCTACAAGAGACTGAAAATCCGCACGGTTAGCGTAAATTTCAAAAAAATCATGGGCCAATTTCTGCCACGCCATTTCTTGCCCGCTACAAAAATAAGTAGGAGAGCGATACTGGTAGCCTAAATCCCGTAGAACAGAATCTGGGACAGCGGACACGACATTATCCAACATAGGCTTGACGGGGGCAGTGGGGACACCATCAACTTCCCGGTTCAGGTGTTTCAATATGCGCTCAACCGCCGCGTTGAGCACAACATTATCGGGATGGTTGAAAGTATACATCGTTTGATGCGTTGATACCCTGTCTAGGATCACGTCCATGACCTGAATATCGGCCTGCTCTTCCCGTTTCGGACTTTCTTTTACACATGTTTCAAAATGCGCAACGGTATCAAAGCCATAGTCATCCAGCCAAGTTTCAACCTGCTCTGGGTTTTTATTAGCAAGAAACCCCGAAATCAGCCGTGAATCGTGATAATCCCCAAGCGGCCCTTTTAAAGTTCCCCCTTCAGGCAACCGTAGATACTGCAGTTGTGGGATGATGCCGGCAAAATAGATGGACGGGAAGAAAACCACTGTTTTATTGGAAAACGTCGTACGCAAATTTTGGGCTGACAGCTCGCCAAAACCAGTCCCAAGAGGCTGGGATAATATGACATCGACTTTCGACATTTCGTCTAAACACTTTGCGCGATCACCTGGTGCAATCGTGTGAACCGGCGGCACCTTGCACCACTCGACGCCAAGCGAGGCCGCCTGCATCCGGGCCCCGATCGGCCCGGATTGACAGTTTGCCAGCACCGAGATTTTTATCCCTGCCGCCATTCCTCTTAACCTTCCACGCTAACCGGCAAATCCATACCATGTTCTTTCAGCAAGGCGTGGCGCTTCGCGGCTTTCAGGTCGTCTGCAACCATTTCAGCGCACATTTCCTGGGCGGTGATTTCAGGCACCCACCCCAGGACCTTTTTGGCCTTGGCCGGGTCGCCCAGCAGGGTTTCCACCTCGGCGGGACGGAAATAACGCGGGTCGATCTTCATCACAACGTCACCCACTTTCAACGCGGGGGCATTGTCACCCTCGATCGCAGTCACGGTGGCAATTTCATTCACGTCGGTGCCGGTGAATTCCAGGGTGATCCCCAGTTCCTTGGCCGACCAGGTGATGAACTCGCGCACGGAATATTGCACGCCGGTGGCAATCACGAAATCCTCGGGCTCGTCCTGTTGCAGCATCATCCACTGCATGCGGACATAATCCTTGGCGTGGCCCCAGTCGCGCAGGCTGTCGATGTTGCCCATGTACAGGCACGGCTCCAGACCTTGGGCGATATTGGCCATGCCGCGGGTGATCTTGCGGGTCACGAAGGTTTCGCCGCGGCGCGGGCTTTCGTGGTTAAACAGGATGCCGTTACAGGCATACATGCCGTAAGCCTCGCGATAGTTCACCGCGATCCAATAGGCGTACATCTTGGCCACAGCATAGGGCGAACGCGGGTGGAACGGGGTGGTTTCGGTCTGCGGGATTTCCTGCACCAGGCCATAGAGTTCCGAGGTCGAGGCCTGGTAGAACTTGGTCTTTTTCTCCAGCCCCAGAAAGCGGATCGCCTCCAGCAGGCGCAGGGTGCCGATGGCATCTACGTCGGCGGTATATTCCGGCGCCTCAAAGCTGACCGCCACGTGGGATTGCGCGCCTAGGTTATAAACCTCGTCCGGCTGAACCTCTTGCAAGATGCGGGTCAAGTTCGATGTGTCAGTTAGGTCGCCGTAATGCAGCTTGAAATTGGCGTTGTCGATATGCGGGTCCTGATAGATGTGGTCCACCCGCTGGGTATTGAACAACGAGGCCCGGCGTTTGATGCCGTGCACTTCATAGCCTTTGGCGAGCAAAAATTCCGCCAGATAAGAGCCATCTTGGCCCGTGACGCCAGTAATCAGAGCTTTTTTCACTTGTTCATTTCCATTTATGTTAGTCAGTTAGATCGAAACATTGCCTTCATCATACACAGACAGCTTGTAGAATTACCTGTTCTGGATGAAGTGTTTCACACTTTTCAAATGTTGCCATAGCGGGTTTTCATCACCGAATTCCTCGGCCGCTTGTTTTTGCAGCGTCACAAGATCTGGTCTTTTATCCGCCTCCGCAACAGACACTTGACCAAGAAGCATTTTAGCCGCCAGCATCAAAACCGATGTCCGAAGCTCTGTAGCATCCACTTCTGGAGCGGTTTCACGCCATTTGAATGGTACAGATTCAACCTCCATAATCTGGCCGGTCGCATCAAACCATTCCTCGTGGCGGCGAATTCTCTCTTCGACATTATCCGTACGGATCGAATCCGACGCCGCATGACGACGCCAGGATCCGCGCTGAACCAAACTGCTGAAAATAGACCCGAAATACGGAGAGAAGCGCGACATACGCACGTCCATCCAGGTTGTTTCGTTTTCATCGGGCCGCATCAGCCATTTCAGAGCCATGACATATGATCGCCGCAAAGCCAGACCGCTTGTGGGCTGAAAGAAGTTCACCTTCTGGTTCTTCTGATAAACCGCCGGAGTGATGGTCTGCTTGGGGAAATTCGCACAGACCCCCCCCATGGCAGCACTGTTTTCATCAATCAGCTTCAACGCATGCTGCCCCAAAACCACATCGGGGTTTTCGAACATTTTGCAGGCCCCCATGACCTTATCCGGGGCAAACACATCATCCCCATCCAGCAACAGCAGGATATCTCCGACACTGGCTTCAATCCCGGTGCGCAAACCGCGCTGCTGGTTGAAGTTCGGGTTCAGAACACCGTGCTCCAAGATAATTGGCTTAATCTTGTCGCCAAATTCCTTGATGATTTCTGCGGATTTATCCGTAGATCCGTCATCGACAACGATGACTTCGTAATCGACATCATCCAACGTCTGGTTCAATGCCGACGAGATGGCCTCGTGCAGGTATTTTTCGTTGTTATAATTGATGATAATCGTCGATACCGACGGGCGCTGCTTGCTGTAGATCTTACGCAGCAAGGCCGGGTCCTTCACCGCGTGATACAGTTTGAACCCGGCCCAATCAAGCCGCTCTTCCAACTGTTCGGGCGTCAGGAATTTTTCTGGACGCCAATGTTCAAACATACCGTACACAACGGCTTTAGGTTTACGCTTGAGCTCCCAATTGTAGCGATCTTTACCATAGATGATCGTATCATTCTGGTCGTCGTTATTCACATCAAGCAGGCTGATATAGCCCAGTTTCACAGACAACCAGACATCGAACGATACGTCCAGCTCACCTTCGATATACTCATCCCAGTCGACTTCGCTCAGGGCCTCGACACTATAGAGCGAGCAGCCCGCAAAGTGGTTTTTCCAATGCGGCTTGCTGGGGTTCACCGTCCCGCCTCCGGTCCCGTGGATGGGTTCGTCGGGGAATTGCTCCAGGCGCTTCAAGAACGGGTCCAGCCAGTCTTTGTCCGTCGGAACGCAGTCAGGTTCCATCCAGAAGAAGTGAGTATACCCCGTATCCCGCAACATTTTGACGGTATGCGCAAAGACAAGATTGGGCCCTGCCGGATGCGGTTTCTGGCTCGCTTCGGGATAGTTCGTCTGAATGTCAGCACAGACCACCCGCGGCAAGGTGTTCAATGGCAGCGTGTCATAGTTGTTTTTGAACAGATGAATATGGTCCGGATTCTTATATCCCAGACGGTTCAGAAGACGCCAATGCAGCTCGACCGATTTGGCGTCGCCTTCCCAAAAAGACGTCACCACCGCGACTTTCGGTTTGGTCACCGACCCTGGGCGAGGCGCGTAAATCTTCCGGGGCTTAAGCTCATCTTCCAGTTTCGCCCGCCGGAAATTTTCCAGTTTCCCGCCGACAGTACAGTTGACGATTTCCCGTCCATCCGCTTCGAAGTGCTTTTTCGACAAAACATAGGTTTCTTCCATTTTGTCGGTGTCTGCCGCTTGCCAGACCTTACCCTTGAAGTACGATTTGTCGAAGTGGTTGTCGTCATCCTCGTTCTGCTTGATCAAATCCCCTTCTTTAGCCGTCTTCGACTGTTGATAGGAGTTGTCGAACCCGGTCATCAGGATCTTGCGGTATCCGGCATGATAAAGAAGCTGCAACCAGAAATAACTGACCGTGCTGTGCCAGTAGATGACCTGTTCAACATTCTCGGCAAATCGCAAATCGCCGCCAACAGCGTTCAGGAAAACATTCTGCTCCGAGCTGGAAAATGTATTGGACAGCCAAAGCGGGAAGAATCGCCAATGCGGTCCCATCTGAAAGAAATGAGGCTCTTGCTCGGCAACCAGATAGTTCGTCACTGCGACGCCTTTGGCGTATTCATTCAGCTCTTTGTTTTTGATCGCATAGTTCGAAATGAAAACATCTTGCCCTTTAAAGAGCTCGAAATCAACGTGGCGCAACGACGGACCATTCCCGACCAGAACGGCTGTATCAGACCGCTTGGAATCCGAGAACTCTTTCAGCTTTCGCGCACTGTCTGAGATTTCGTTTTGCACCCAGTCCGATTTGAACCCAATCGTCCGGCCCGGAATGTAGTGGGGATAGGGGGCCTCTTTGATGGTCTTTGTAATAAAGCCCTTGGGATCGCTCAGCAGCATTGGCCGCAAGCGATTGAACTCAGCCCCGGTCATTTTGTCATAATGCGTATGCGCCAGACCATGGTCGTTCAGGTACTGCCGCAACCCTTTGGCTTCCAGACTTCCACCATCTGCGGCAGCATCAATTTTCTGAGCAGCCACATCGGAAACGTTGAATGCCGTTAACAGCGTCCGTGCAACCGTGTCGAAATCGCCCTCCAGCGGAAGAGCCTTAGCAGCATTAAATATGCTTTTCAGAGGGACAAAACCATTGGCCTCCCAATCACTCATACAAACCGATAGCTCTTGGGGAATATCCCGATACAGCATTGGAAATCCTCAATTAATTTTAATAGAAATCGGCGAGACGCTCAATCGCCTCATGGCTTGCGCGGATCACAGCATCAATCGTGTTTGACCCATTGTGCGATCCAAAAATACAACGCTCCATATCACGCAGCGGACTGTTCATAGGCAGTGGCTCGTCCTCGAACACATCCAGTGCAGCCGAGTGGACCTGCCCCGATTGCAACGCTGCAATCAGAGCGGCCTCATCAATCAATGGGCCACGGGCCACATTGACGACCCGGACACCAGGCTTACATTTGGCCAGCACTTCAGCGTTCAACATGTGGAAATTATGCTGGTTCAGCGCACAGGTAAAAACCAAAAAGTCCAGATCTTCGACGGCTTCGGGCCATGCGGCGCGCTCCAAGCCTGAAAAACCGGCATCTCCTGCGACACCTGGGTCATAGGCCACCACAGTCAGGCCCAAAGCCTGCAAACGCTGCACGGTATTGCGGCCGATATCGCCCAGGCCAATCACCCCAGCACGGCGTCCGGTCAGGCTGATCCCCGCAGGTTTCGGCCAGTTGCCCGCGCGCACACCGCGGTCGATCAGGAACAATTCGCGCGCCAGGCCCAGAACAAAGCCCGTGGCCACATCAGCCACCTCGGCGCCAAACATCATCGGTGTGTTGATAATCGGAATGCCCAGATCCTTGCAGGCAGCGAAATCGACGTTATCCACCCCGATGCCCCATTTGACGGCTGCCGTCAGACGACCGCCCTGTGCGGTTTCAAACACGCGGCGGGTGGCCGGGTCGTCCCCGATGATCCAGCCGTCATAGTTCGGCAAGGTCTCGCACAGCTCGTCTTCGGTCATCACCTGGGTGACATTGGCCCGATGCAGGCGCAGGCCACGCTCGGCGGCAAAATCCACGAACAGATCGAATTGCCCCAGCATCGGAGGGCAAGTTACCAGAATGTCTTTCATTGTGCGGCCGCCTCTTTTGTCATGCGCATCCCGGCCAGAGCTTCGGCCAAGTCCCAATCTTCGGGTGTGTCGATATCAGAGGCTTCCATCTTGTTCATCTCATGAAGCAAGGGCTTCTTGCCGATACGAGCATTGGTCTGAGCAAAGCTGGGCGCCGAGAAGACGAACAGGTTCGAGTTTTCCTCGTACCAGGGTTCCAGATCCTGGGTCTGAATCAGGTTGTCCGGATCGTGGTTCACCGGACTGGCATCAGCGCGATAAAACCGGGTCTGGATTTTGTTCACAGTAAACAGGCTGTCCGCCGTGCCCTTGGCCACACCGTTTTGATAGCTGTCCAGGGCTGCACGGATCGTGTCGGCCTTCAGCAAAGGGTTTGTGGTATGGGTCATCAGATAGGTCTCGGCCGGGCAGGCCGCGATATCATCCGCCAGGATCAAATTCATCGACACCGTATCGCCGCATAGCTCGGGCTTGCGATCCCGAATTCGCACACGATCGGTCTCAACCAGGCCGTTTTCGGCCAGGATGTGACGCGCGTCGGTATTGATCACGACTTCGTCGATCTCTTCGACCGAGAGCAGCGTATCAAGTATCCAGCGGAAAAGTGGCTTGCCATGCAGCGGACGAAAGTTCTTACCTTTAACTCTCTGACTGTTGGCCTTCATGGGGAGGAGTGCGATACAACGGCTTGAGCCACTCATCTTTGTCTGCCTTTTCCGTAACTTCAGGATAGAAATAATATTGTTTCAACTCTTGAGACATGCGCCGGTGATCGTGGTTGCCCTTGTAGGAGCCAACGAACTGATTCCAGCGATACCGCAGCATGTCCCGTTTGCTGGTCGAGGTGATGCCATGACGGCGCGCGGCCTGCCAGTCCTTCCAGGTGCTGGAGATCACCCAGCGCAAAACATCCACCGGCACCACGTGTACTTCGGGCATAATGCCACGCAAGGCGATTGCCTCGCGTTCGAACCGGCGGCGCACCTGCGCCCAGCCCTCGCGATGATGGTGAAAGACCGGAGCCTCGGCGACATAGGCGATCTTGTGACCGCGGCTCCAGATGCGTTTGGCCAATTCCATGTCTTCCAGGCCAGTCAGCTCTTCGTCGAACGGAAACTCCTCCCAGACTGTCCGTAGCAACGCCGAGTTCGCATTGTTGCAGAAAAATTCCTTCTGCGGGATCGCCGATTCTGCGGGGTAATACTTCGCAAAAATCCGACGCTCACTGTAATTGCTGTTGTCGTCACCGATCTGGCGGCCATAGCTATACGAGGAGACACCGTCGATCAGCGGCTGACACATGTTTTGCAGCCAGTGTTCGTCCACCGGCACGCAATGCCCCGAAACCAGCACCAGAATGTCCCCGTCGCTATACGCGCAACCCCGGTTCAAAGACCGGCCAAACGAGAATTCTTCCTTGGTGATGGTGGTGATACGGCATCCGTATTTCTCTGCGATTTCAACGGTTCCATCGGTGGAACCCGAATCAATCAGAATCGTTTCAACGTCAAAATCCGTTTTTTGACTCTGGACCATCTTCAGCAGGTCCGCGAGGTGCTCTGCCTCGTTCAGCGTGCGAATAACAATGCTTACCAGCATTTTTAAATACCCTCCCTGAAACAAGTTCGGAAGCAGGGCCCTTCTTCTGTCAATTACATCGAATGTGGGCCAATAAAGAATTTCAAAACGTGATTATTTCATAGGCGAGTGACTGCTGCTTGTCCACCCGTTCCCAGCTGCCTATGCTGCAGCGCAGGAAAAAGTTAACGACCGTGAATGGCTGCGCATAATTGATAGGCAAGCACCCCTTGGCGGCCAGGTTTGATCGTATTGTCCACTGCATAGAAAAGCGAATTTCCCCATGCCCAAGCTTCCCCAATACCCTGATCTTTCTGGAAAAAGTATATTCTTAACCGGCGGTGGCAGTGGAATCGGTGCTGCCCTGACCAAGGGTCTCTTGCAACAGGGGGCCAAAGTCGCTTTCGTACAAAGATCCGACGGCTCTGCCTTTTGCGAGCAAATGGCCGCCGAGACCGGCAATTGTCCGCTGTATCTGCCCTGTGACATCTCGGATACTCGCCAGCTACAGGATGCCATCACCCAGGCCGCACAGGCCCATGGCCCGGTTCAGGTGCTGATCAACAACGCCGCCAATGATCTGCGCCACGCGACACTGGATGTCACCGAAGACGACTGGGAACGCCTGATCGCCATCAATCTGAAGGCCTATTTCTTTGCCATTCAGGCAGTGATCCCGGGGATGCAAAAGCTGGGCGGAGGCGCGATCGTCAACATGACTTCGATCAGCTACATGATGGGCAATGCCGGCTATCCGATCTACACGACATCGAATTCCGGCATCAACGGCATGACCCGCAGCCTGGCCCGCGAATTCGGCCCCGACAAGATCCGGGTGAATGCCCTGGCCCCCGGCTGGGTAATGACCCAGAAACAAAAAGACCAATGGGTTACCGAAGAAGCCTTGGCCGAACATCTGGGCAAACAATGCCTGAAAGAAACCCTGGCCCCCGAGGATATCGTCGGCGGCGTTCTGTTCCTGGCCTCGGATAGCAGCCGCATGATGACCGGCCAATCCATTGCGATCGACGGCGGCGTGGTGGTGTCGGGATGATGACCGCCGTTTTCGACGACCATCGCTGTGACCTGGGCGAAGGCCCCCTGTGGCACCCCAAAAGACAAGAGCTGTTCTGGTTCGACATCACCAATAACCGCATGTTTGCCCGCAGCATCGAAGGCCCGACCCGCATCTGGGACTTTGATGAAATGCATTCGGCCGCAGGCTGGGTCAGCCAGGCCGAGCTGGTCGTGGCGTCAGAAACCGGGCTTTGGATTCTGAATCTGGAACACGACACGCGCCGCCTGCTGTCCCCGCTAGAGGCCGACAATCCCGTGACCCGCTCGAATGACGGGCGCGCGGATCCGCAGGGGGGATTCTGGATCGGCACCATGGGGAAATCGGCCCAGCCCGGCGCCGGGGCGATCTGGCGCTGGTATCGCGGAGAGCTGCGCTGCCTGTTCCCGGAAATCACAATTTCCAACGCAATCTGTTTCAGCCCCGATGGCAGCTATGCCCATTTCACCGATACGGTCACCAAACAAGTGATGAAGGTCGCGTTAGATGCCCAGGGCTGGCCCACCGGCACACCACAGGTTTTCCTGGATCTGACCACCGAAGGGCGCAACCCTGACGGGGCAGTGCTGGATGCCGATGGTCTGCTCTGGCTGGCCGAATGGGGCTCGGCGCGCGTTGCAGCTTATGATGGGAATGGCCGCCTTGGTCGTACCGTCAGCTTTGCGGCACCGCATACATCCTGCCCTGCCTTTGGTGGCCCGGACCTGACCACGCTGTTTTGCACAACCGCACAAGAAGGCATGGATGACGCTGCCCGCGCCGCAAGCCCCCAAGCCGGCATGACCTTTGCCGCAGCAGGCATTGCCCGCGGGCAGGCCGAACATCGGGTCATCCTTTAACCTGGGCGCAAAATGCGCTCAGGGTTCGTATTCAAGCCGCTCGCATAAGGCCCGGTATGTGGGACTGTCATTGCGCTGTGCTTCGATTTCAGGCGGGACCGGTCGGCGCGGACGCGGTTCAATCACAGCCCCTTTGCGACCGCTGTCCCCGCTCAGCGTGAAATCGCCGTTCAGCTCGATTGCCTCGGGATTGAATGACATATCCAAGTAGCCGCAGATCTTTTCTATGGTCGCGGCGGGATCCACCGTGAAATCCTCGTATTTCACAATGGGAATGCCCGCATGGCGATCCAGGAACAAAATCATCCGGCGTGCATATTCTTCCAATGTAAAAGGATCGAAATGCCGCCAGTTCGCAGCCTCCAGCCCCAAGAAGGAGTCCAATGGGTGGCGTGTGGTGACCACAGACACCACAGGGACCTCTTTGGCGATGATCTCATGCAAAGTGGGCCGTGATTCCGGATCTTCCTTCATACAAAACATCGAATGCGGATGATCCCGCAGGATCAGAACCCGCCCGGCCGCGTCCAGCTCGTCACGCAGGCTGCGCAAACCAGCAAGGAAAACGCGCAAGATACTGTCTTGTGATAGTTCTCGCCGTGCCTGGCGCGCATGGAACACCAAATCCGTCGGAATAAACCGCGAGGCGTTCCCCATCCCAATCTGGCTCAGCGGGTCGATTTCACTCAACAAAACCGCGTTGGGCTGCGCCGCGATACATCTGGACATAACCGTCCCGCCGGAACATGCGAAATGATGAATCGTCCGTATCGGGCTGTGCTCATGCGCCAATGCATCCTTGCATTTCGCCAGCAGCACATCCAATTCATGGGCCGCACCCGAAGCAGCCTCATCGTCAACAAATGCCTGCGCCGCGACAAGCAAAGCTTGTCTATCCATTGGGGACTCTTGCATTGTTATTCTGCCCCTGTGCCGCCCGGCGCCGGATCATCCTGTGATCCTGTCGCATTCGGTTTCTGAACCCAGGGCAAAAAGGTTCGGAGCAACTCCAATGCTCTGGTCTTTTCTTCGGAGACATCCGCGAAACGTCTCTGCAAATCCGCCAAGTCCGCTGTCAGCAGAATGATTTCTTTCGCCTGATTTTCTGTCTTTTTCTCAAATGCTGCGGTTTTTGAAACCTGCGTTTCCAGGTCTTTTTGCAACCCTGCGACAGTCTTTCGAGACTTCTGCATTTTTTTCAAACGACGACGAGACATTTGCGTCATTGCCCACTCCTCAAATCGACGAGGAGCCAGCCCCGACGCTATTTAGCGAACCATCTGCGCCAAGGACGCACGGCGAAACACCTCCAGCGATCCCCCGACGGTGCAGTTGACTATTTCCCGTCCGTCGCGCTCATAAAACGCGCGCGCTTTCGCATAGGTTTCTGCCATATGCGAAGTATCAGCCGCCTGCCAGACCTTTCCTTTGAAATAGGCAGGGTCAAAGTGGTTTGGATCGTCGTCATGCTGCGCCACCACGTCTCCCTCTTTCAACCCGGGCGCCTGCTGGTAACTGTTGTCCACACCGATCAGCAACACACGGCGGTACCCGGCCCCATAGAGAATTTGCATCCAGAAATAGGTTACCGTTGCATGCCATGCGATGCGGTCGCGCGGCGCGGAACCAAAAAACAATGAACCACCAAGAGCCTGAAGCCAGACCGTGCTGTCACTGTCCCCCAAAACATGGCTCATCCAGGCGGGATGGAATTTCCACAGATTGTCTATCTGAAACACATGGGGTTCTTGTTCGGCCACCAGGTAATTCGACACCGCCACCCCTTTGGCACAGCTGCGCAGCACATCATTGCGGATCGCATAATTCGAAATATACACGTCCTGCCCCCGCAATAGGCTCAGATCCGTCTGTTTCAACGACGGCCCGTTGCCCACCAGAATGGCCGTATCGCTCTCACGGGCAGCGACAAAGCGATCAAAACGGGCGCGGCCCTGAGTCAGGCGGTCTTGTATCCAATGCGGGTCCAGCCCGAAATGCCGGCCGGCGCAGCTGAGCGGATACAATTGCGTCCCCTTCGCCAAGACCCCGTCAGGATCGGCCAAAAGGCTCTGTTCCAGCGCATCAGCCTGTTCCCACGACAGGGCGCGCGCCTGAACCGGCACCAGATCCTGCACGGTCATCCAGGCCGCCAGGTTGGCCG
>Ga0070724_10001999_pt1 | contig 11637 bp, 7 predicted proteins | sample tdDd001_FD_67278 | JGI IMG/M metagenome (GOLD analysis project Ga0070724, IMG submission 67278) | Marine sediment microbial communities from the Atlantic coast under amendment with organic carbon and nitrate - tdDd00.1 | ecosystem: Environmental > Aquatic > Marine > Coastal > Sediment | place...
AGACTCTTTTTGTGCAGCTGTAGCACCCTCTACATCTTCCATTGGGTGTTGAGTAACAACAGATAAGTAACCAAATCCATTTGCTAAATCATTGTACCAAAATGGTGAAGTTGTCTCAGCATCTAAAGGAGTAGTGAATTTTCTTGTTAACTCTTTTGTATTTACATCATATGCCCATACAACATTGTTTTCATGTTTACTTGTATCTTCACCAATTGTTAAAATATTTGAACCTTGTAAGAATGTAACGTTATCAGGATTTGAGATAGCATTTACATCACATTTATTATTTGCATATTTTGAATCAGAAGAGTAAGTTTTTGGTTTACCTTCAATAATTGATTTCATATTTTCAACAACATAAGAAGAGTTAATTGCCCCAGAAGTAGTATCATTTACAGCAGATTTAGCAACATCTAGAGAGTATACAGCACCACAAGTGTTGTATTCAACTTTAATATCATTGTTTCCACCTAAATCATATTTAGTATTATCACTTCCAGATTTTTGATTATCTTCCATACCTCTTTCAACAGCACTCATAGCAACATATAATTTACCAGAGTTCTCATCAAAAGTAATACCTTCTTCTTTTCTAAACTCAGTAGTAGCACCCATATAAGCTGCATATCTTCTTGTTTCTAATCTTGAAGCTGCTTTTTCCATTCCTGTTTTAAGATTTAAACACTCAAAGTAAGCACTTGTATTTACAGCTTTAAATCCAGTTGGACAAGTTCCATCAGCATTTCCATCTGCAACATCAAAGATATCTGCAAATGTTGTAGCATCATTTGTTGCAATATCATTATCTTTATCTAAATAAGCTCTGATTTCTGTATTTGTAGCATGACCTAAATTAACCCAAGTAATATTTGCTTCACCAGCACCTTTACCAACTTCAGAAGTTTGGTTCCATTTTGCAGCATATAAAGTACCAGCAGATAAATCACCAGCAGTATCAGCAATATACATAAAGAAACCTACATTTGTTCCATCATCTGATAAATATACTGTTTTGTTATCTGGCATTACATAAGATAATTCGTGTGAAAATCTACCCATAGAGTAGTGTTTAGCATAAGTTGCATTTCCAGCATTGTCAATTTTTACTTCAGGAGTCCATCCATAGTAGTAAGGAGAAGCTTTTTTGATATCTCCACCCCAGAATTTTGCAACCTCATCATAGTATTTGTTTCCAGTTAATCCAGTAGTTGCATCTGCATTAGAAGCTACACCTCTTGCATCTGGCTCATACTCTTCAGAACCTAAGTGAGATTCCCAAGGTGTTTTTTGACCTGCACAGTGAACAAATCCACCAAACTCATCTTTTTGAGAGATAAACTTCATAGTTCCATCTTTTGCACTTAATGCACCATTTATTGTGTTTTGTTCTAACTCAACCATATACATAGAACCAACTTGACACTCAAATTGAGAAACCATATATAACTTGTCATTGATATTTAAAAATGATGAGTAATCTAAACCAGAACCTACACCATCATTTGTACCATTACAAATATAAGGAGATGCATCTGAAAATGAAATTGGATTATCTTGGTAATCTTTTGATAAACCAAAAGTTTCACCATTATTAGTTTGTCCTGTAGATAAGATTGTAGTATAACCAATGTTTTGTTTTGCACCATTGATCATAACTTCTGATGAAGCTTGTTGAGTAGTTTTAGTAGCCTCATTTGTAGGAGTTGCAATCTCTTTGAATTTAATATCAATTTTATTTGCATATTTAACATGATTTGTAAAATCAACTTCAGAGATGTTTTTATCTAACTCTTTTTTTCTTGTATCAGAAAGAGAACTTTTTTGTAACTCATCTTGGAATTTATCTAAAGATGAAAAATCAGAGATAGAGCTTGTTTCACTTTTATAATCATCAGAGATAGTTACATTTTCAGGTAAATTCTCAACATTTGTTTCACCAGTACCTGCTAAAACATATGCTTGCAATGCATCAAAATCAACATCAGAGTTCGCAGCTGCTAATTTTGCAATAGTAATTTGATCAGAGTTTGGAGTGATTTTAAGATCTTTTCCACCAATTGTAAAAGTACACTCATCACCTTCATTATAGTTAAACTCTCCAGTTGAAGAAGTTACTTTATCACCTTGTCCACAATTGTATGAAACATTTGCAAGGTTTGGGTTTAAACTTAAAGTACCTGTGTTTGAACCTGTTGCTTGAGTAGATGAAGAACTACCACAACCAACGAAAGTAATAGAAGCTAATATAGTTGAAGCAACTATACTAATATAACTTTTTTTCATTATTTATTCCCTTATTGTATTTTTTTGTTCTGGTTTACGATACCGACATTTGGGAATTTTAAGAGAGGAAAATTACAAAAAAGTTACAATTAAATAATGGTTAGTAGCCATATTATAAGAAAAAAGTAGCTTTTTCTCTTATAATAATTCAATATATCCTATAAAAAACATCTATTTTTCAACTAAGTGTTATATTGTTATTCGAAAATTTTTATATATGTATGTTCAGGTACTTTTCTAAGGAAAAAAATTAGCTTTTGAGGCTTATTATCGATTGTTACAGTTGATTGATTTTTTAAAAATGGATATCTTTTTGTTTTCATAATATTATTATTTGCATCAACTAAATGGTAGTTATATAACCCACATTTGTTCTTACTGTTACTTTTACAAATAACTTTTACTTTTTTACTACTATTATCATAAGAAACATCTAAATTAATAGTATAACTCACAGGATGTGCAAAAGAAAAAGACAATAAAAAACATGCAAGTAGAAATATTTTATTCATCTGATACTCCTAAACAAAAATCATACTCACTTTTTTGTACCTCTAACTTAGAATGAGAGTTAACTTCTTCTAGCTTATAAGCCATATAAATCTTCTCATCCATAGTACACATAGTAAATACTTCACCTAGCTTTACTTCTAAATCAAATAGAAGAGATATTCGTCTTTTATTCACTTGTATATCAATATTTTTAGGCTTTATTTCATACTCTTCATCGGAAGCTAAAAAGATATTATAGTTGTTCTTCTCTAGTGTTTTAAAGTGAGTTTCAATAAACTTTTCTTTCTCATCATCATCAAACTTTTTATTTGCATTTAAATCAAAATCAAACATTAAAACCCTAGAGTTTAACCTATCAAAAACCCACTCATTTTTAATCACACCATCTTCAAAAGAGATTTTAGAATCAATAAAAAAGTGAGGATGTGCAAACAGAAAATTTGCACTTAAAAATATAAATAGAATTAACTTTTTCATACTAATAAAAATATCCCTAGAATTAGAAGCAAAATAATTGCTCCATATGTTAAAAGATTCATTAAAACTCTATAGTTTTTAGTTCTTTCATTTTTAACCTGAGTTGCGACAATTGCTGCAAGTGAGATTGTAAGTCCCATCCCTATACTCATAGCTATAGCACTTAATACACCTAAACTTATATAACCTAGAATCATAGAAAACAAAACTATTGTCATAACTCCAGGACAAGGAACAATTCCTATAGAGAAACTAACTGCTAAAAGATTCTTACTCTTTAAAGTTTGAAGCTTCTCTTCTTCATTTCTATCTTGTATTACTTCATAAAGTAAATATAATGCAATCAAAATAATAAACACAGCAGAAACTTTATACATATTTGCATTTATCTCTTGAAAGTGTTTTGTAACTGCTCTTTGAAAAAACACATATAAAACTCCTGTGATTGCCAGTGCAGAAATAGTATGAATAACAGAAGTCAAAAAACCTGCTTTAAAAGCCTCTTTTACTTTTGCTTCTTTTGCAAGGAAGTAACTAGCTATTACCATTTTTCCATGACCAGGACCAAGAGCATGAACCAAACCATAAATAAAAGCTACAGCTAAAATATATAAAAATATCATAGATTCCCCTGCTTCTAATCTATCAAAGTAATCAGCAATTAAATTGTTTAATTTTTGCTGTGTTTGAATTACAAAATTCAAAAAGTCTGCATATAACTCTGTCATTTTTGAACCTTTTGAAGATGAGTCATCTCACCTATTTTTATATCTTTATGTACATTTACTACTGGTTTTATATGAGCGTCTCTTCCATAAATATAGCTTTGTTCATCAACAATTACTTTATAGGCTTTGTTTAACTTTAATGCTCTTTTAGGACTTGGAAGTATTAAGTATGAGATATTATCTCTTACTTTTTCAATCTCTTTTTCTTTTAGTTTCCATGTTTGTTTTTGTACAATATTTGGGTTTTCTAATTTTTCAATTAAATCTTTTTCAATATTTTGTTTATCTTTTCTCCAATTTTTAACAAAAAACTTATTCATCACTTCTTCATTTGCTCTAAACTCATCACCTGCATTATTTAGTTTTAAATACCTTACATACTCTGTCTCACCAGATGGAAGCTTTTTATCTTTTATACCTTTTAAACCCTTTTGACTCCAGTGGTACCACCCATAAGATAAATCTTGCTCTTTTTCAAACTTTCTTTGAAATACAAAAGTAGAATCAGCAATAGAGCCTATATTACTGTGACACCCCATACAAAATAGAGTCTCTTCATATGTTTGTGGTCTTAAATCACCTTTTTTGTCTTCAATAAAACCTTGATAATACCATCCTCTTTTATTTGAAACTCCCCTTTCTATATCTCCAAGATAAGTATCTGTTCTATCAGGGAAGTCATGTTTCTCTTTTAGTTCTGCATATCCTACATTTTGAAGTTGAGCATAGGTATTCCAATTGTGTTTTTTTGCATATCTAAACTCTTTCATTCTTAAAGCCATTTTAATATTTTTGTTTTCATCAATATCCACATATCTTACAGAGTGAGCAAACTCTGTTCCAGTTGGATAAAGTCCTGGTGCGATTTTTAGTTTATTATCTTCTAAAAGTTTTTTTGCTTTTCCTAAGTATGACATAGAGAAATTTGATAGTTTTTTTGTTTTAAAATCATATATAGGTTTCTTCCAGTTAAATACAACTTCATTTGTAATATCTAACTTTCCATTTTGGTTTAAATCAAAGTTATATTTCTTTTCATCAACACTTTGAATCTTTATAGATTTTTGTTTGATTAAAGCCTCAACAACAGCTAAGTTTACTTTATATAACTCTTTATCAAAGCTATTTTTATCATCTAAATAAAACTCTTTAGGAAGTCTAATCATCACATCATCCGTACTTCCATTTGTAGGCCAAAATGTTCCTAAAAATGGATAATAAGCAAAAGCTCTCCATCCAGTATAAGAGCCATCCTCTTTTTTATCAAAACCTTGATTATCAAAGTTAAAAGCCACATCAGGGATATAACCATCCCACTTACCATTATTATTAAAATCCCATTGTCTTGATAAATCATTTAGTTTCTTATCTAAGATAATTTCCCCATCTTTATCTTTGTAGTTATCAACTCTAATATAATCTAATATCTGCTTATCAGAGATTTTTGAGACCTCTTTTGTTCTATCTTTAAAAAGATTAGTCCAAGGATTTTTGTATGCAATTGCAGGAAAATCATAAGCCTCTTGTAAATCTGCATCATCAAAAGTAAAGTTTGGTTCTTTATTTTTAGTATGACAGCTAAAACAGGGGTTATGAAGAATATTTTCATTTTCCTCATTTACTGTTTTGGTATAACATTGACTTGAGATATATGCTGTTTCATTGTATAAAACTTTTGTTTTTAAATCTTGCGAGTAAGCAAGAGATGAAAGCATAAAAAGTGTAGTTAATATATGTTTTGTATCCATTATTTTTATCCAAATTTATAAAATTTGACGATTATAAAAGTTCATGATTACAACTTGATAACAAATAATATTCATGGTTACCCAAATGGTTTACTGTTACCTTAATGTAATCAAAGGTAACTACAATTTCACCAAGGAGATTACATGATAGACGTTCAAAAAGAGATAGAAAAAAAGTTTCCAAACATTAATAAGAAACAAAATTTTCTAAAAAAATCTTTATTTAAAGTTGCAAAAAAAATAGTACATGAAGACTCGATAAATCAGTTCTTAGCGCAGAATTCACACCTTAAAGGTTTTGAGTTTGTTGATGCAGTTTTAGACTATTTTGATTTTGATTATACTGTTGCAAGTAATGATTTACAGAACATTCCTAGTTCAGGAAAAGTTGTGATTATTGCTAACCACCCATTAGGTGGTTTAGATGCACTTTGTTTATTAAGACTTATATCTCAAGTAAGAAAAGATGTTAGGATTGTAGCAAATGATTTTCTAGTTGGATTTAAAGCATTAGACCCTTTACTTATTCCAATAGATAACTACAAAGTTAGACAATCTAAAAAAGATATCAAAAAAATCTATGAAGCATTAAACAATGAAGAAGCAGTGATTATCTTCCCAGCAGGAGAAGTGAGTAGAGCTACTACAAAAGGTATTAAAGATCCAGCATGGAGTAAAGGATTTTTAAACTTTGCACAAAATACTCATGCCCCAATTTTACCAATATTTTTAAATGCTAAAAACTCAAAAACATTCTATACTGTTTCTGTTTTAAATAAGACATTCTCAACACTTCTTTTATCCCATGAGATGTTCAAAAAGCAGTCAAAAAGAATAAATATCAAAATTGGTCAAATCATTCCAAATGAAAATATTGCACCAAAAGGTTTAGATAAAAAATACCTTGTAAATTTATATAGAAAACATCTATATGCTCTAAAAAAAGGTAAAAAATCTTTTTTCGAAACACAATCAGCAATTGCCCATCCACAAAAAAGTGTGGATATTTTAAATGAGCTAAAAAATTCTCAATTAATTGGTCAAACAAATGATGGTAAAAAAATCTACCTTTATGACTATACTGACGATTCAGTAGTTTTAAAAGAGCTTGGTAGACTAAGAGAGATTTCATTTAGAAAAGTTGGTGAAGGTATTAACAAAAAAAGAGATACAGATAAATTTGATATTTACTACCAACACATTATTCTTTGGGATGACAATGACTTAGAGATAGTTGGAGCATATAGAATTGGTAATGCTGATTTTATCTATAAAAATATTGGAGTTAAAGGTTTCTATTCAAATAAACTATTTAACTACCATGATGATATGACACCATATCTTAAAAACTCTATTGAGCTTGGAAGATCTTTTGTTCAACCAAAATATTGGGGAACAAGAGCATTAGATTATCTTTGGTATGGAATTGGTGCATACCTAAAGAAAAATCCAAATATTAAATATATGTTTGGACCAGTTTCTATGAGTGCTTCATTTCCAAAAGTTGCAAAAGATATGATGGTTTATTATTACTCTCACTATTTTAATCACAAAGATTATTTAGTTAGTTCAAGAATTCCATATCAATACTCAAATAATATCAATGATATTAAAGAGACTTTCAATCTTGATGATAGAAAAAAAGATTTTAAACTTCTAAAATCAACTCTATCAAATATGAACTGTGCAGTTCCTACTTTATATAAACAATATGCTGATATTGCAGACGAGGGTGGAGTTAAGTTCTTAGATTTCAATGTAGATCCAGATTTTGCAGATTGTGTAGATGGGTTTATTTTAGTTGAAGTTGATAAAATTAAAGCAAGTGCAAGAAAAAGATATATAGATAGGGACTAATTCCCTTATCTATTTTTATATTTACCTTCATTTAACTCTTTTAATCTTAGTTCATATTTACCAATCCACTTATCAAGCTGTGGTTTAACACTCTCAAAAGTTAAAGCTTTATAATTTTTTGTATCTTTTGGTGTACTATTATCAACTAAAAGAATCTCAGTCTTACCATTAGTAAAATTAGTAAGTTTTAATACTAACTGCACATTTAGTTTTCTTTGTTCAAAACCTGTTCCTCTTTTTAGTGCTGTAAAAGCTAAACCATAAGGAAGGTATTGATAAAAAGCTAAATCTTTATAAGAAACATCGATATTAGAAATAGCTATTTCCAAAGCTAACTCACCATCTTTTTTATTATCTTTAATCACATTTGATAGTTTTGTTTCAAGTGAGTTTTGCAAATATGAAGTAATCTGTTTTAAAACCTTCTCATCTACATTTTTAGAGTTTTCATTTTTAATTATAGAAACCTTTTTCACATATAGTTTATTATAATTTCTAGTATCAAACTCTTTATTCATATAGTATAAAACATTTTCATCTAAAGGTGATTGTTTTAATAACTGTTTATTTGAAACTAACTCATTTTTATGAACTTCTTTTGAAGCACAACCTAAAAACAAAAATGCACTTGCTAAACTAAGTGCTAATACCTTTTTATTTATCATTTATAACTCCTAATGAATATTCTAAATTAGCGATACTTGTAAGGTAAGTATAATAAGCATTTACTAGTGTAGATTTTGACTGTGTATACTCTAGTTTGGCATCGTTTACTTCAAGTAAATCATTTAAACCAGCTTTATATCTTTGAGTTGCTAAATCTAAATTTTTTGTAGCAAGATTTAGACTTAAAAGACCTATTTTGATACTGTCAAAACTCTGCTTAGTGTTATAATAAGCACTGGTAATATCTTGAGTAATTTCAAGCTTTTGTTGTTGTAACTGCTTATGTGTTGTATTTAGATTTGTTAAAGCTATTTTTTTATCAGCTTCTCTTGTGCCACCTGTATACAAATTCCATTTTAGATTTAATAAAACTGCTGTTTGGTCACTATCTAGTGAAGCTATGTCATCTGATTTTTTATCATTATAAGAAGCACTTACATCTAGTGTTGGATAGTATTGTGAATTTGCATTTTCCAAACTAGCTTTATTTGTTTTAATAAGTGCTTCATATTTTTTAATCTCTGGTCTATTCACTAGTCCAAGCTCAACTAATTCCTCTAAACTTTTATATTTTAAAGAGGCATTTTTTGCAAGTTTTTTAATATTGTAAGATGGTTCTTTTACCTCAATGTTTTCATCTATTTTTGTTCCTAAAATAGAGATTAACTTTGCATTTGCATTTTTTAAACTATACTCATTTTGAACTAATTTTAACTTTGAGTTTGAAAGTTGTAGCTGTGCATTTGTGATGTCTATTTGAGTTCTAATTCCAGCTTTAAAATACTCTTTTGCTTGTGAAAGTTGTAACTCATCAAGTTTTACAGACTCTTTTGAAACCAAGATTTGCTGATAATCATTTAAAATATCATAATAGGCTTGTTTTATTTGAAGAACAGTTGATTGTTTTGAGACATCTATATCTTTTGAACTTGCATCAAGATTATGTTCTGAGGCATCTATAGAACTTGATGTTTTTCCAAAGTCATATAGAAGTTGACTAGCTCCTAGTGTAAAACTAGAAGCATTTCCATCTTGATTGCCTGCTTCAATATCATAATATCCTGTATCAGCACTTGCTGTTAGTTTTGGAAGATAGGCTGATTTTGCTTTTTTTAACTCTTGTTCTTTTACTTTTTCTTGATTTTTACTAACTTCAATATTTGCATTATTTGAAACGGCAATATCAATTAGTTCATCTAAACTAAACTGCTTTGCATTAAGATTTGAAGATAAAGCCAATGCACATATAGTTGATATAAATATTGATTTTTTAAGCATTTGAAACTTCCTTTTTATCTTTGTTTTTTCCTTCTCTTAACTTTTGAAGTATTACAAATAATACTGGTGTTAAAAGAAGAGTTAATATAGTTGACATAATCATACCACCAAATACAGCAGTACCAAGAGATTGTCTAGATACGGCTCCTGCTCCACTTGCATAAACTAAAGGTAAAATACCAAGTAAAAAAGAGAAAATCGTCATTAAAATCGCTCTTAATCTCATAACAGAAGCATTAATAGCAGCTTCAACAATATCTTGACCTTTTTCCCTTAACTCTTTTGCAAACTCTACAATTAAAATAGCATTTTTGGATGACATACCAATCAACAGCACTAATCCAATTTGAGTATAGGTATTATTTAATAGTCCTGCAAACATATTTGCACCCAATGCTCCAAACATTACAGCAGGAATTGGAAGCATAATCATCAATGGCATCATCCAAGACTCATACTGAGCAGCCAAGAATAAAAACACCATTAAAAGTGATAAAGCAAAGATATAAACAGCTGCATTACCCGCTTCTTTTTCTTGTAAACTCATACCTGAGAATTCATAACCAATATTACTTGGTAGGGACTCTTTTGCAATTTTTTCAATAGCATTTAAAGCATCACCTGAACTATATCCACCTTTAATATTATGGATACCATTTACTGCAATACTTTGGTACGAGTTAAAGTGTGTAATTGTACTAACCCCACTTATTTGTTTGATTTTAACAATTGCACTTAAAGGTACATTTTCACCTTGGGCATTTTGAACAAAATAGTTAGAAATAGATGATTTATTTGCTCTATAGTTTTGATCTGCTTGAACAAATACTCTATAAGTCTTACCATATTTATCAAAATCATTTACATACAATGAACCTAAATAAGCTTGAAGAACTGAAAATACATCATTTAATTTTAAATTTAAAGATGAAACTTTATCTCTATTTATATCCACATAATATTGAGGATAATTACTATTAAATGTCGTATAAGCCATCATAATTGACTCATCTTGATTTAGTTTATTTATAAACTCTCTTGCACTTGCTTCAAACTCTTTTATTGGCATAGCAGATAGATTTTGAAGTTTCATCTCAAACCCACCAACAGCCGAAAGTCCTGGAATTGAAGGCATATTAAATACTCTAACATTTGCATTTGAGATTTGAGAAGCTGCCCTTTGATTTATAGAGTCTGTTATAGCTTTTACTGATGTTTCTACACTAGTTCTAGCATCCCAATCTTCTAAAACTATAAATATTGTTGCAGTTGAAGAATCAAGTGCTCCAGTAATTAGATTAAACCCTGCAATACTAATCACATCTTTTACACCCTTTGTATCTTCTATAATTTTAACTACATCCGATGTTGCATTTTCAGTTAAATTTAGTGTAGTACCAGCTTGAAGGGATACAGAAGCTACAAGTGTACCTTGGTCTTCATTTGGAATAAATCCAGTTGGTAGTACTTTAAAAGCAAAGTATGTTCCACCAAGTAATAAAGCATAAACTACTAAAGCTAAATACCAAAACTTAATGATTTTCTCCAGTGCTTTTTTATACACAAGCTTAAATGACTCTAAAGTACTATCAAACTTCCTAAAGATGATATTTTTAACTTCCCCTTCTCTTTTCTTTTTAAGAATAGTTGCACAAAGTGCTGGTGATAAAGTCAAGGCATTAATAGATGAAATAATCACAGCAAAAGCAATAGTTAGTGCAAACTGCTGATATAAAGCCCCAGAAATTCCAGGAATAAAAGTAACTGGAATAAACACAGCAAGTAAAACTAAAGTAGTAGATATAACAGGTGCAAATACCTCTTTCATAGCAGATGTAGTAGCTTCTTTTAGTGTTATATCTGGATTTTTTACTAGATTTGTTTCTACATTTTCAACTACGATAATAGCATCATCAACTACAATACCAATGGCCAAAATAAGACCAAATAGAGTAAGTGTATTAATAGAGAAATTCATAGCCATAAGCAATGCAAAAGTACCAATCAATGATACAGGAATAGCAACTGCTGGAATAATAGTAGTTCTAAATGATTGCAAGAAGAAATAAACAACAAGTAAAACC
>Ga0070724_10002004_pt1 | contig 11632 bp, 12 predicted proteins | sample tdDd001_FD_67278 | JGI IMG/M metagenome (GOLD analysis project Ga0070724, IMG submission 67278) | Marine sediment microbial communities from the Atlantic coast under amendment with organic carbon and nitrate - tdDd00.1 | ecosystem: Environmental > Aquatic > Marine > Coastal > Sediment | place...
TACACAATGTCTGCCGTTTGTTTAGCACGTACTGCACCAGACGTAATAATGCGATCTATTTTAAAGTCTAACCTATTTATGAAATGACCGATTCTATTAGAATCATCAATACCTCTATTTTTAAGAACACGATTGAAGTCATGCCCTACACCTACGGAAACTGCTTTTCCATGACGAAGTACTAATATACGCTTCATATTAATTGCCTCCCAACAAGTTCGACAGGTAATTTTCTATTTATAACAATCTCTTCTTCATTTACATCGCATCCGTATGCAATAATTTCTACACCGCACTTCTCTGCTTTGATTAATGCTTCGGTAAATTTGGGGTCCATCTTTGTGTTTGGTGTAAAACCTTGCGCATGAGGATGCTGAACTAAAAATAAAACAATCCCTCTGTGTCCTTCACTTACAGCTTTACAGAGTTCATCAATATGTTTTCGCCCCCGTTCAGTAGGTGCATCAGGAAAGAACCCCCAACCATCTTGTTCGAGGGTTACCCCTTTTACTTCAACAAAACATGTTCCAGGTTCATCTAATCTAAAGTCAAATCGACTATTTTCATAAGTTGATTCTCTTTTTAGTTTTTTATATTGTCTTGTTTCTTCAATAAGGTCATTGTTTATTGCTTCTTCTACAATAGCATTAGGTGCTTGTGAATCAATAGAAACCCATACACCGTGTCTTTTTATCATACGCAATGAGTATTCTGTTTTTCTTTCTTCATCAGGATGGTAGGACACCAACACCTCTACATCTTCAGGTAGTAATTCTCGAAGACGCCCAGTGTTAGGAACATGACATTTAACAGCTGTTCCTTCAATATCTACATACGCAATGAATCTGTTGGGACGATTTATAAAACGACCATGCTTCCATGTGTAAGTATATTTCATACAAACTCCTTATGATCTCTGACGCATCATCTCTTTTAGTTTGAATTCAACGTTCCCCATTTGTTAAAAGGATAGACTCGGAAAATAACCTTGCCCATTATTTTTCCTTCTTCAATCAATCCTACTGACTCATTACGACTGTCAAGGCTATGTTGACGATTATCGCCCATGGCAAAAACATACCCTTCTGGTATACGATCATATTGAGCTAATCCCATTGAATAGTCTTCATTTATATATTCTTCTTCAAGAAGTACATCATTAACATATACTTCTCCATCTTCGACTCTAATACTATCCCCTTCAACTGCAATAACACGTTTTATCAAATTTTTATTCGTACCATACCGTAATTTCTGAATAAAATTAACTTTATCCAAATCGCTTCCAGTTAACGGTATCTCTGTTTCAAAAGCAACGACATCCCCTTTTTCAATAGGAAGACCATTCACTAGAATTAACCGATCTAATTCTACAAGTGTTGGATTCATCGAAATATCAAACACGCACAAAAGCATTACGAAGTGGCTAATTACTAAACCAACTACAACTGCAATTACAATGGATTTAATCCATTCCATCATTTCCTTTTTCATAAGTCACCTCTTAATATATGTCATTTATTAGCTCATAATCGAATAACAGTCTCAAATTGCAGTATAGCATAAAAAGAAGTCCTTTGCAGGTCTCTCTATGTTAAAAAACCAGCTTTAGTGTATTCACAAAAGCTGGTTCCAAATCTTATTCGCCCTTTTATTCACCTTTTGGTAAGTTACGACCATAGAATATTTCGAGCATCTCTTTTTTGAGTTGTTTTTTAATTTTCTTTTTCTCTCTTGTTGTTAAATCTTCTTTAGATATATCAAATAAATAGTTTTCTAAATCAAAATCTTTTAGAATCATTTTCGTATGGAAGATGTTTTCTTGATAAACGTTCACATCGATCATTTGGTATCTTTGAAGTGTTTCCTTTGGCATATAATTTTGAATAGAATTTATTTTATGATCTATAAAATGCTTTTTACCTGATAAGTCACGCGTAAATCCTCTCACACGATAATCTAAATTAATAATATCAGAATCAAAACTATGAATTAAGTAGTTAAGTGCTTTAAGTGGCGAAATATGGCCACAAGTTGATACATCTATATCTGTTCTAAATGTCATAACACCTTTGTCTGGATGATATTCCGGATACGTATGTGCGGTAATATGACTTTTATCCAAATGGGCTACAACAGAATCTATTGAATCTGGATATTCTATTACATCTGCATCTTCAGGAATAGGTCCCGGTGATTCAGATTGTAATGCTGAATCTACATCCTTAATATCCTTAAGCTCTTCTTCACAAACAAGTATTGTAACACTTGCACCTTGTGGTTCATAATCTTGTTTGGCAATATTTAGGATATTAGCACCTATGATTTTTGAAACATTGCTCAATATGTCTGTTAATCTTCCGGCACTATATTGCTCATCAATATATTCTATATATGACTTTTTTTGTTCCTCATTTAATGCATAGCAAATGTCATAAATATTGAAACTCAAAGTTTTCGTCAAGTTGTTAAATCCATAGAGTGTGATTTTATCAGCTTTTCCCATTACTTACCTCTCTTTTCTGTACACTTTATTACATGGTATACACACCATAACAAAGATATTTTTGTATTTCTCTTATCATCATATCACCCTCAGTACATCATGGAAACACTTAGTTGTATCATGTTAATAAGAAAAAAACATCTAGCTTCAATTATACAGATTTAGAAGCTTTTTTCCACCCTTTTTTCCACTTTCTTTTTATACATTTAGAAATTGTCTTTTAAAGCCACTTTAGTCATCCTTTCAAGATTATAAATATGCATTTCGACCTGTAATTTTGCATAAAAAAACAACCCATTAATGCATACACATTGGGTTGTTATTATTTAGGATTTAGGAGCACGCAAAAGCTCAGATATTTTCCTGTTTAGTCGTTGATAAAAACGTTGGTTCATAATGCTTATATGATCCGATGATTGAACACCACTTTCTTGAGGAACCAAATTTGGTTCTTGCAGAGTGATCCATTCGATCGTATCTTCTTCTACACTCACAGACGATTCATTTACTTCAATTACACGATCATTATATTGGAAATAAGCTAAACAACCAATAATGGGTATAATAATGAGAATCGATTTTATAATTCGCTCCATATCAGACACCTTTTCTCTTCAATTTACAGACCTCTTCTATGTTATTATAGATATTAATCATTAAATTCAACTTAACCTACTCTTAAAATAATCTTAAATTGATGACCACATAAGAGAGGTGTACTATAATGAAGCCATACGAAGTTCATTGAAAGGAGTACATCATGTCAAATAAAATCCTCATAGCTGAAGACGAAGAAGATATTCGTCAACTCTTAAGTATACATTTAGAAAACGAAGGGTATGATGTTTACCAAGCCGCAGACGGTCTTGAAGCATTAGAACTCTTTTATAAGGAAGATATAGATCTTATGCTTTTAGACGTTATGATGCCTAAAATAGATGGTTTTAAAGTCTTAACAAAAATCAGAGAGAACAGTGATATTCCTGTTATCTTTTTGACAGCACGCTCTGAAGAAGAAGATAAAATATTAGGTCTTGGTTTAGGAGCAGATGATTATGTTGTTAAACCTTTTAGTCTGCTGGAAATAGCATCACGTGTTAATGCTCAACTGAGACGTTTCTTTAAGTATTCTAGCAAAGAAAAGAAAGCCATTATACAAAATGGTGATCTTAAAATCGATTTAGAAAACTATGTAATTTTAAAAAATGATTCTGTCATAGAATTGAATCCTAAAGAATTTAAACTCATGACTTTATTTATGGAAAATGTAGGAAAAGTCTACACCAAAAAACAGCTCTACGAAACAATCTGGGAAGATATATACTATGGAGACAGCAACACTATTATGGTTCACATTAGCCATTTAAGAGAAAAAATCGAGACCAATCCAAAAGAACCTAAATACCTAAAAACCATTCGCGGCATTGGATACCGAATGGAGAATTGTAATGAAAAATAGAAGTAAACGCTTTTCTTTTAGAACTTTATCAATGCAATTTTTATTGAACTACTTTTTACTCTTTTTAGTCCTTATTATTATAGGTATTGCTCTTTTTAGTTTAAGTGCATATGTACTATCCGCACGTTACGATCTAGGCTCTTTAGACTTTGATATTGTCAGTATTTACGATGATGCTCAAGAAGAGAACCTACAAAATGCTTATATAAATGCCCGCCTACCAAAGGGAGCATATGTTGAAGTTATAGGTGAAGACCTCATTGTTAAGGCAGAAGTAAACAGTATTCATTCTGTTGGATACCAGTATAGCCAAGCATTTTTTAATCGTATACTCATTAACTATTATCCAGAGTATCAGTTCTACTACCCAGAAGAATCCAAAGAGATTTTACTCGTAGTAACGCCTGAGTTTGAACAGAGCTATAACTTTTTAAAGGGATTATTCATTGCTTTTCTTGGTGTCTTAACATGTTTACTCATTGCTGTCATTTTGTACTCTAAAATTACATCCGTCATTTTTTTGAAACCAGTCAACAAGCTATTAGAAGGTGTAACTGATTTTTCTATGGGCGACTATGGTACACGAATACAATTTAAATCGCGGAATGAATTAGGTCTTGTACGTGATGCTTTTAATGATATGGCGCAACGAATACAAGATGAAATTCAATTAAGAGAAAAATCTGAAGCAAATCGCAAACAGCTTATAATGGATATTTCTCATGATTTAAAAACACCTTTAACCAATATTTTAGGCTATACAGAAACGCTTATTAATAATCCCGACCTCGATGAAGCCTCTAAGGAGAAGTATCTTAATGTCGTTCATGTTAACAGCGATCGAGCTAATAATTTAATAAAGAATCTGTTCGAATTCTCGAAACTCGAAATAGAATCAAGAGAAACACCTCTTGAGGAAACAGATATTTGTGAGTTTATCCGTAAGATCATTATTAGTTATATCAATGAACTTGAAACCCATGGTATGACATATGAGTTTATTATTCCTGAGGAAGAAATTTATGCAATGATTCATCCTGAGTCTTTTGAAAGAGCATTTTCTAATTTAATTATTAATAGTATTAAGCACAGTGGTCCGAAAACCCATGTCCGATTAGAATTATTAACGGTAAACAACCTTATTCACATCGTACTTGAGGACAACGGAAAAGGAATTAACCCCATTTACTCAGAAGCTATTTTTGATCCCTTTTTTAGAGCTGATCTTTCACGTAACTCTAAAACGGGTGGAACAGGCTTAGGGTTAGCTATAACAAGAGCAATTGTTGAAAACCACGATGGTCTTGTTTATTTGGATAAAGAGCTCCTTAAAGGATGTCGCTTTATTGTGGAAATACCGTCTTCATCCTGATAGGGATGAACAGTCGCAAGTAGTCAGTATCAAGTATAAAACAAAAGCATTGAAAATCTTCTGATTTTCAATGCTTTTTTGTGTTTGTTATAAGTTTGTTGTTAGTCGGCGCAAGACCGACTCTACGGGATTAGTTTTCTTATGTTCTTCTAATCTTCCACTCTGATAATCTACTATCTAAAAAACGCGTCTACCGTATAAAAAACGCCCTTTATAATAAGCAGAGTCAAAACTTGATATGGTTACACGCATAGCATTTTTACCTGATGAAGCATGAATAAAGGAACCTTCGCCAATATATATACCTACATGGGATACATTGTCGTTAACGTCTCCTCGGGTATCAAAGAAAACCAGGTCTCCAGGTATGAGATTATAAAATCCCACCTTTTTACCTACCAATGCTTGGTCAGCAGAAACCCTTGGCATTTGTATACCATAGGCCTTATAAACATATTGTACAAATCCTGAACAATCAAATGTGCGTGGTCCAACAGCTCCCCATACATATGGTTTACCAAGCTGTTCTTGTGCAAACGTAACTAAATCAGTAACCGCTGATGAACGGTTGTGATACCTGCTGCTTAAGAGCATGGCCATTTCTGTAGACTTTGAGTCTACTAACATTTCTTCCTTTACCCATCCTCTTACGCCTTGTCTTGAGAGAATTTCTATCCAACCGTATTGTTGCTTAATTAAGGCTACTGGCTGACCAAAAGGTATTGAATCTTTAACAACACTTTTTGTATTAGGTTCACTTCTCATGTCGATCCAATCTGTTTCAACATAGGCATATGTAACTGTATTGATATTAATCCATTGCTCAGTTAATTTTTCTATTCTTTGATTAATAGGTTCAATAATCAATTGATTTTCATTTAATAAAGTTTCATCTAATAAAGGAAGATTCTTGCGTTCTTCTACATAACTTAATTTAAACAATATAATTAAGCATAATAAACTCATTGTCCAATAGATCTTTGTTGTCTTCTTAAGTGTCATGGTGATCTCCATTTAGGTGTTTACATATTATGATCGAGGTTAAGTAACTATCATAATCCATGACAAGCAAAAAGTAAATGAATAGGTCCCATATTAAATTACAGTTATTTTATGAAGATAAGTGAATTGCAAATTCTTATCTAACATAAAAGGTTTCAATATTCTTTCCATTTGCGTAGTCCGTTAGTAGATTAGTAGCCTCTTCAAGAGCTGTCTCCAAATCACTATCTCCACCAAAAGAAATAATGTTCATAAAAATACGCTTTGTATTTTCACGAATCATAGTTCTTTCAGTATCACTGGTGGAAGAACCAAAACCAGACACTTGATCAGCTAATATTGGAAGATTTTCTACGTTTAACTCTCCCCGTCCAATACCTTCATATGGCTCGCCTTGAGCACCTATTTTAAACACTACAGGTTGTTTTAGAGTCTTTAAATCATAGGTTCCTATTGAATAATGATATTTAAGAGATAATAGATTATTAATATCTACTATATTATTAACCTTATAGAGACCTTTCCCTTTCAGTACACGTCTTAATAAAGATTCTGAAGAGAGTCGATATCGTGTAGGATCTTTTCCGCATGCTCTGTAAGCTTTACGACTTGCTTCAACATTATAAAACCTTGCTATGTCCTTAACTTGATAAGATGATTCAATAGCATTACAAAAGGTATCAATATTTTCCCAGAGTTCTTCATTATGAGATTCATAGCTTATATCCGCTAAAATACACCCCATTACTAAATTGGGGCATTTTTCTTTCAAGTCCGAATGAATGGTTATCTCCATTTAGTCCTCCATACCATCTGTTGATCTTCTTTGTTTCCCCTTTTTTTTAAGTCCCAATTGTTTATCAAGTGCACTAAAGAGTGATTGATAATCCGTTCCATCTTGTGGATAAGATGCTGTTCCGTAAGAAAAACTACATCCAAAACATTGTTGTTCATGCTCAAAACAAGATTCTTTAAAGAGCGTATTCAAATCTTCTAAACGCTTTTTAATTTCAGTAGAATCCGTTTCGAAAAAGATTGCTATAAACTCATCGCCACCATAGCGTGCTAAAAAGTCGCTATCATTTATATTTTCTTTTAATCGTTCTACAAAGTTCTTTAACAATGCATCTCCTGCATGGTGACCATGATTCTCATTAAAAAGTTTAAGTTGATCTAAGTCAAAAATAACTAAGTTGAACGATTCATCATATTGTTCTGCCCGTGTCAAAAAATGCTCAATCATTTCGTCGAAATAGCTACGATTATAGGCTCCTGTTAAAGTATCGTATTTCGATAAATTAAGTGTTTCTTGATAAAGCTTCAAATTGGTTAGAGTTAGTTCAATTTGAGCTTTAATATAATTCATTAAATCAATATCTTCTTGTGCAAAACTATGGTTATGATAACTATCCACATTTACCAATGCAACAAGTTCACCATCTAGCATAATAGGTGTACTAAGTGATGACTGAATCACCTTATGAACCTCTGTTTCCAGTGGATCTGGAAAACCTTCACTACTATAATTGGGAACATCATTAATTATAAATGAGTCTGTAAAATCTCCCTTAACACTGGACCATGCATACGTTTCTTCTAGTTTCAATTCAAACTCTGGTACTTCATTTTCTTCATAACCTCTCGCTGCTAATACACGTAAATAACCGTCTTTATGCATTAATAAAACACAGCCTATATTTGCAGAACTTATGGTTTCTAAAGCTTTATCAATAACAATCTCAAAAAGATTATGAATATCATTAAGTCCTAATACGATCTGACTAATTTCTAACATCGAATCTTTTAGTCTTAAATTAGCTTTTAACTCTTTTTCTGTTTCATGCCATTTAGTAACATCTTGAATGACACCAACGATTCCTTTCCTGTTTTTATGACCAAACTCTAAAACAGATTTAAAAAATTCAACATCTCTAAACTTACCAGAGTGTTGCATTACATGAGACTGATAATGTTGAATCCCACCTTTTCTTATGAGTTCAAGATCTTTTTCATGATACTTTTTAGCTAAATCTGCAGGACTTATGTCGTATGCTGTATGACCAATAATGTTTTCGGTTGGTGTTTGAATAAAGTCACTGAATGCTTGATTACAATGGGTATAAACTCCTTCTTCATCTTTATAAAAGATAGGAAATGGAATACCATCTAATATATTTTGAAAAAAGTCTATGTTTTCATGTAATCGCATTTCGTTCTCTTGTGATTTTGTAACATCCATTAAAATACCATAAGCAGACTGTTTCCCTTTATGGCTTTTTATGGTTCCTTTTATTAAAATCCACCTATAGTCTCCATCAGGGCGTCTAATTTTTAATTTTAGCTGGTCAAAAGTATTCGTTTCGAACGCCTTTTTAATCTCTCGATTTACATATTCCTTTTGATCAGGGTGGACCAGTGAATCGAAAGCCTTGTGCAAACTATTATCGCAATCGCCTTTATTTATACCACAAATGTTGTAGAATCCTTCTGATGCAGAGACTACATCATTCTGTATGTCCCATTCCCAAAAACCAATAGACGTCAGTTCTAATATATCCCACAATATTTCTTTGCGTTCATTTAAAAACTGATTAGGTTCAATTGTTGGTACTTCTTTTGTTTTGCTTTTGAACAAACTATTAAAAAATAGTTTACCAAGGTCTAAAAAACCCATGTTAGTCCTCCGCTCTACTGAGTATGCATTTTATGTATTGTATTAAATCCGATTGCATATTTTATTAATGCAACCAGTTTTAAAATTACAGCTATTGTTAAAGCACCAATTACAAATCCCTTTACAGGTATAAAAACAATCATTACAATTGCCATGTAGAAAAAAACAGTTGCTATTTTTCCATACTTATTCGATGGAACAACATGTTTATCCATTCTAAAGTAAAGGAATAACCCGCCCATAATCATCAACAATTCTTTAATTAAAATGACAATAATAATCCACGGTGGGATCATTTTTGCTATGGTATAGCACCCCAATACAGTGAGTAGCATTAATTTATCTGCAAGGGGATCCATTACAGTTCCAAAAGTGGTTATAAGCTCATACTTACGCGCAATATAACCATCTAATACATCTGTAATACCAGCTATAATAAATACTGTAAATGAGTAGATTAACCGACCATCAAGTTCCGAAAAAAACAATCCTATAAATACAGGTACTAAAAAAAAGCGCATCACCGTTAAGCTGTTAGGTATATTCATTTTAAGCCCTCATCTGTTCATTATTAAACGTTTGAATTAACTCTCTGAAATGATATGATACCCAGCAAATAACTACTAAATCAGTCTTGATCATTTATTAAGATTTGAATTTGATTTAATGCTTCTGTTATATTTTTTACATTGATCAAGTTCATATTAGGATCTTGGATGTTAATGCCTATTGGGTGCCCAACAATTTTTAGCATTGAGTAATCATTAACACTGTCTCCAACTGCTATTGTTTCATTAGGTAAAATCTTTAATGTTTCTAAAATATGGAGTACGCCGTTTCCTTTTGAAATTTGAATGGGCATTACATCTATACAGTCATGAAAATAATATGATTTAAATTGATTTTTAAAAGTTTCATCTATAAATTTTTCATCCAAAATACGCTCAAGCTTAAGACGCGCATCTTTTGTATAATGAAAAGCCGACACTTGAGTTAAATTAGGTTGTAGCCAAATAGATTCTTCCATTAACATTTCTAGCTCTTCTTTAAGGGCTTTTAGAGTTAAGGCTTGATACTCTGTCATTTCAAACTGAAACACTTTATTGGGTGGAACTGTAATTGAATACTTTATTACACCGCCATTACTTCCAGATACAATGGGATAATTTAAACCTATCTGACGTACAAATCCAGTTACATAACTAACAGGTCGACCCGAAATAAAAACTAACTGAATTCCGCTTTGTTCTAGTTGTTTCAGCTTATTCATAGTCGAATCCAACATAGGTTTGTCTAGTTCAGCCAAGGTGTTATCTATATCAAAAGCGATTACCTTTATCATGTCTTCTCCTCTTTTATAAAAGACCAGATCTACTTGCATTCTTTACTTATTCCATAAATAGCACCTTTCATTTACAAGTCTACTTTATTATATTTTTTTACCCTAAGCAAATGGAACACAAATTATTCGCGATAATCATCATAAATATCCTTCGCCTTTGGTTTACTTTGGTTCCTATCTCTCTTGATGTTTCCAAGAATAATTCGGGTTCAAATAGATATATTTCATTTTTATTTTTAAAATCTATACATTTTGGTATATAAAACATATAAGGGAGGTACATCATGGCTCAACATAATGACTATTTAAAGACCATAGAAAATAACCTTTGGTTAACGGAATACGACCGAAACAATCTTAAAATTTCTTATCGCATTAAAGAAATCATTGCACAAGCAAAATCAGATTTTCAAGATATCATGATCTTAGACTCTTATGATTTTGGTCCCATGCTTGTACTTGATGGAGTCGTGCAATCTACTGCTCTTGATGGAGCTATTTATAACGAAATGATGGCCCATGTTCCTCTTTCTCATCATCCGAACCCAGAAAAGGTACTTATCATAGGTGGAGGCGACTGTGGTGTAGCAAAAGAAGTATGTAAACACACTCATGTTAAAACCATTCACATGGTTGAAATTGATGAACTCGTAATTAGATTATCTAAGGAACATCTAAAGAAAGTCTCTGGAAATCTATCTGATCCAAGGGTACATTTTATTTATGACAATGGTGTACAATTTGTTTCGGGTGTAGCAGACAACACATATGATATTATCATTGTCGACTCCTCTGATCCGGTTGGGGCAGCTCTTATTCTATTTGAAATGTCATTTTATAAGGACATACACCGTATTCTTAAAAAAGATGGTCTTATGGTATGCCAAAGTCAGTCTCCAGTTTTTCATAAAGCTTTCTTAAGGCAAACCTTTGATCGTATTGGCCAATTATTCCCCATAACCAAATTGTATTGGGCAACGATTCCAACTTACCCAGGAGGGTTCTGGAGTTTTATACTAGGGACCAAAAAATATGACGAGCTCATAGAAACTCACTTTGACTATGATACACAGTACGTTAATCAATCCTTACTATCTACCTGTTTTGAGTTACCTGTCTTTATGGAAGATATTATTAGGTAGCTGTATTGGGGAGTGCGGAGAAACGGAGCACGGAGAACGGTTAAATCTTTAAATTCAAAAAGCAGATTGCATAAATGCAATCTGCTTCTTAATGTCTTAGAACTTACCGTGCTCCGTTCTCCGCTTCTCCGTGCT
>Ga0070724_10002006_pt1 | contig 11622 bp, 9 predicted proteins | sample tdDd001_FD_67278 | JGI IMG/M metagenome (GOLD analysis project Ga0070724, IMG submission 67278) | Marine sediment microbial communities from the Atlantic coast under amendment with organic carbon and nitrate - tdDd00.1 | ecosystem: Environmental > Aquatic > Marine > Coastal > Sediment | place...
ACCATACTTGTTGTCATAATTTCCCCCTATATCTAAAGTGATAATCAACTTTTGATTATCTAATAAATAGTTATCTATAGTCATTTTAAACATTTTTAAGGCATTTGGAAACTCTTTTTTTAAAATTAATACATTTTTCTTTCTTATCTGGTTTAACAACCCTTTTTTAAAGGAAAATACTTAACATTAAATACCAGTCATCCTTTGCAATAAAACAATACTTATCAGAGATTATAAATCTTAAACATTACCATTTATCACTCTTTAAGTTGTTTAAAAATTACTAATAACACTATTATAAACAAATTTGCTTAGGGTGTCTAATTATTTTTAAATATAATGTAAAGTCTCCTGTCGTAGACGATATAGAATTATTATGTTGCAAATGAGTTAATTCTAGATCACATAATACTAGTATAAGAAACATAACGTTCGCCACATGTGTATACTGATGACTCCTTATTATAATGTTAGTTTATAGATTTTAAAAATTTTATTGCTTAATATATTCAATCCTCTATACTATATATGTACCTAAAAAATGAGATTAGCGAGGTCATATGAATAAAAAAGATATATCAGAACTAAAAAAACGATTTAAAAAAGAACAATGCACATTCACAAAAGTGTGCGGTTGTTATGTAAACAGTGAGAAACAGCCACTATTTGAGTTCAAAGAAAACTTCTTGAATTTACCAGATGATGAATTATTCAAATACTTGGAAATAGCAAAAAAAACTCTATCTGGTAAAATAAAAAACAATCTTTTGGAATTGAATTTCTCTTTAAATGAAACTTTAGAAAATGAAAAACAACAACTTTTTATGATGCTGAAAAAAAGCGGTTTAAAAGAAGATGCACTCCTTTCTGTCTTTTACGAGTCAATCATTGATAGTTATGATTATTCAGGGAACTATTTAATCCTTGTTTTCCATGATGTCTATGATGTAATGATAAAAACTTCCGATAACCGCAAACTCGATGAATCCGAAGAAATCTACGAGTATTTTCTATGTGCCATTTGCCCTGTTTCATTGTCTAAGCCAGGACTTGGTTACTTTGATGAAGAAAAACAAATCAAATCTAGAATTAGAGACTGGGTAGTTGAAGTTCCAACAGTAGGATTCACATTCCCCGGTTTTATTGATCGAAGTACAGATGTCAATACAGTTATGTATTATACAAAGAACACAAAAGACCCTCATACCGAATTAATGGAAAATGCGTTGGGTTGTTTTCCAAAGCAGACAACAACTATTCAAATGGAAACTTTTGAATCAATTGTAAAAAGTACAGTCAGTACTGATGATGATATATCCGATAAAGTCTTTACAGATATTCAGGAAAACCTTAATACTATGATTGAGGAGCACAAGGAAATCTATGACGATACCGATCAGGAACCAATCACATTATCGAAAGAAAAGGTTAAAAACTTATTAATAGACAGTGGCGTTTCTGAAGAGGTCACTGTTAAAATTGAAACGTCATACGAAGAACAATTCGGTGATGATCTTCCTCTTGCAGAAAATTTAGTTGATGTTAAGTTACTCAAAAAAAATGCTCAAAAGAAAAAGGAAGAGCAACTGATTACACAAATTGAAGAGCTTGAATCCAAACTTGAGCAAGCAGAAAAAGATACTGTAATCAATGAAGACGATAATAATATAGATGATACTATTGACATCGAAGAGGATTCACCAGACACTCAGGATGATCAACTATCAAGAGAATACGATGTTGTCTTACATGTAAAACCAGAGAAGCTTCATACAATCAAGACTGAACTGATCAACGGACAACGCTGTATTGTCGTTCCAATAAATGACGATGAACAAGCTACAATAAACGGCATTGAAGAAATGCTATAAAATTTCAGTAGCATCCCGTTTTACTTGCAACACAAAATTCTATATGGAATACTTTGTGTGTTTTATCTAAGTAATGAAAGAACCTAAAAGCCCTAAAGTTCAACTGAACTTTAGGGCTTTTGAGATAAATCATATAATTATTTTGTGTATATTGCTTGCGATGGGCAGTGATTATAATAGAAATAACATAACTCACATTTCTTTTCGTCAAAGATCTTGATGAAATCCATTCTATTATTGATCAATTGCATCATTCATGACATATTCGAACTATAAAAAGAAGCTACGGAGTTGTTAAAGTGTTTTTACAAAATCACATTTAAATATTTTCTTATTATTTTGCATCTAGAAACAGATCATCATTCTTAGACAAGTTACTATGTATGATTGCAATAGGTACAAAGATAAATGTACTTAGGAGAATTTTTAGTTCATAAATAAAACTACTATTTTTTACAGGTTTAAACTTTAAACGACTAACAAGTGCACCTACAGCGATACCACTGGTATTACCAAACATTATCGCTCGTACAGCTCCTAAAATTCCTAATGATTTTTTTGTGCCGTATTCGTTAACCACTCTATTCCACGCTTCAATATCTGGATTTCCTTTTGTTTTAGCATAATGTTGAGCAAAAAATATTGCAACGCCTTCATCTACATTTGCATGTGCAAGATCACCACTTAAGAATAACTTGATTTCCTCATTACTCATGCCTGATTTTAGAGCTTCCCCTGTATGAAAAATATTACACATTTCACACCCATTAACTTCTGTTACAGCTAACATAATTCTACTTTGAAAGCCTTTATCAATTAAACCAGTTTTTAATGCTTGTTTCATATACTTTAATGATTGGAAAGCATCTTTTGTATATTTGTAAAACTCTTTGACTGAGTAAAATTTTTTATTTGAGTATTCTTTTGGATTATTCATGATTTGCTCCTCTTATCATCTAGATTGTAAATTGTATGATGCCAGCTGAGAACTCTTTAATTTCAAGTTCTTTTGACCTTATTCCATCTCATTATATGTCATGTACAAAAAAACACAATATACACATTTGCAGGAAGTGTATATTGCGTTTAAGTTTATTTACTTGCTTCTAAAGTTAAGTGTTGTATCTCATCTTTCATATCTTCATAAGTTATCATGTTATGTTTATACTGAAAACATATTGAAATTATGATATGATTAGTCATTTTCTTTTTAGTATCAAACTTTGAAATAACTTTGTAAATTTCTTTTATCCCTTTTTCAGAGTTGATTAAACTTAGAAAGAAATGAATCATTGGATCATTATCAAAAGGTTGCCCTTTATAACAATTCTCTTTAAATATATCCATCAGATAAAAATATATATCATCTAGTGAGTCAAAGTATGTATAAAAAGTAACTCTTGGAATTTCTGCATTTCTACATATTTTCGTAATCGTTGCCTTTTCATAAGTTAATAGAGAAAATTCTTTTAGGGCTGCATTTATGATATTATCTTTCTTGGTCTGACTTAACCTTTCAAACACCTTTGACGGCATATATTAGCTCCTTAAAATAAAATTAATTGACTTTCTTTTACCCATGTAAAGCGTAGTCATTTATAGTACAACTTATTGTATCACAAATGAGATGTTCACTAATTAAATTATTGTATAAATCACAGCTTATGATAAATAATAGTAAAAAAAGTTCTACGTGAAAAACTTGCACAAAGAACTTGAAATCACTTTCTATTATTGACTGTAAATATAATTTAGGTTTCACAACAGTCTCCACATGTGTAGAAGTAGATGGATAGCCACTTTAAAACGCAATATAAATCTCAATTTGTGTGAGAAAGCATTAAAGATTGCCAACATCATACAAAAGTCAAATGAGTATGTAATCTTTTGCTTGTCCTCTTGCTCACTTATTGTTATGCTTTTCGGTGCATATGCTCTGTAGCTTTTAAAAATGCAGAAAATTTTTCTGATTTTTTATTTATCATTACAATAATCAACCTCTTATTTAACTTTGGATACCTTTTATTCAGAAGATTTTGTCTGCGCATTTCCCATGCGACACAATGACCATTTTAAAGAAGAGGTTCTTACTTCTTCTGCTAACTTCCAAAGATTGTTTACAATCCGTACTTCAATATTTCTTTTAAATTGTTCCTCAAACAAGTTGTCACACTTAACTACTGCTATGGGTTTTTCCGTTTTATCACTCACATAAAATCCTGCAGTTTCATCGAAATAGAAATTTGAGACATCAAATTCATATAAATATAGTGTTGTATTTGCCATCCTTTCATACCAAGTATGTTCAATAGAAACGCAATGATGTGAAGATGAAGAAAAGAACTTTGAAATATCATCATTGGTTGTTTCATCTGTGACTCTATAACCAACTCGAGGGCAGTCACGCGGAGTTAACCAATTGGGTAGGCTTGGCTCTGTCAAGGACCAAACTAATCCTTTTGATTTATCCATATCTTTTCTGTATGGAATACGAGGAACAAACTGCTTAATATTCGATTCCTCACTAACATGAAATAATCTCATCTGTAGACCTCCTAATATAAATATATATAATTCACCGATTAGACATCACACCGATGAAGCACTACGCATGGGCTCAACTAACGTTCATACCTATTTACTTTCTCTAGAAATTTTAAACCTTCACTGACATTATCATTTAATTCTAATGAATGTACAGCATTTGCAAATTGATTCACTTCAAATTAGAGATACTCAATAGGGCATTAACATCTTTAATTAATTTCTCTTTATCTCCTCCTAAATTTGTACTTCTATTTTCTTACAAAAGAGAAATATATACAAGTCTGTTTTTAAAATACAGATCATGGTATAATGAATATAGAAAGAGGAAGATGGACTACATCTTCCTCTTTCTATATTCCGTAATCCATTAAATCAAGATCACTTTACCCATACAAGTCAGAATTTAACATGAGAAAAGTCACAGTTGAATCAAAAAAATAGACACCTCATCATTCCATGAAGTATCTATAATAGGACTATTTTAATTTGAGTAATGAAGAAAACTCCACATATGTAGCGACACCCAAATTGAGCAATTAGATAAATTTCAATTTAACTCCTTCATACCACTTGATAATCCTAAGCGCTCTGAATGTATTTATTTTACTAATTTTACCGTATGGTTCAAAATCAAAGAAAACCTTACCTGTGTATTTTCCTTGCATTTTCCAATAGCCATCTTTTGTCCTTTTTTTTAATAGCAGTCTTATAGCATCCTCAAACCTTTCATCGTATCCAAACTCAAAATCCACAAGAAAATCAAGGAACCTAAACGCATCATATTTCCATCTGTACGGATATGCCATATAAGTCATTCGAATGTCAAATACTTCTTTTGTAGTTGATGATTTATAAACTTCATGTTCTAGGAGGAACTCTACAGCAGCATCTAAAGATTTTTTTATTTCATTGTTATATCGCCTATATTTCTTCGAATATTCTAATAGACCTTCCATTACATTAATTGTCGTATGAAACGAACTATGACTCACTTTATACCGATAATCATCACAGTTCCAACCACCGTCGGATCTTTGGGAGTCAAGTAGATATCCTGGAATCGAATGTATCCTCTCATCTTCTATATCAAAATATGATAGGATTTGTAATATTAAACCTGAAACACATAGTTCACTTACATTCATACTCTTAAAGAAATTAATTCCACCATCTTTATAGTGCCCTTTATCTAAGAATAATCTGCAGGAGTTTATAGCTTGTTTGTTATCCGGACAAAGCCCCATCCTCATTAAAGAAAGCATAGTATATGTTGTAGATTTCCACTTTGGTCCATAGATTCCATTAGCCCACAAACTTGTATCAGTATCCTGGTAAGAAAGTAGTTCCTTTCCCCATCCCTTAGCACTTATTAGGCTCCTTGTTCTATTAAATTCTTTTTCTTCACAATCAAGCAAGTCCTTCTGAACCTTCCATTTTACACTAGGATCTGAATCAAGCAACCAATCTATCATTTTATCTCCTCCTGTATCTTAGCAAACATGCAGCTTCTTACTATAATTATATCTAAAAAGCATAGGTTATAAACATATAGCAAACCTTTTACCATTTATTCTAATCCAATAACAAATTGAAAGAGTAAGCTTATCTTATATTCAAAACAAGATTGCTCTTATATTTATACTCGGATCCTCCTACAACTTTCAGTTTGTGGGGATAATAACATTTCACACAAAACACATGCAAGGATCCACTTATTTCAAATTATGTATTTACGATCAGAACTGATCTACTATCACTCAATGTCGAATTTAATCTTTATCCTCTTTATACACAAAGATTGTGAGTAGAATCCAATACCGGGTATATATCAGTCAGGAGGATATTATGAATAGATACAATAGATTAGTTGAGCGATGTCGAAATGAAATTAAAAAAAATGATTACGAGCACGCATTTATTACGGCATACGAGTCTTTAAATGCATATGTTGAAGAGGGCTTATCTGGAGAAATTTCGAATGTTTTCTTTGACAATCATTATATTTACCCACAGAATAAAAATGACTTGTATTATCTAAAATATATGAAAGATCTTATAAAAATTCTGGGAAAAGAGGAAAGATTTTATGATCAGGCAAAAACTGTTTATCGACTGGCAGTTAACTATATTGAATCACATATATATGATGAAGGTGAAATTCTTCTAAAACAAGGATTAGATATCGCTGAATCCATTCATGCATTTGATATTGAAGCTGACATTTATAATGGATATGGCAACATCTACGGACTCCAAGGTGATAGTAAAGAGGCTCTTAGATATTATTTACGTGCTTACAATCATGCAAAGAAACACAATTATAAGGATGGAATCCGATTTGCAACCAATATTGCTACGGCTTACTCAATACAAGGGAAATATGATTCTTCCATCCGTTATTTTAAAGAGGTAAATGCTTATCTAAAAGAAAGTGATCAAATTGATCACTTAGCAAACAGTGAGAATGAACTCGGTAGGGCCTATATAAAAGCCAATCAATTAGACGATGCTATCCTGACGCTTAAGAAAGCAAAACACCATAGTGAGATTACAGGATCTTTTATACAGCTATTAGATAATTACATGTTTCAAAGTGAATATTATGAATCAATATCTGATTATAAGACTGCATACCATATGTTGAAAGAACGTGAAAAACTGAACGCAAAAATCCTTAAAGAGAAAAATCTTGCCACTGTCAAAGCTCTAGTTTTAAATGAAAAAGTAGATATTGAAAAGAATAGAAATGAAGAAATTCAAAAAAAGAATTTCGAGTTAAGTACTTACAGCCAACTGCTCAAGGATAAAAATGAAGCCTTATTAGAATCTATGAAGGAAACTGAAGCTTTGAACCGACAGCTTCATCAAAATGAAAAAAACGAAAGTTATTCCAGGATTATGATAGGTATCTCCCATAGAGTAAATACTGCATTATCAAATATTTCTTTAATCTCAAATCAAATGAAAGACCAAGTAAACGTTCTGTCAACTAGATTAGCCAATAATTCAATCACGAAATCTCAGCTAACAGATTTCATGACTAAAACTGCAGACACCATGGACATCGTAATGGAAAGTGCTAATAAAACATCTAGTTTCATCTCAGCTATAAAAGAATCGCGATTTACTTTACAGGAAATAGGAAAAACAGGTGAAATTTCTTCACTCATTATGGACTCTATATCTACTTTCAGTGATATACAGTATGACTATGATTACGATTTTGATTTCTTTGTTGCAGAATATTTACCACCGATCAAGAGTTACAGTATTCTTAAGAATGTATTGATTCAACTAATCGATAATAGTCTAAAATATGGTTTCTCAGCCAATAGAGACAATCGAATAAACATTCAAGTTGATTATAATGAAGACAATAACTTGGAAATCAAATACTTTGATAATGGAAAAGGTATTAATGAGGACTTGACAGAAAAAATATTTGAACCCTTTTACACATCAAACATGGGTTATAACGGAGGTGCCGGAATCGGTTTATACATCCTAAAGAGAACAGTCGAAGATGTACTCAATGGTAGCGTACATGTCCACAGTAATATTGACGAAGGATTTGAAATTACATTAATATTTACTGATCAGATGTTTGACAGCTAAAATCAAAACTACCTGTATCTAGGGCAGTTTTGATTTTAACGATCAACTTGTGGTCTTCTCAACTCCCTATCAGAATCTCTATGGCTTTTAATAACGTCAGGCTTCGTTGATCATTTCCATTGAAAAAGAGGTCCATCATAATAAAACGATATACCTCTTAATGATTATTTTATTGTGAGTAGTGAGCAATACTCTACATGTCTGGAGGCATGATAACAAATAATAATTTTCAATCACCTTTTCTACCCTTCACATAATACTAGTAGTTCTACTCAAGAAAATTCAATACACTTTCAATTACTACTTCTGGTAAATCAAAAGGAATGATGTGAGCAGAATTAACTTTCAATTCCTTATAATTCTTAATGTTCTCTTTAAAGATTTTACTTGAATCAAACACATCATTATAATCATACGATCCTATTAAATGAAAAACTTCTTTTTCAAGCGCACTAAGGGATTCATTTACAGGTGGTTCTATGAACTTTGGCATTTTAAAATTTATACCTTTAAGAAGATTGTGTTTGGTTATTTCTTTAAATAACAATACTTTGTCTAAAGATAGATTTTCCTCTTCTCTACTTTCACCACACAACCATAGCTTAGTCCATATTCTTGCAGCTTCTTCTACATCACCTGAATACAAAGCTGATTGAAAACTTTTCATTCGTTCTACTTTCCTATGATCTTCCTCTACACCAAATAAGCCTGATGAAATCATAAAAATCTTATCCACTTTTGAAGGATAGCTAATGGCATATTCTAGAGCTGTATGCCCTCCAGCTGAAAGTCCAATTAAATTCACATGACTTAACTCAAGCTCGTTAATCAGGCCATCTAAATCCTCGAATAAGCTATATTCTGAATCATCATTCTCTGTCTCACCAGAATATCTAAAGTCGAGTTGAATGACTTTAAACTTTTGTGATAAGCTTTCCTCCACCTTACTCCAAACCCTCAAATCTGCAAATGCTGAATTCAATAAAATAACCGGTTTTCCTTCTCCACTAATTTTGTAATGTAGTTTTAGTCCATTCTTTCCATAAAAAAATGTGTCGTTTTTCATCTTATATTCTCCTTAATAAATAGATTTTAACTTGTCTTCTACATATTATAGAATAATAAATAGGACATCTAGTATGTCCTATTTATATAAGTTATTCATTTTTTTTATGTTTTCTTTTACTGTGTTTATTAACGATAATGGCTCTAAGACTTCTACTTGACTTCCGAAAGAGAGAATCATTGCTAATAACCAAGAATCACTTCTGGTATACGTTGTTATATAAATATGTTCCTCATTCATTTCAGTGATCTCTTCTACATTAAAAATATCTACTATTCTCGAATATGTTTCCTTCTTAAAGCGTAATACCTTTTGTATGCTATCTTGATTTATTGTCTCTTCATGATCAACAACACTAAAGTCTCTCTTAACAAAAGTTTGGGTCGTTTTCTCAATTTCCTTTATCCTATTAACTTTAAAATTCCGAAAATCATTTTTATTCAAGCAATAGGCGCTAACATACCATCTACCATTTTTCATTCTCATCTCATATGGTTCTATGTTTCTAATTGAAAATTGCCCTTTCAAGTTATAGTACTCGATTTTCACAATTGATTTACTCATAATTGCATCAGAAAGTATATTTACTTTTTTTGATACTGTTTCGTCATTATTCCATGGAGAAAGATCAACTTTTACTTGAATTTGATTATTCTCTGAACTTGAGTCTAATGCATACTCAAACTTCTCCCACAAATTTTCTAATTTCTTATTATCATAAATCACTCTTAACCCATCTAACATAGAATACAAGATTCCTATTTCATAATTAGATAATAGTTTTGTTTCCAATTTATATGAGTCCAATATCCCATATCCACCCTTCATTCCCTTCTCAGAAAAGACAGGGATACCTGCCATATTTAAAGCTTCAATATCTCTTTGAATTGTTTTAACAGAAACTTCATTTTTCTCCGATAAATCTTTTGCTGAAACAAGATCTTTATTCAGCAATGTTGTTAAAATTGATAATAATCTATAAATTTTCAATGTTGCTCCTTTCTAAATTTCACAACTATTGGAAATTGGTATTTTGTATAGTTATAGAATAATAAATCTTTACAATTACTTTGATGCATGACACTTTCGTTCTAAGATAGATATGAAAGGCTGTATATTACTTACCAACTCAACTGATGTTTATACCAATATAAGAAAATACCTCAAGTAAATAATCCAATTTTAATAAATTGGTAAGTCTACTTTGGACGTATCATATCAAATGAAGTACCCTCAAACATCTAGTTTTTGCATGCAATCATCAGTCCTTCGTATGTGTTGTAACTAGGCGCAGATAAACATTTCATTTTCTATGTATAAGAATAAAATGTGATAAAATCCCAACAATCAGGTATATATTAATCTGTACAGTTGATCTTTTATGTCTTCTATTACTTTATGATCATCCGGTGGAAATACTCAGCCATCAAAGCTTTAATATAAATATATGCATAAGTATATGTTCAAATAGAATGAAAGGATGATTCAAATGATTCATCATATGTTTAGCGGAAAACTTTGGGTGGTAAATCGGCCCGGCGGATGGCATTTAATTACTCTGCCAGACAATATCTCATATGAAATAAGAAGTCTAGCCAATGAGATTCGTCCAGGTATTAACAGTATCCCAGCAATGATAACTATAGGTAATACAAATTGGAAAACATCTATTTTTTACGAAGAAGCTTTTAAAGCTTATCTTCTACCAGTAAAAGGTGATGTTCGAAAGAAAGAACAGCTTTTTATTGGTGACTGTATCAATGTAAAGCTTGATTTAATCATATAATTAGGCAAGAAACTCAAATAATTTATTTTAACAACTTCAGTTTCATAACAATCTCCACGTGTGTAGAGACATCTTAACTGCAAATTTCATTTTGTAGAAATGATTATAGGTTTGATAATAGCTTCGCTCTGTCGTATGCAAGCTTTAGAAAATCCCGAGGAGTACAATCATTATATGAGTCATTGATTACTTCTAATGCTATTGTACCAGAGTAATTAACGCCCCTTAATTTGCTCATTATTTCTTTCCATTTAATAGTACCATCAAAAGGTAAATTATGCTGGTCTTTAATCCCATCGTTATCATGTAAATGAACAGCAGCAACTCTATCACCAAACAGAGATAGTATATCATTTTCAGGTGTTCTACAATTCTGATGGCCACTATCAAAACAAAATTTCACTCTTTCTGATTTTATATTGTTTAATATATATCTTAGGTGTTTGGGATCACGCATATTTTCGAAAGCCAAGTCAATATTATATCTTTCAGCTTCTTCAACTAGCTGATTTAATCGTTTAATACCTATGGGAGTTACATCTGGTTGTATTGCTCCTTGACTTATATGAAGAACCATTGTTTGGATGCTGTGCACTGCACAGTCATGAATGCATGATATTTGAGAATCTAAATATTCATCTCCATCAATTAAATCCATCCAAAACTTGTTTGCACCTTCAAAAGGTGTATGAATGTTTTCTATATTTAAACCAACTTTGCGTGCTAACTCTGGGTTA
>Ga0070724_10002008_pt1 | contig 11617 bp, 10 predicted proteins | sample tdDd001_FD_67278 | JGI IMG/M metagenome (GOLD analysis project Ga0070724, IMG submission 67278) | Marine sediment microbial communities from the Atlantic coast under amendment with organic carbon and nitrate - tdDd00.1 | ecosystem: Environmental > Aquatic > Marine > Coastal > Sediment | place...
ATACCCTAGTACATTACGCACCGTCGTAACACATTTAGCATTTTCTAAAAACGTTTCAGCAATCAATTTTGCTCTTAGTGGGTCACCAGGCATTAAAACTGTTTTAGCAAAATCGCCATTGTTTGCTGATATATGTGCCGTTGCCATCATTTCTCCTCAGTAAATAAAATCGATCCAAATATTCGGTAAACTTTTAATAAGAATAGCAGTAACAACCGTTTTTGAATAAAAGGAGCGTCTATTAAATATTTAGAATTGACGCTAGTGAATCTTCAAAAAAGAACATTTGAATAACTATAATTGGAGGGTCACACTAAAATAAACTGACATAAGTGTCAAATTAATTAGTATAGATAAATACAAAATTAAAAACTGAAGCTAACAGCAAAAAATTTAAATAAGTAGATTATAGGGAAATATTTTAAGGTTGAAAATCAGCGATTTGCTAATACGTATATGTTAAATTCGTAATTTTTATCGGGACTAGTTAAGTGATATAACCAAATCCCATTAATATAAAAATAGGATTTGGTTTATATATCAACCAAAGATTGCTGGTTTAATATTAGGACGTGTTGATCTGTTCTGTTTGTTTTTGCAGCAGTTTAGACACCATTTATACAAGGCAGAGCTAATGATTCATAGTTATTCTATTTGAATTGGCGATAAAGACTTTATGCTCCTGCAAAGTCACCTTACCCCACATCCATGTGAGGCAACGCAGTAGAAATGGCGTATAAACGCTGTCCTACGGATTCGTTTAAATGTGCCTTGCTCTTTTGCCTATATGGATGTAGGTACTTAGCGTGAGCGGAAGCTGTACAAGGAATTTACATATGCCTGCATGGATGCAGGTAATTAGAACAACGCAGGAGCAGTTGTCGAGAATAACTATGTTGCACTCCTTGTGCCTCGAGCAAAACCCATTTAATTCGAACAAAAATCAAACAACAAAGATCAACACGCCCTAGTAATTTTTATTTTAACTATTTAACACCGCAGCCCGTTAATATGATTTGTGTTAATGAAGTAATAACCGCTTCATAATCATTGTCATTTAATTTATCTTTTTCCATGATCGCCACTATTTGAGAATCAAAATCAGCGTAATGTTGGGTAGCTCCCCAAATAAGAAAAAGTAAATGATGAGGGTTTATTGGATCCATTTGTTTTTGCGAAATCCATGATTGAATAACGTTAACTTTATTCGCTATCCACTCTTTAAGTTCAGTTTGCAAATATTCCTGCAAATGAGGAGCACCGTGTATTATTTCACTTGCAAAGATTCTTGATGCCATTGGGTCATCTTTAGAATAAGTGACTTTTGCTCTTATATAAGCAGTTAGTGCTTCTCTAGCATTTTGGTCTTCATTTAAATTATCAAAGCGCTTATTCCAGACATCGAGTATTTCTCTAAGCAACTGATTATATAAGTCTTCTTTGTTTTTGAAGTAATAATGGAGATTAGGGCGAGGAATATTGGCTTTTTCAGCAATGCGCTTCATTGAAGCGCCGCTAAATCCATGAGTAACAAACTCTATTTTGGCTGTTGCTAAAATTAGTGCTTTATTTTTTTTTCTTATATTCCCTTCTTTGACAACCATAGCTTCCAAATTACCCCAAAACAAATAAAGCTCGATTATAAATTATTTTTTACCTTTTTCCGACTTTTATGTAAAAGTGGCTCTGTATAGCCGCTTGGCTGTATTTTACCTTGAAAAATCAATGCTAATCCTGCTTTATACGCGATACTTGTTGCTAAATTTTTTGACATAGCAACATAGTTAGGATCATGCTCATTTTGTTTATCGACAACGCCTGCCATACGCTCCATAGAATCTAATACTTGTTGGTCATTAATAATGCCATGCTCTAGCCAGTTGCAAACATGTTGACTAGAAATTCTTAATGTTGCTCTATCTTCCATGCGAGCAATGTTGTCTATATCAGGTACTTTTGAACAACCTACTCCTTGGTCAATCCATCGAACCACATAACCTAATAACCCTTGAATATTATTATCTAACTCATTTTGGATTAGCCTATCTGATAACGTGCTTTGGTCTTTTATTAATGGAATGGTTAACAAGTTGCACAAGTCATCATTTTCATCACATTGTTTATTAATGTTTACCAATATTTCATTTTGACGAGCGAAAACATCTACTTGATGATAATGCATAACATGTAGCGTCGCTGCAGTTGGTGATGGTACCCATGCACAGTTAGCACCAGATAACGGATGATTAATTTTATCATTAAGCATTTGTGCCATTTGGTCTGGTATTGCCCACATACCTTTACCAATTTGTGCTTTACCTTGTAAACCTGTAGCTAAGCCAATGTGAACATTACGAGTTTCGTAGGCGTTGATCCAAGGTTCATTCTTCATTTCGTCTTTTGGAACCATAGCCCCTGCTAACATACTGGTATGAATTTCATCACCCGTTCTATCTAAAAAGCCAGTATTTATAAACGCTACTCGAGATTTAGCTGCGGCAATACATGATTTTAAGTTGGCTGAAGTGCGGCGTTCTTCATCCATAATTCCCATTTTAATGGTGTTTTCAGGCAACATTAATATTTGCTCAATACGGGCAAACAAATCATTACTAAATTGCACTTCTTCCGGACCATGCATTTTAGGTTTTACGATATAAATACTGCCTTTTTTACTGTTACAAAAGTGACTATTGCCTTTAATATCATGTAGTGAAATAAGGCTGGTTATAATACCATCTAATATTCCTTCTGGTACTTCTTCTCCCTGAGGTGTTAATACAGCGTCTGTTGTCATTAAATGGCCAACATTACGAATAAATAATAAGCTGCGGCCTGACAATGTCATAGTTTCACCCGTAAGGCTTTGATAGTGTCGTTCAGCATTCAACTTTCGTGTAATTACTTTACCATTCTTGCTTAACGATTCTTGTAACGTTCCTTGCATCAACCCAAGCCAATTTTTATAAACGGCAACTTTATCTTCGCTATCAACTGCCGCAATTGAATCTTCACAATCTTGGATAACAGAAATTGCTGACTCTAAAACAATATCTTTAATATGAGCGGCGTCATCTTTTCCGATGCTGTCTTGGTCATCAAATAAAATATCAATATGTAAGCCATGATGTTTAAACAATATTGAGCGTGGTTGCTCTTTTGTTCCGTTTAAACCAATTAGACTTTCAGGTTGTTTTAATTCACTTATTTCGCCATTATTTAATTGTACTTTTAATACATTGTCATCAATAAAATAGCGAGATGTGTTACTGTGGCTTCCAGTTGTAAGAGGTAATGTTTCATCTAAAAATTTGCGCGCAAACGCTACGACTTTATTACCTCGTTTTTTATTAAATGTCGGGGTAATGTGTGAACCATCTTTATCATCGATTACATCCGTACCATACAACGCATCGTATAAACTTCCCCAGCGCGCATTTGCAGCATTTAAGGCAAACCGGGCATTCATGAGTGGTACAACTAATTGTGGGCCTGCAATAGTTGCTACTTCATCATCAACATTAGTTGTTGACACAGTAAAGTCTTCAACTTCAGGTACCAGATAACCTATTTCTTTAAGAAAGCTTTTGTATTTGTTAGGGGAAAATAGCGTACCTTCTTGTGACAAATGCCAATCATCTATTTGTTGTTGTAATTGCTCACGTTTAACAAGTAAGGCTTTGTTAATAGGAATAAAGTCATTAAAAAGTGTACTAAACGATGACCAAAATGCAGCTTGTTCTATCCCTGTTTTAGGCAAGATACTTTCATTTACTAACTTGTATAAATTAGCTTCAACTTGATAACCCTCAATTGATATATAGTTATTCATTATATTTACCTTACTTACTACTTATTGTTTTGCTATTCGCTTGCTTTGATTCAAGTTGGTTAATCCATAAAGCTAAATAACGACGTTCTTCATTGGTCATTTTTGTTTTGTTCATAAAGGGCATGTCAGTAACATCTATACTTCGGGCTTTAATACGAGGTGCCCAGCGCTCCATGCTTGCAAAGTCGTCAAATATTACTCCACCAGGCGCTACTTTAAACACCTCGTCTGAGGCTGTTGCAGAGTGGCAAGTACTGCAGCGTTGAGTAATGATTTGTTCTACTTTGTTAAGGTCAACCGTTTGTCGTTTTTCATCTTCAGTTAATACCTGTTTAACAGGCGCTACTGAATACGCGAGAACTAAAAGCACAATAAGTGATGCAACCAAAATACTGGGATGTTGCTTTCCAAAATGACGTAAAACGAAATACTGACGAATAGCGGCGGTTATAAGTACCATCGCCATTAAGATAATCCAATTGGCATTATGATTATATGTAATCGGGTAATGGTTACTGATCATAATAAATAAAACAGGCAAGGTAATATAAGTATTGTGAGTTGAGCGTACTTTAGCATTTAGACCATATGCAGGATCCGGCGTGTTCCCTTCTTCAACAGCTTTAACCAAAGCACGTTGTGATGGCATAATGCCAAAAAACACATTACCAGCCATGATAGTGCCAAATATTGCCCCCATATGCATGTAGGCACCTCTTGGGCTAAATAATTGAGTTAAGCCATAAGCTAATATGGTTGCATAAACAAATAAAATTATTGCTAATAATAAGCTATGATCTTTTAACTTAGTACGAACAAGGACTTCATAAACGCCAACACCAAGCACGATAGAACCAAGACCTAAGCCGATAGCCTCAACTTTCGACAAATCGGCAACACGCGGATCAATTAAATAGGACTCTGCACCAACATAAAACATAAGTACCAACAAAAAGAAGCCAGTAATCCACGTTGTGTAAGCTTCCCACTTAAACCAGTGTAAGTGTCGTGGCATAGTTGGCGGAGCCAACTTATACTTAGCTACCTCGTAAAATCCGCCACCATGGATAGCCCATAAATCACCTTTAATACCCTGTTCTTCTTTGTGTTTAGGGGGGGGCTCTAAGTGATTATCTAACCAAACAAAATAAAATGAGGCACCAATCCAAGCAACACCTGTAATGAGGTGTGCAAAACGAATCAAGAGATTCAACCATTCTGTTATATATGGATCCACAGGATACCCCTTATAGTAAACGCTATGAAGTTTAACGTTATGTAATTATTTAATTATTATTCGGTTAGTCATGTAATCTTGGCTTTGTCGCCTAAGATATAAGTTGCAGTAACGGTTCTATCGTCACCTAAAGTTGAAAGAACAAATAGTTTTTCAAACAAGGTTTTACAATGAGAGATTCGACGCTTCATCAAAGCTGTAGAATGATAATCCAGCACAATAAAGTCGGCTTCTTTGTTTTCCTCAAAATTACCTATTTTATCGTCTAAATCTAAGGATAAGGCGCCGCCTAGCGTTGCTAAATAAAAGCTTTTAAAAGGTGATAACTGATCACCCCTTAATTGTTGAATTTTATAGGCTTCATTCATATTTGTTAATAAAGAGAAACTAGTGCCTGCACCTATATCAGTGCCTAACCCAACATTGACGTCAAATGCCTCCGCTTGTTTCAGATTAAACAAGCCACTACCCAAAAAGAGATTCGAGCACGGACAAAATGAAATAGCAGATTGCGTTTGGGATAGCCGACGACAATCTGAATCTGCTAAATGAACACCATGAGCAAACACACTGCGACGACCCAATAATTTGCTTTGATCATAAACATTTAAATAACTATTACTTTCAGGGAATAACTCTTGCACCCAAGCAATTTCATTTGTATTTTCGCTTAAATGGGTATGCATATAGACGTCTGGATATAACTTTAACAACTCGCCTGCTCTGTCTAACTGTTCTCTTGAGCTTGTTGGTGCAAAACGTGGTGTTACTGCATATTGTAAACGATCAACTTTATGCCATTTTTCTATTAAAGACTGACTATCAGCGAAACCAGAGTCTGCGGTATCGGTTAGGTAATCTGGCGCATTTCTATCCATTAAAACCTTGCCACAAATCATGCGTAATCGTTTTTGCTGTGCTTTAGTAAAAAAAGCATCAACAGAGGTTTTATGTACAGTACCAAAAACGAGAGCTGTGGTTGTTCCTGCATCTAATAATTGATTAAGAAAAAATTCTGCGACATCGCATGCATGCTCAAGATCATCAAATTGATTTTCAGTTGGAAAGGTATAGTTTTCTAGCCACTCCAGCAGCTGTTCGCCGTATGCTGCTATCATATCCGCTTGAGGATAGTGAATATGAGTATCAATAAAACCTGGCATAATTAACCCATGTGGGTAATGTGTTATGTCTATGTCATTAGGCAAGTGAGCCAATGTCGTTTGGGCATCATCAACTTTTAGCACTTTGCCATTTTCAATCAGCAAGACTCCATCATCGAAATATTGATAACTTGCCGCTAAATCAACTTTTGCAGGATCAGCTAAAAAATGTAAAATTTCTCCACGAAAGGCCTTTAACATGCTGGCTTTTCCTCTTTTTCTATTGTTTTTATCACTAGATCGCCTGGCAAAGAAATTACATCACAATTATCACCTTCTCCCCCACGGTCTACCACGAGAAAATCGCTTACTTGATGCAGCGCCAAACAATAATGATGCCATGTACCTGCGTGGTAATTTACACCTTGTGATTTAGACGCAATAAACACGCTAAGTTTTTCAACTTTAAATTCCCCTTTCGGGGCAACCACCACTATATAGGGCTGGTTACTTAGCGGAATAAATGCCTGACTAGATAATGGATGTCGCTCCATCATTTTTATCGCTATAGGTTGTACTAAAGGTGTTGAACGGAAGATATTAATCAATGGCCGTCCATTATTACTACTTACATCCACATTAGCTAAGTCATGAAAACGTTGGGTATAACCATCATTAATATCAAAGGATTGAACTTGTTCGCCAGTTTCAATTACATCACCAAATTCAGCAAAATTTTCACTGGTTAACGGTATTGGGTTAATAAATTGCTGTAACATTTAGGTTAGCTACCACGGTAAGTTGAATAGCCAAAGGCTGTTAGCAGCAATGGAATATGATAATGGCTGCCACTACCGTCTATCGTAAACACAATATCTACAAATGGATAAAACCCTTGCTCTTCGTTCGCTTCAAAGTAACACTGTGTAGCAAAATGTACGCGATAAGTTCCAGCTGATAACACCTTTGAATCGGGTAACAAGTCACTTATACGGCCATCACTGTTAGTACAGCCATTTGCTAACTCTTGCCAGCCTGACGTTGTTTGCAAAAATAAGGTAATAGGTAAGCCTTTTGCAGGTAAACCTCTTGTAGTATCAAGTACGTGAGTAGTTATCTGGCTCATCTTTATTCCTCTAATAGCTTATTCAAACGTATCTGAAAAATTTTACGCTGTTCTTCTGCTGCATTTACAATTTCTTGTTCTCGTCTGTTAGGCAATCGTGTTTGCAAGAGAGCTAACATTTCGTTAGCACTTTTGCCTGTCGCGCACACAATAAAAATAAAACCAAATCTGGTTTCATATTCACTATTTCCTTGAGCTAATGCTGTTAGGGTTGATTCATCCGCATGAGCTACTGAACTCTGTTCTCCACTTGCCAATGCCTTGGTATTCGCGTATTTGGCTCTTAAACTATTAACATCGCCAATTTTGGGATGACCTTCAAAAGCCTCTAAATAATCAGCTTCATTTAAACCTCGCCAATGTTTATCTGCAACATTACGTAACTGTTCTTCACTGTTGTAAGGTCTACTACTGACCATCTTTTCAACCCATACTATTGAAGTGCAACATTGTAAAAATGCATGTTTTGCTTGTTCTACATCTACAGTATTTAGATGCTTTAGTGGTTCAATCATGGTTATGTACCCTCTGGTCGACGATGACCAAAAACTCTCATCCTGCTAATGCCACCATCAGGATAAATATTAAGGCGAACATGCGTAAACGCTTTTCCCTTTATCGCTGAAGAAATCTCAGATAAAAATAGGTGCTCGCGATGCGCATATAACTTAGTTTGCTCGATAATTGGTGTCCATAAGGCAGTATCTTGCGTAAAGTCATCACTTGAAGAAACTGTGCCCTCGAGCATAAAGCTATCAGGAAAATTCCCCTTAAAGTGGCAAGTATCTATTAATACTTTTTCTATGGTTCCTGCGTCTGCTAATTTTACAATTGACCAATCAGGCCCGGGGTCACGGCGACGCTTAGTTTCCCAACCGTCTCCCATATCTTTTCCCCTACCAGGCATTATGAGGTTATTCTTATCACTAAAAAACATATCGCTAACAAGCAAAGCTTTAGCGCCATTTTTTATATAAGCTAGATCGATAAGTTCGCCGTCAACAAAGTTATCCCAATTAACTTCGGCTTCACCGTAAACACGAAAACGTGCGACCCCACCATCAGGAAAAATATTTAATCGAACATGAGTAAACGCTCTGTCATTTTCTATCTCAAACAAATTTTGACTATGAGGCTCTACAGGCGTTGTAGTTAAAATAGTTTGCCACTGAGTTGTTTCATCTGGTTCTTTATTACTTATGCAAGCTTCGACTGATACCGTTTGCGGTGCATTGCCTCGAAAATAATTGGTATCTATATCAAATGCCTTAATAACACCTTTGATTCCTAAACGAATAACACACCAATCAAAATCACGACCATTATCACGTCCGTAGCTTCGACGTGATTCCCAGCCATCCATCCATTTACCACGTTCGGTATATTTTCCTACAATAAAAACCCCACGCCCTACTTTAAGCAGGTTTTCCATTTCTGCGAAAAAATCATCACTGCAAGATAATGTTTCGCCACCAACTCTTTCACTGGCTAAATCCACATAATGCGTTTTTAACTTTTGCTCTAATGCTGTTTGTTCTGGATTTAGTTTATTTTGTGCTGTCCAGTCTTCAATCATTGATTTTTTCCTATGACTTTTATTTATTAGCTTTAATTTTTATCGCTGACATTTAATGTTTTATTTATTTAACTTAAGCAAAGGCTGACCTATTGGCCTATTAATAAAATTGTTGTTTGCATATACTTGGTGACCTCTCACATAAGTTTGCTTAATTTCACCAACAACAGACATGCCAACATATGGTGTAATCTTATGTTTATGCTTAATCATCTCAGTACTAATTTGATATTCACTCGTATCATCAAATACTAGTAAATCAGCATGGTAACCAACTTTTATTTTCCCTTTGATTTGATCTAAGCCAGCAAATTTTGCCGTCTCATGAGACATTAATAACGATAAATGTTCCAAACTAAAACCACGTTTACGTGCTTCGGTCCAAATTAAAGGTAAACTAAATTGTAGCGCTGAAATACCGCCCCAAGCTTTTTCAATATCACCGGTATCGATATGTTTAAGTTCAGGCGTACAAGGTGAGTGATCAGAAACAATAAAACTTATCAAACCATCAGCGATTGCTTGCCATAAATGCTCACGATTAGCGTTTTCACGAATAGGTGGACAACATTTAAATAATGTTTTGCCATTAGGTATATTTTCCGCATATAGGGTTAGATAATGAGGGCAAGTTTCAGCGGTGAACTGCAATCCTTGTTGTTTGGCTTTATTAATACTTTCTAAGGCTTCAGCAGACGATAAGTGAACGATGTGAACTTTAGCATCATGCCCTTGTTGATTTGCTTCTAAAGCCAAATCAGCCATTAAAGCTATAGCGTCGTTCTCCCATTTTTTAGGCCTAGAATCTAAAAAGCTTTGGTACTTTTCATTTATTTCAGCAGGAGGAGTATGATCACAATCTAGCTCAGCATGAATCAAGTAAGGCACATTGTGTCGCGCTAAAATAGGTAATGCTTTACGCATGTCGTCCGCATTTACTGGTGGAAATTCGTCAATACCTGAGTCAATTAAAAATGACTTAACACCTAAAACCCCCGCATTTAACAAATCATCTAGCTGATCAATATTTTGCGGAATCACTCCCCCCCAAAAACCACAGTCTACCCAAAGCTTGTCATGTACAGCGGCTAATTTTTCATCAAAAGCTGCTTTTGTAGTAGTTACAGGGATACAGTTAAGTGGCATATCAACTAAGGTGGTTATTCCTCCAGCTGCTGCAGCTTGTGTTGCGGTATTAAATCCTTCCCATTCTGTTCTTCCTGGCTCATTAATATGAACATGGGTGTCAACCAAACCGGGCATTAACACTAAGTTATCAAGCTCTATTACTGGGCATTCGACATTTTGGTGGTGTGGGTGAATTGCTAAAATAATGCCATCTTTTATTTCAACACATGCAGGTTGAAGGTTTTTATCTACTACTACGCGCTTACTGCGTAAAGCAAAGTGTTGTAGCTCTGTTTCTTTTTTATGTTTAATTGTATTCATGAGTTTGCTTTACTTTAAATATTTAGTTAAATGCAATAACGGATTTACCCATTAAGTGTAAATCTACGTCTTAATTTTATTTATTAGCACGACTTATCCACACTTTCTGGTTCTTTAAGCAATTCTTTGAATTCTCGCCATTTAATCCCTTTTAAGCTTCCTTTGGTTTTAGCAGGCTTAGTATCAGATGTCTGACTTTGATAACGCTCAATAATTTCTGCTGCTATAGATACCGCAACCTCCATAGGTTTTTTACCTGTTACTTGTGGTAAACCTATCGGACAACTCATTTGACTAACTAACGATTCAGAGATTTCTCGATGTTGAAAACGTTGTTGAAAACGACGCCACTTAGTATCTGAAGCTATTAACCCCAGATAAGCGAAGTCTTTCCTAGCAAGTACCTTTTGGCAAAGTTCAAAATCAAGCTGATGATTATGGGTCATCACAATGTAATAGCTTTTTGCTGGCATTTGACTAACAACACCAACAGGGTCATCACTGACAATAATTTTAGTATTAGCCTGACGTTTATTATCATTGTTGAAAATTGCAGGAAATTGTTCTTCACGACTATCAACCCAGTTCACTTTAATCGGTAAACCGGACAAAATACTTATTAAAGCTTTTCCTACGTGACCTGCACCAAACAACGTAACGTTTACACGATTACTGGCAAAACACTCAAACAAAACACTGGCAGTGCCACCACAGCATTGCCCTAAATTAGCCCCTAGCTGAAAATGTTCAAGTTGTTGGCTCTCAGTATTCTTAGCTAGTAAGTCGTGCGCAGCTTTTATCACTTGATACTCCAAGTGACCACCGCCAATAGTGTCAAATGCTTGTTCTGCACTAATGACCATTTTTGTACCGCTATCACGTGGTGTTGAACCAGTTACACCAACAAGTGTCACAATGACATAAGCTTCACCTTGTTGTGCTAAGTGTTGAGCCGCATCAAGCCAATTAGTATTCATTAATATTTCCTAACCTTCGCTTTGCTTTATTTGCTCTATCGCCATCAACACACGCTCTGGTGTTGCGGGTGTATCTAGCTCTGGACACACGTTATTGTTTGATAAACTCCCTATAGCATTCCGTATTGCTGACCAAACTGAAATACCCAACATAAATGGTGGTTCACCAACGGCCTTAGAGTTATAGATAGTATGTTCCGCGTTTGGCTCATTTGGTAACAAGTTAACTCTAAAGTCTTCTGGTACATCGCTGATAGCAGGTATTTTATAAGTAGCAGGGTTATTACTAAGTAATCGCCCTTTATCATTCCACATCA
>Ga0070724_10002009_pt1 | contig 11616 bp, 10 predicted proteins | sample tdDd001_FD_67278 | JGI IMG/M metagenome (GOLD analysis project Ga0070724, IMG submission 67278) | Marine sediment microbial communities from the Atlantic coast under amendment with organic carbon and nitrate - tdDd00.1 | ecosystem: Environmental > Aquatic > Marine > Coastal > Sediment | place...
AGATGGGTAACGAGCGCAGCCTGATGGATGCCGACAAGTTCTTTCAACACCCGGGTAAAGCCGGCCATTTCGTCGCCGGTGATATCGTTCGCCCACACCTTTTGACCACTGCAATCGGCCACGCCTCGATCGCGGCCGACAGCATCGAGCGTTACCTCGGCGGCGCCGAATTCGACAAGCGCCCGAAAGTCGACGTACACCATTTTAATTTACTCAGTAAGCTCAAGGAGACGGACCACGAACCGAGCGAATTTGAACACGAAGCTGTCTGGAACACTGACGATGCCAGTTTCGCGGTACACAACTACGAAGACCGCTCGGCTAACGAGATTATTTCGTCCGAACGTCTGTATCTATCCCACTTCAACTATGAAGCCCGCCATCTGCGTGAACAGCACGGACCTGATTCTGAACAGGTACTCGGCGATTTCGCGGAACGTTCCAGGTGTCTCGCCGAAGAACAGGCAGTCGAAGAAGCCGGTCGCTGCATGAGTTGCGGTATGTGTTTCGAATGCGACAACTGTGTCATCTACTGCCCGCAAGACGCGGTGTACCGGGTCAAAAAAGACGACAAGACCATGGGGCGTTATGTCGCCACCGATTACATGAAATGTATCGGCTGCCATATTTGCGCAGACGTGTGCCCGACCGGTTATATCGATATGGCGCTGGGTGGTCACTAAAGATTTCAATGGTGCAAAGTTACCCTTCATTGTTGCGATTGCTGGCGCTGATCATTCTGCTCGGTGTCTCAGCGGTTGGTTTGGTCGCCGCAGCTGAGCCCGCGTCGAGTTTCGGCCAGGTCACGATTCCGTCCCCGCCCAGACCGGCGGAAGCGATAAACTGCGTCGAACCAGTGGAAGTCATGCGCCGCGATCACATGAAGTTTCTGCTGCATCAGCGTGATGCAACCGTGCTCGATGGTGAGCGAGATAAGAAATACAGCCTGGTGGGTTGCATGGATTGCCACAATCCGGCCAGCGCAAACGAAGAAATCGTCCGTTATGAAGATGCAGAGCATTTTTGCGCCAGCTGTCATAACTACGCCAGCGTCAAGATCGATTGCTTCGAGTGCCACGCAGATCGCGGACTGGCCAGTTCGCAGCAAAGCCGCCTGACTTTATGGGCTGATACTCAAGCGTTCTCGATGCAGACCTTCAGACACCAAATGGGACAACCCCGTGGCGACTGAACTGGAAAATATCCAACTGGAACCGGCACGACGCCAGTTCCTGAAAGGCGCCGCTGCACTGGCGACGACGCTGCTCGCACCGGGCATTCTCCTGTACCAGACCGGCCAGGCGAGTACTGCCCCTGGACAGCAACCGCGTTGGGGTCTGCTAATCGATACCAATATCTTGAGCGAAGCCGATGTCGATGCCTGTGTCAGCGCCTGTCAACGCGAACATGGCTGGAAAGCCGATGCGGATTCACCCACCGACGCACAATGGATTCGTAAGGTAAAACTCAGCGATCCCGCAACCGGCTACCAGAACTTTCTACCGATGATGTGCCAGCACTGCGCGCAACCGCCCTGCGTCGATGTCTGCCCGACCGGAGCCTCATTCAAGCGTGCCGATGGCATCGTCCTGGTTAACAAACATACCTGCATCGGTTGCCGTTACTGCATGATGGCCTGCCCCTACAAAGCACGATCATTTATCCATGAAAACCTGAAAGATCAGCTGCCGGTAGCTCCCCGCGGCAAGGGTACGGTTGAGTCCTGTACGCTATGCGTGCACCGTATCGATCGCGATGGTGCCGATGCCGTACCCGCCTGCGCCGAAGCGGTTAACCAGGGAGGCCGCAAGGCCATCCTGTTTGGTGATTTGAATGATCCGCAAAGCGAGATCTCGAATCGTCTACGCGAGCTCGGTGCGGTGAAGCTACGTGCCGACATGGATCTCGACCCCGCGGTTCGGTACCAGGGTTTATGAAGATGCAACCCACCATGCGCTATACCGAAATCAAAACCAGCACCCCGCGCTACTGGGGAATTGTTGCTGTGTTCACGGTGATCGCGCTGATCGGTTTCGCCGCTGCCCACCACATGGACGTCGAAGGTCATCATATAACCGGCATGAGCAATCAGATTGTCTGGGGTTTGCCGCACGTATTCGCTATTTTCCTGATCGTGGCGGCATCCGGCGCGCTCAACCTGGCTTCACTGAGTTCGGTCTTCGGCAAACAGACTTACAAGCCACTGGCGCGCTTTTCAGCCATCCTCGCGGTCGCTTTACTGATTGGCGGACTCGCTATCTTACTGCTCGATCTGGGTCGTCCGGAGCGCTTGATCGTGGCCATGACACATTACAATTTCAAATCGATTTTTGCGTGGAATATTATTCTCTATACCGGTTTTATCGTCATCGTGATGGCTTACCTGTGGCTAATGATGGAGCGTCGCATGCATCGCTGGACTAAGCCGGCAGGCCTCGCGGCTCTCATCTGGCGTCTGCTTCTGACCACTGGTACCGGCTCGATTTTCGGCTTTCTGGTAGCGCGAGAAGCTTTTGACTCTGCGCTACTGGCGCCGATGTTTATTGTCATGTCTTTCGCTTTCGGGCTGGCGATATTCATCTTGCTGTTGATGCTCAGTTTCCGGCTTGACCAGCGTGAGCTGGATGGTTCGCAGCTGCAACGTCTGCGTAAACTGCTGGGTATTTTTATCGCCGGTGTATTTTACTTCGTCGTCGTATTTCACCTGACCAAGCTTTACGGCACGCAAAACCATGACTTCGAACGCTTCATCCTCGTCGAAGGAGGGATTTATACACAGTTGTTCTGGTTGGTCCAGATCGGGCTGGGTAACCTGTTACCGCTGGCGCTAATTTATGCGCCCCGACTGCAGGGCTCGAGTCCAGCGCTGGTCAGTGCCTGCGTGCTGGTAATCCTTGGTGCGTTTGCCCAGCTGTACGTCATCATCGTCGGTGGGCAGGCATTCCCGCTGGATATCTTCCCGGGCTATGTCGTCGAAAGCAGTTTCTTCGATGGCGCCATCGGTGAATACAGCCCGAGCCTGTGGGAATTTCTGCTCGGCCTTGGTGGAGCAGGATGCGCGGCCCTGATTGCACTACTGGGAATTCGGGTGCTACCCATCATGCCGGAAAGTCTGCCGGCGGAGGTTGATTAAGCCATGGCTTCACTATTTCTTTCCGCAGCGCACAAATCATCGGGCAAAACCACGCTCAGTATCGGCCTCTGCGCGGCTCTCGTCGAACGTGGCCTGGAGGTACAGCCATTTAAGAAAGGACCGGACTATATCGATCCAATCTGGCTTGGCATGGCCGCAGGTAAACCTTGCTACAACCTCGATTTTTTCGTCGCCGGCAAACAGGAAACCATCGACGATTATTGTTACCGCGGCCAGCATGCGGAAATCTGCCTGATTGAAGGTAACAAGGGCCTGCATGACGGGCTCGATCTGGATGGCGGCAATAGTAATGCTGCCTTGGCAAAATCGCTGCATAGCCCGGTGATCATGGTGGTCGATGCACGCGGCACGATGCGCGGCATCGCACCCCTGTTAATCGGTTACCAGGTGTTCGATAAGGCAGTCAATATCGCCGGCGTCATCGCCAACATGACAGGTGGCAAGAGACACGAATCAAAGTTACGCGCGGCAGTCGAAGAGTACACCGACATCCCGTTTCTCGGTGCGCTCGAAAACGATCCCTCCATCTGCCTGGACGAACGTCACCTGGGCTTGATTCCAGGCTACGAAGATGCAGACTCCAGACACAAGATAGCGGCGATTTCAGACCTGGTTAGCGACAACGTCGACCTGGATCAGCTGATCGAAATCGCGCAGCAGGCAAACACGGTCAAGCCGGCGGCATCACCGCTACGGCAAAAACCCGAATATAGCGGGCTACGAATTGGCATTGCGCAGGATCGCGCCTTTGGATTTTATTATCCCGGCGATCTTGAGGCTTTTCGCCAGGCGGGCGCGCATTTGGTTCCCATCGATACCTGCCGGGATCAGACACTACCGCCAGTTGACGGTCTTTTCATCGGCGGCGGCTTTCCCGAACGCCACGCCGCATCCCTGTCGGCAAATCACAGGCTGCGTGAATCGATTAAATATGCAATCGAGGCAGGTCTGCCGGCCTATGCGGAATGCGGTGGCTTGATGTATCTGTCGAAGGACCTGAGCTGGAATGGTGAATGCCATGACATGGTCGGTGTACTGGACGCGCAAGCGGTAATGTATGAAAAGCCCCAGGGCCGCGGCTACGTCAAGCTGGACGAACAGCGGGACCAACATCCCTGGGCCTTGCAGAGTCAGGCGGGTAAATGTCTGCACGCCCATGAATTCCACTATTCCGCTTTGCAGGGTTTACCGGTTGACGGGCAGTTCGCCTACCAGGTACTGCGCGGCAAGGGCATCCAGCAGCAACGAGATGGATTCGTCTACAAAAACTTACTCGCGTCTTATACTCACTTGCGGAACACCACGACCAATCCATGGGTCAATCGCTTCCTGCATTTTGTTCAATCTAACAAGGCACTGCCGGCTACCGATGCCGCCAATGCACTATAAATGACGCCATGATTAGCCTTTCTGCCAGCGCACTGGAACAAATAAAACTATCCGCCACCCAGGGTGAGATGGATGATCTTCCACTGCGCATTGCTATCAAGGAACAGGACGATGGCAGCTTTCACTATGCGATGGGCTTTGACAAACAAAGACTGCCGGGCGACAGTTTTCTGAATTTTGACGGCGTAAACCTGGTCGTATCCGTGGGTAGCAAAGACCTGGCCGAAGGTATGACGATTGACTACGTCGAGCTCGAAGCGGGTAAAGCGGAGTTTATTTTTCTCAATCCAAACGACCCGACTTTTGTTCCACCCCGCAAGTAACAATCCCCAGCGGCAGGTTCGCAGCAGTGCTTAAATCGGTATACTGACGAGAATCAGCAAGCAATGGGGCCAAAACCTACAATAGATATTCTCGTTATGCCCGACAACGAACCTCAATTACCGCGCAACACCAATCTGTTCAACGCCTGGTTTGTCAGGCTTGATGAAGAACAGCCACGACTCCTGAAAAGTGGCAGATTTCGGCTGCTACTGCTGTCGTTTGCACTCCTCTTTCTGCTGTTGCTAAACCTGCTCAGCGCAACAAAACCCGATACCCCGACTGGCATAATTTTGCAGGATTATGCTGTCTGGATACATGTCTCCGCGATCGTTTTGTTAGCCCTGTTGTTCTGGCAGATCTGGCGCGAATTGCTGCAACCGTTGCTACGTCTGTGCGACTGGGCGGATTTGATGCGTGGGATCAATCTCGACGCACAGGTAGAGCTCAAGCCCGACAGTGATTTTTCCGAACTGGCACGCGATATCAACATGCTCGGTAATATGATTAACAACCTGTCTCGCGATACCGAAATTCAACTGCAGAAACACACCGATTACATTACCCGTGAATCCAGGTCGCTGGCGATACTTTACGATGTAGCCTCTAGCATCAATCTGTCACACGATTTGAATGAATTGTTCGAAAAGTCACTCGAATCACTGTGTAAGAATCTCAACGCCAGCGCCGGAATTATTCGGCAATTCAAGGGCAAGAAAAAAAAGGACATCGTCGCTTCGTTCGGCGATTTCAATCATACCTTCCTCGCCAGCGCCGATCATTTTCTATCGATTCAGTATCCTTTCAATGATATCAAGCTGGACCACATTTACCGCATCGACAGCCTCGACTACGAAACTGTATTTGGCACCGATAGCGCAAAGAAGCAGAACAAGATACTGGTGCTATCGATATTGCTGCAATATCGAGAAAATGTCCTCGGTGCCATTCATTTGTTTTTTGCCGAGCAGAGCTCAGCCGAACTTGAGGCTTATAGTGAGCTGCTGCTGAGCATTGGCCAGCACCTGGGTAGCGCGGTGGAAAAGTTTCGTCTGCTCGAGGAAGAAAGCGAACTCCTGATAATACAGGAGCGCACCCGCCTGTCGCATGAACTCCATGATTCGTTGGCACAGACCATCGCCAGTCTGCGTATTCAGATTCGCGTTATCGACGAAACCTTTCATTCAAATGACGAAAAAAGTATCTGGCACCAGATGGAACGTATCGAATACACCATCGATCAGGCCAACACCCAGTTACGCGAGCTGATCGCTCATTTTCGAGTACCCATCAGCGAGCAGGGCCTGATTCCCTCGATCGAGGACACCGTGCGCCGTACGCAGGAGGAAATGGGCATCCCGGTATATTTTCAAAACGAATGGCCGGAACAGGAGTTCCCCCCTGAAATTGAGCTCAATGTGCTACGTATCGTGCAGGAGTGCCTGGTTAACATCCGCAAACATAGCCAGGCGGAAGTCGTACGGGTGTTACTCAGTTACCGTAACAACAACAATATCGTATTAATCGAGGACGATGGTATCGGCTTCGAGGAATCATCGATTGTATCCACAGGCGGACGGCACCTCGGGCTGAACATATTACGCGACCGTGCCAGCGAAATTGGCGCCGACATCGAAATCGAAAGCGAACCCGGCGATGGCACCCGAATTCATTTGCAGTTCAAGGTTGAAGCCGACAACGCTTTAATGGAATCTACCGGGTAAGGATATGGCAAAAAGGATATCTCTTTCGCTCGCCGCTCGCCTTGTCGGGGTAAAACGAGGAGTTCTGCAACAACAAATCAGGTCCGGAAAACTGCAAACCTTTGAAGGAGAGATCGTCCTGGCGGATCTTTTACATGCCTATCCGAACGCTCAAATCGAAGATTCAAGTATGCTCGAACGCGTCGAACAAATCATCGAACAGGCTACTTTCATCAACGCCGATAGCCATGACCGTAAACCGGACAACGCCGCCCTTAGCGCGCGCATCATGTCGCTCAGTGAAGACCTGTCGCGGCAACAACGCCTGCTCGCTCGTCATCAACATTTCATCCAACAACTACGCGCGAAAATCGAACAGCACTGCAAGCAGTCCGATACACTGCATCAGCTTTCTACCTGGGTCGATGAAGCCATCGCCAGTATAGCGGCGGACGATGGTACAATTGACCAACCATTTGCAAACGAAACATTTTTACGCGTTATGTCCGCACAGGCAACCGTCATTCCCAGTGGTCACGAGTTCTTTGTTGAAGGCGCAGAATCTATTCTGGAAGCAGGTCTGCGGGGAGGGCTTGCGCTCGATTACGGTTGCAGCAATGGCAACTGCGGGCTTTGCAAAATGCGCGTGGTGTCGGGCGAGACACGCAAGATAAAACACCATGATTACAGTCTCAGCGAAGCCGAAAAAGGCATAGGTTATATTCTCGGCTGCAGCAATACCGCGGTGTCCGATGTCGTGCTGGAAGCCGATGAAGCGCAAAGTACCAGCGATATTCCACAGCAGATAATTCCTCTCAAACTTAAGAAAATCGACCATCCCAACGAGGAAGTCTTGATCCTGAACGCGCGAACCCCGCGCACCAGTCGACTAAGATTCCTGGCCGGTCAGCGAGCAACATTGTCGATCGATCATGTCGGTTCAGGTTTTTACCCGATCGCAAGCTGTCCCTGCGATGATATGAACTTGCAGTTTCACATCGCCGTGGACAGGGAGGACCCGGTCTCGGCCTACCTCGCCGAATCAGCCAGGGTGAATGACCTGTTAGCGCTGGAAGGTCCGGTCGGCTCGTTCGTACTCAACGAGAACTCCCCTAACCCGCTGGTATTTATTGCCGAGGGTATCGGCTTTGCGTCAATCAAGGGGTTGATCGAACACGCCATGGCGCTCGATGTAGCAGAGAAAATTTTTCTGTTCTGGGTAGCTGACAGCGAGGCCACTAATTACCTTAATAACCTTTGTCGCGCCTGGAATGACGCGCTCGATAATTTTGAATACGTTCCATTAGAGGTCACAATCGGTGAACATCTGCAGGATCAAATTCTGCACCGACTAGAGCCGAGTCATCCAGCAAGTTTTGATTACTACCTTTGCAGCGGCGAGAAAATCAGGACCGAGATAGAGCATTTTGCTGATACAGTAGAGATTCCGCAGAATCAGGTTCTGTGCGAAGCCATATAGATTACGGGACAGGTACCATGAGTTTGAAAATATTACTAATCGATGACCACATGCTGTTTCGCGAAGGTTTGATCAGCCTGTTGCAACGACGCAATATAGAAGTGCTGGCCGCGGTCGGCGACGGCAACGAGGGTATTAAACTGGCCCAGGAACTGGAACCCGATATTGTCTTGCTCGACAAGCGTATGCCAATCATCGACGGTATCAGCGTGTTGAAACATTTGAAAAAAATTGGTCTGACGATGCCAATCGTGATGTTGACGACGAGTTCCAACGAACAGGATCTACTCGATGCACTGAAGGCGGGTGCGAGCGGTTACTTGCTGAAGGATATGGAACCGGACGGTCTGGTATCGGCACTGCGTGATATTCACGTTGGTAAAACAGTAGTGGCTCCACCGCTGACCTCGGTACTGGTGCGCTTTGTCAAGGGTGACATGACGGTGGTGCAAAGCAAGGGCCCGTTCAGCGAACTGACTCCGCGAGAAAGCGAAATCCTGGAACTGATGGCCGAGGGTCAGGGAAACAAACTGATCGCTCGCAACCTCGGCATTTCCGATGGCACGGTTAAACTCCATGTCAAAGCGGTACTGCGGAAGCTGAGCGTGCATTCCCGCGTCGAAGCAGCGGTTATGTACATCGAGCACAATCACCGCGTAGCCGCACCGGCCGAAGAGTAATTCTCGCCGAAATCGAGGTCTGACCCGAATGGCACTTACTTAAGCCCGAAATTACTGTCATCCCGGCCTTGAGCCGGGATCCAGAGGGTGCTGGATTGCGGCTCGGGGGCCGCAATGACGGGTGATTTTAGCTCAAGTAAGTGCCATTCGGGTCTAATCCCAAAAGAACGGGCCCAGGTGTCCTCTTGTTATTATTTTTTTTAGGCTTACAGGCGTGATTAGTTGCGTGGGTAAATCAGTTTGCGTTCGGCCACGTCGGGTGGGGCGACCAGGCGGCGGCGATCATTCTGCCATTGCAGCAAGTAGTTGCGTTTACCTACTTGCCGACCTGTTTCATCGACCGCGTAACTACCAAATAATGAATGGAACTCCAACTTGCCCAGCTGTTCGCGGACAGCGTCTTTGTCGGTGCTTTCCGCCAGTCGCACCGCCGCCTCTAATACCTGGCCTGCACTGTAACCGATAACAGCATGCACGCCGGGGTTGTAACCGTACTTCAGACGATAGCGGTAGGCGAAATCCTGGGCCCCGGGTTTTCTTACACTACGCAGCCACTGCACCACACCGACAATGCCCTCGGCATTGGGGCCAAATTCATCACCGAATTCCCGCAACGCAGGCCCGACTGTTAAGGCGACCATGTCTTTTTTGGTCTGCCCTCGAACACCAGCGGCGATCAGGGCCTTGCGGATTGCAATAGAGTCATGCAGGTAAGTCGCACCTAGTAAAACATCGCCTTTACTGTTAGCAAGCTTCTTCGCCAGTGCGCTAAAGTCTGTCTGGTCAAGTCGATACACTTCATCCAGTAGCAGCGTTAAACCACGACGGGCAAGTTCCTCACGTACACCGATGGCCACTTCCATAGAAAATGTCCCATCGGAAGAGATCAGGTCAAATGTTTTTGCGCCGTTCTGCTGCGCTGCGTCAATGGCAATAGTCATGTAATTCGCAGCGGGTACATCGGTGCCAAAGATATTTTTGTAGCCGCGTTGCCAGATCTTCTCGGCCGAGGCCGCTGAAGCTACCATCGGGAAGTTATTCTGCTCGGCAATTGTGCTTGCCGCCAGTGTGATATCGGATGAATAGGGTCCTATGAGCAGGTCGACCTTGTCTTTCTCGATTAACTGACGGTAGAGCAGGGCACTGCGAGAGGCCTCGGAATAGTCATCGTAGTATACCAGTTCCACATCCTTGCCCAGCAGGGACCCGCGGGCATTGATATCATGCACCCACATCTGCAAGCCGCGTAGCTGCTCCTCACCGAAATCCTTGAATTTACCGGTCAGGGGCTGCGTGGTGCCGACACGAATGGTGTCCGCATGGCTAACGCCACTGAGCAACGGCATAAACAGAAGCCAGATAGTAAACGCGTATATTGTCTGTTTCATGGTTTTGTCTTCCCCGGTTTACTTGGCTATGTCTAACTCGCGCTTGGTTGTCCACAGCCAGCGCACGGTTTCATACTCAAAGGCTGAGCCGGTTTCATAATAGCGAAATTTTACATTGGATCGTGTCGAAACAGCATCGACCACCGAAGCGACCATAGCGCCATCTTCTCCAAATATCTCCTCCTTGAGATAGCTGTTCACCATCGTATCAGGTATCAGGCCGATACCGTCCCGAAGGCTCGACGGGCCTAAAACAGGCACTACCAGGTAGGGACCAGGGCCGGCACCCCAGTGACCCATGGTTTGCCCGAAATCTTCTACCGGTCTATCGATACCGAAAAAGGTGGCTGCATCGATCAGGCCTAGCAATCCTACCGTAGTGTTGACCGCCACACGTCCCAGAGACTGTGCCGACTTTGTTCCGGAAAGCTGCAGAACCGAATTCAAAAAGGTGTTCACATCCCGCAGGTTATTGAAGAAATTACTAACGCCCTTCTCGGCAAAGTCCGGGGTGACATTTTGATAACCGCGAGTAGCAGGGAGGAATACATATCTGTCAAAGTGGTAGTTGAAGTTGTAAATACGACGGTTCATGCCGCCCCAGGGATCGTAGACACTTGATGCACTTTTGGCCTCGGCATCCTCGGACAGAATGTGTTCGGCAGTAAAAACGGGTTCTGAGTAGTTCTCTGATTGCATGGTCGGGCCAGTGCTACAGGCCGTCATTGAAAACACGGTAATCACCAGGGCGCCACGAAAGAAATTTATTATCATCAGGCTATCCTCAACGCGTGAACGTGTTGATCATGTGGGCCACGTTATCGCGGTAACTCATATTGCCGCAGTGCCCGCCGTAAGGGTAAATTTTCGCTCTATCCCCGAACACTTCACGAAAGAAGTCGATCTCCCCCGGTTCGAGGATAACGTCGTTTTCATTGTGCATCACGGTTACTTTTGGACTGTTACGCAGGTAGTCCTTAATATGCGTCAAACTCTCGGATTGCACGAACGCATCCCGAGCCCCCGCGTTTTCATTATCGCGGTAATAGGGATAGAAATACTCATGGTAGTAATCGGTAAAACCCAGCCGCGAAACAACCCGGTTAAAGGGTTGTAAATTGGTGTGACGAGTCAGCTTCATCTCTTTGGGCTTGACGTATCCAAAGTTTGTCATTACATCGGAGGCAAAGACCATGGAGGCGGAAGAAAGCCTGAAAGCGACGCCAATCAGTGCAGCCAGCTCTTCATCTTTGAGGTCCATAGCCTTATAGGCGTCATATATAAAGTTGTCACCCACATCACCGCTAGAGCGCTTGTACACTTCGCCAAAGCCGCGCACCAGGTCTTCGAAGAACAAATTGAAGTTGTCTACACCACCCGGAATATTTTCTGCCATCCGGTCCAGTAGAGAAATACTGTTGTACAAGGATACCGGGGGGTTAATCAGCAGCACGCGGTCGAAATTGAAGGATTTACGCTGTTCATCCAGTTTTGCCACGTA
>Ga0070724_10002012_pt1 | contig 11604 bp, 9 predicted proteins | sample tdDd001_FD_67278 | JGI IMG/M metagenome (GOLD analysis project Ga0070724, IMG submission 67278) | Marine sediment microbial communities from the Atlantic coast under amendment with organic carbon and nitrate - tdDd00.1 | ecosystem: Environmental > Aquatic > Marine > Coastal > Sediment | place...
GTAGATATCTATGGTCATGTTAATTCCACTAATGTTATGGGTACTAGAATGATGAACGGATTAGGTGGTTCAGGTGACTTTACAAGAAACGCTTTCATCTCTATGTACACAACTGTATCTACAGCTAAAAACGGAATGGTTTCATCAATCGTACCAATGGTATCTCATGTAGACCACACGGAACATGATGTACAGATAATAGTAACTGAGCAGGGGATAGCAGATCTTAGAGGATTAAATCCTAGAGAGAGAGCTAGATCTATTATTGAGAATTGTGCTCATCCTGATTATAAGGAACAGCTTTATGCTTACACTGCAAAAGCTGAAGAAGCTTCAGGAGGACACCAGCCACACGTTATAGGGGAAGCTCTTTCATGGCATGAAAGATTCATCAAAACAGGTAGTATGAAAATTTAAAAGAGTGATTTTAGGATAATAAAACAAAAAATAAAAAGGTGGCTTTCAGTAGGTAGATATTACTACTTTACTTAGCCACCTTTTGTATTGGAAAAAATAATGGACTGAACAAAATAATTAACCAGTGAATGAATTAAGATTAGGACCGTATGCATTGTCTCTTTGTTCACTATCCTTGACACAGAAGATGAAAAGAATAATGACACCTATAATAGGAACAAGTCCTATAAATGCCCATAAGCCACTCTTACCTATATCGTGTATCCTTCTGACTAAAAGAGCTATATTGGGCAAAAGTATAGCTATACTGTAAAATCCTGTAGCCACTGAATCGGTTCCCATGAGAGAGTCAACCGCTGAGAGCAGAGCTGAGATGACAATATTGCAAAGAACAAACATCCAGTACTGCTTTCGTGTGGCTCTGCCATCAAAGGTAGCATATTTTTTTAGGGCGTCTAAATAATATTCCATAGGTAATATCCTCCTGAAGATAAAATGCTTGGTAGTGGTAAAAAGTATTATTTGATATAAATCCACCTGGATTACAGGAGGATTTATAAAAGTTTTATACAGATAAAGATAAGTTTTTCTTTTTATTTTATTTCTTTAAACAGATAAAATGTAGTGAAAAGCCAACAAACCCTTAGTTTCCTTGTAATGGAGAGCTAAATATTATATAATAGGGTAAAAACTTTGCGTGGGAGAGTAGTAGATATGGAAAAGGGACTAACACCTAAAAAAATAGTAGAAGAACTGGATAAATATATAATCTCACAGGATGATGCTAAAAAAAATGTAGCAATATCCCTGAGGAACAGATACAGGAGGAAGGCAATAGATAATCCTGATATGAGAAGAGAGATAACACCTAAAAATATAATCCTTATCGGTTCTACCGGTGTAGGTAAGACAGAGATTGCCAGAAGACTGGCAGGAGTTGCAGACGCTCCCTTTATAAAAGTAGAAGCAACAAAGTACACTGAAATTGGTTATGTGGGAAAAGATGTAGAGTCTATGATAAAGGATCTTCTTGGAATTACCATAAGAAAACTAAAAAACGATAGGATAGAGGAGCTCAAGGAAAAGTATTATGAAGGGATACTAGAAACAGTAGCGAGACTGATAAAGCCCTATGATACTGTAAATACAGATATTAAAAATGAAGTGATAAAGGATATAAGAGATGGAAAGTACACCGACCATGAAGTAGAGATAGAAAAAAATCCTAAGACAGATGTTCCTTTTGTGGAAGTGGTATCCACAGGGAATGCCCCTGAAGAGAATGTACAGGGGATAATTGAAAATATCGTATCGAGCTTTCCCGGAAGAGGAAAGAGTAAAAATATCAAGATGAGTGTCCAGGATGCTGTGGAGTATCTGCTCAATGAAGAAGTGGAAAAAAATATCGATATGGAAAGCCTGATCCCTGAAGCTATAAGAACTACTGAGCAGGACGGGATAGTATTTATCGATGAGATCGATAAGATAGCTGAAAGAGAGGGTGCAGGAAGAAGTGAGGTAAGCAGACAGGGTGTACAAAGAGATATCCTGCCAATAGTAGAGGGAACAACTGTAATGACAAAATATGGTGCTGTAAAAACAGACCACATACTGTTTATCGCAGCAGGAGCCTTTACTCTGGCTAGCCCTTCAGACCTTATGCCTGAACTCCAGGGAAGGTTCCCGGTAAAGGTAAAACTTAGAAATCTGGAGGTAGAGGACTTTATAAAGATACTGACACAGGTAGAATATAACCTGCTGAATCAGTATAAGGCACTACTGAAGATAGATAATGTAGATGTAAGCTTTACCAAGGGAGCCATAGAGAGGATAGCAGAAGTATCTATGGAACTCAATGAAAATGTGGAAAATATCGGAGCAAGAAGACTGGCTACAGTGGTGGAAACAGTACTGAAGGAGATAATGTATGAAGCTCCATATGAAAAGATGGAAAAGATAAAGATAGGTAAGAGAGAGATAGATAATATCTACAAGGAAGAAGCAGAAGAAGAAAATTTAGATAATTATATACTTTAGGAGTGAAACATGCATTTAAAATCTGTAGAAGTAAATGGATTTAAGTCCTTTGCAGAAAAGGTAAAAGTAGACTTTGATACCGGGATAACATCAATAGTTGGTCCCAACGGGAGTGGTAAGTCAAATATATTAGACGCTACTCTATGGGTACTGGGAGAACAGTCCTATAAAAATATAAGAGCTAAGGAAAGTACCGATGTAATATTTTCAGGAGGAAAGAACAGAAAACCTAAAAATACAGCAGAGGTATCCCTATATATAGATAACAGCGACGGAACCCTTCCTATAGAAGAGACCGATGTGAAGGTAACAAGAAAACTGCACAGAACCGGAGAGAATGAATATCTGATCAATAACCGTAAGGCGAGATTAAAGGATATCAATGAACTCTTTATGGATACCGGAGTAGGAAAAAGTGCCTACTCTGTAATCGGTCAGGGAAAGGTAGAAAGAATAATATCCTCATCTAGTAAGGAGATAAGGGGTATTATCGAGGAAGCTGCAGGTATAAAGAAGGTAAAGGTAAGAAAAGGTGAAGCTGAAAAGAAGCTTGAAAAGGTACAGGGCGAGGTAGAAAAGATAGACCTCATCATAGGGGAACTGGAAGACAATAAAAATAAGATAGAAAAGCAGGCGGGAAAGGCTCTGAAATACAGAGAACTTAGTCAGGAGAAGGATCTCCTGGCTAAGGGAATAAATAAGGTAGAGCTTGCAGATACAGATAGAAATATAGAAAAACTTGAAAAAATGATAAGAGAGCTAAGGGAAGATATCGAAAATCAGCAGAAGAACTTTGTGGAAAGTGAAGTGAAGCTGGAGGAGATAAACAGCTACAGAGAAAAACTAAGCACAGAGGTAGAGAGGCTTTCCGAGAGTAATACCGATCTTAAAAGGGATATCGATAAGATAGTAAATGACAGGACACTATTTACTGAAAGAAAGAAATCCTATGAGCGGGAACTGAAGGAAAAAGAGGATGCCAAGGTATCTGTAGAGGAAAAATATAAGTTAAAGGAAAAGCTCATTGAGGATATAGGAATAAAGGCAGAACTTCTCGTGGAAGAGATAGAGGCTCAGGAGAAGGAAAACAATAACTTTGATTCTGTTATCGAGGAAAAAAACAAGGAAAAAAGAGATCTGGAGATAGACCTCAATATAAAAAAAGATAAACTGATGACCTTTGAAGTAGACAGGCTGAAATACATGAGTGACATGGAAAATAATGTCAAGAGGATGAAGAGCAGTCAGTCTAAGATATCTGAACTATTAAGTGAGATAGAGGATTATAAGGGGCAGATAGAGGGAAACAATAAAAAGGTTCTGGAACAAAAGGAAGGCCTTGCTAAAAAGGAACTAGAGTATAATGGTATCGATGCCAGACTGGAAAAGCTAGAGGAAACTGTAGGGAAGATCAGTCAGGAGATGAATGGTGCCTATGAAGTGATGAGGGAAGCTGACTATAACCTCAAAAGACACGGGGGAAAGCTGGATAACCTGAAAAAACTGGAAGCTAACAATGAAGGTTTTTATAAGGGAGTAAAGGAAGTACTGAACTCAGATATAGTTGGTGTAGAAGGAGCCCTCATATCCCTTGTGAATATCCCAGAGGAGTATGAAAGAGCTATAGAGGCAGCTATTGGTGGGAACCTGCAGGATATCATAGTAAGAGACAGTGATGTAGCTAAAAGGTGTATCGCTCTGCTAAAGGAAAGAAGAGCCGGAAGAGCATCCTTTCTTGCCCTTGATACTGTAAGGGGGGGAAGAAAGGCAGACAGACCTAGCGATCCCGGAATAGTGGGAATAGGTAGTGATCTGCTGGAGTACGACAGAAGATATGACAGGGTAGTAGAGATGCTCCTTGGAAACCTTCTTGTAGTGGATAAAATGGATACAGCAGTGAGAATATCTAAGAAAAATCTTCACAGGGGAAATATAGTAACCCTTCAGGGGGAGCTGGTATCTTCAAGGGGTAGAATTACCGGAGGAGAAAATCTAAAATCTGTAAGTTCTCAGATATTTGAAAGAAAAAAAGAGATAAAGAAGCTGGAAAAGATCGTGGCTGAGCATAGAGCTAAGCATGAAAAAGCTGAGCAGGTACATAATACCCTAAGTGAAAAAATGGAGAGTACAGAGGAGAAACTAATAGCTCTGGATGATCTCAAGGAAAAACTTAAGGGAGATGTAAAGACCGACAGGGAGCTCCTTGAAGATATAAAAAGAGCAGGGGAAAAACTCCTTAAAAACCTAAAGATAGTGGAACTGGAAGAGAGAGAGGAAAGACTCTACATAACAGAGTATATGGAGCTTGAAAAAAATGCCAAGGGTAAGAGAGGTGAGGTGGAAAACCTCATGGACCAGTTAAGGCAGGAGATCCAGTCTGAAGGTGAAAGAGCAGCAAGAATCAGAGATGAGATCGACAAATTAAAGGATGACTTTAGTGATAAAAAGATAAGATTCCTTAATAATAAGGAGAGCCTGAAGCAGACTGAAAGGGAAGGGGAAAGGCAAAAAAGTGAACTGCAGGAAGTAAGTGAGCAAAGAGAGATCATCCTGAAAAGAATAAGGTCCCTGGGAGATGGGATAGGTGAACTCAGCGATAAATTAAAAAATCTTGAACTGAGCTATGAAGATGAAAATGTAAGGTATCAGAAGGAGTTCATGGAGATCAAGGAGAAGAGAAGTGAGTATAACCTTCTTGAAAAAGAGGAAAGAGAGTTTATAAAAAAAGTTAAGGACATAGAAAATAAGATAGTCCTTGGGAATACTAAGCTTTCCACTGAACTTGAAAAACATGAAAAACTCAATGTTAAAAAGGCTAAGCTGCAGGATACTGCTGAAACTCTGGCTGAGGTAGGAGATGAAGCGGTAATAGAAAACCTTGAACTATCCAGAGAGGAGCTTTTGAAACTAGAGGCCAGAATTAAAAATCTCGGGATAGTAAACCTTCTGGCAATAGAGGAGTTTGAAGAGGTAAAAGCTAAGTTTGAATTTATAAGTACTCAGAGAAAGGATCTTCTTACAAGTGAAAAGTCCCTGAGAGAGCTGATAAAGGATATAGAAAGTGTAGTGGAGATGAGATTCTTAGAAGCATATAAATCTATAAATGAAAATTTTGGTTATATGTGTCGTGAGATATTAAATAACTCTGAAGGTAAGCTGGAGCTGACAGATCCTGAAAATACCTTAGATACCGGGATAGAGCTTATGGTTAAGTTTAAAAATAAAAAGAGACAGTCTATCACCCTTCTATCAGGGGGAGAAAAATCAATGGTAGCTGTGGCCTTTATAATGGGAATATTTATGTATAAGCCAAGTCCCTTTACCTTCTTTGATGAGATAGAGGCTGCTCTTGATGAAGCTAATACCAAAAGACTTATAGGAAAATTAAAGGAGTTTACCGACAGATCACAGTTTATCCTTATCACCCACAATAAGGAAACTATGAGGGAATCGGATACACTATATGGAGTAACTATGAATAAGGATATAGGGGAATCGAGGATACTGTCTGTAAAGATGGACAGATAAAGAATACTAAACGATCACTATAAAAAATGAAAGAAATCTATTTGAGTTTTTAATTTGGAAGATTTTTTTAGAAAACCTCATTCAGAAAAAAGTGTTATGAAATATGAAATGAAACTTTTGAAAAATGTTCGTCGACTATCACGAAAATATGTCAACCGATACGATTTTTCTAAGTTTTTGATCGTTGAATAGCTTTTTTCTGACAGAGGCATCCTTTCTTGATTCGTTCTTTAGATGAGCAAAGAATGAATAAAAGAAGTTGAAAAAAGAGGTAAATAAATGAAGAGATTAGAAGGTCTGCTAAAAGGTATCGACGGAAGAGGATATAAAGCCTATAAAGATATAAAGGGAAGCTATAACTTTGGCAGCTACACATTAAATATAATAAAGGTACAGGGAGATCCATTTGCATCTCCCTCTATGCTTTCTTGTGAGATAGACCTCACTAAACACGGGTATTCCCAAGATTTGTATGATAACCCCTCTAAGAAGGTAGCTTTTGAAGACTACTTTCTGAGAAGACTGGGACTGGCTCTGAAGACCGGAGGAAATAAAGGTGCTGCAGAGAAAAAAACCGAGGAAAGATCAGTAGAGGCACCCAGAGGAAGGCCGCACTACGGAAGATCCGGCGGCGGTAAGATGGGTAGTGGAAAGAGCGGAAGCATAACCATCCTCAAAACAAACCAGGAGATACTAAAAAGAAGTGCTGTGGAGATAAAGGGAAATACCCTTACATTCAGATTTTATCTGGGTCTTCCTGCAAGGGGAAGAACTGTTCTTGGAAGGGAAGCAAAAACTCTGTTATTTGACAGGGTAGGCTCTCTCTATGAAGCAATTACAATAAAAAATATCGGAAAAGAAAAACTCCAAAGACATGTAAAGATAAATGAAAGGTCCGATATGATAAGAAGGGCTATGGAGAAAAAGAATATAATATCCTTTATCGGAGAGGGAAGTACCTTAGCCAGAAAAAGTTCTGTGGATGACAGACCCATGTCAGGGGCAGTGAAGTTTACTTCTCCTTTAAATATGAGGGTAGAACTCACCCTTGAAGACGGATCAAAAGTGGAAGGAATGGGGATAAAAAATGGTATAACTACTATAACAGGAGGTGGATTCCATGGAAAATCCACTCTTTTGAATGCCATTGAAAAGGGTGTATATAACCATATCCCGGAAGACGGAAGAGAGCTTGTGATAACGTCATATGATGCAGTAAAGATAAGGGCTGAAGACGGTAGAAGTATCGAAAGAACAGATATAAGTACTTTTATCAACAACCTTCCCCATAAAAAAGATACAAGATCATTTAGCAGTGAAAATGCAAGCGGGTCGACATCTCAGGCATGTAATATCATGGAGGCTATAGAACTTGGAGCTAATCTTTTACTTATAGATGAGGATACCTCAGCTACAAACTTTATGGTACGTGACAGAAAGATACAGGAGTTAATAAGCCATGCAAAGGAACCTATAACACCATTTCTCGAAAAGGTGGGAGCCCTAAGAAATCAACTGAATATCTCCACTATTATCGTAGTGGGAGGACTGGGAGATTACTTCAGTGTATCTGATAAAGTGATCATGCTGGATGAGTATAGGGTAAGTGATATCACAGAAAAAGCAAAAGCTATAGATGAAAAATTCAGAGAAAGTAAGATAATAGAGGATGAAAAGCTAATAACTCCAGGAAGAAAAAAACTAAATGTCAAAAAAACTCCTTTACTTTTTAACGATAAAAAATGTAAAATAAAGGGTAGGGATTTAGATGAACTATCTATTAATAAAGAGGTAGTGGATATAAGGTCTTTAGAGCAGTTTGTAGAAAATGGTCAGGTACCCTTTGTGGGGGAGCTTTTAAGGAAGATATTTAGCAAACCACAGGGAAGTATGGAACTGAGAGAACTGCTTGATAAAGTAGAAGAAGAAATGAGAAATGAAAATATCTGCCATTATTTAAGAGCAGAGATGGGAAGTCTCGTGTATGCAAGAAAATATGAAGTAGGGGCAGTCATTAACAGGATTAGGAAAGAGCTCTTTCTTTAAACAGAATGAGAGGTAAGCATGGAAATTTTAGCGTATATATACTATCTAGTAACATCTGCAAAAAACTATCTCTATGACAAGGAGATCCTTAAACCAAAGGAGATCAAGGGAGTAGAGATTATTTGTGTGGGAAATATTACAGTGGGTGGAACCGGAAAAACTCCCGGAGTGCAGTATTTTACAAAAAAACTACTGGATGAGGGTAAAAAGGTAGCCATCGTATCAAGAGGATACAGAGGAAAGAGAAAAAGAGATCCCTTCCTTGTAAGTGACGGTCATGAAATATTTGCCTCACCTAAGGAAAGCGGAGATGAACCATACCTGCATGCACTAAATGCTAAAGTTCCAGTGGTAGTAGGTGCCAATAGATTTAAGGCCTGTACCTTTGTAAAAAAGCATTTTGATGTGGATGTAATAATATTAGACGATGGTTTTCAGCACAGAAAACTAAAGAGAAACAGGGATATAATCCTTGTGGATGCAACAAACCCCTTCGGAGGAAGAGCACTTTTGCCCAAGGGAACCCTGAGAGAGGACCTGAAAGCCGGTCTTAATAGAGCTACAGAGTTTATAATAACAAAATCTGACCTTGTAAGTGAAAGGGAAGTAGAGAAGACAAAAAAATATCTGAAAAGATATAAAAAAGAGGTATCTATAGCAAAGCACGGAGTATCATCATTTTGTGATCTTAAGGGAAATATGAAGCCACTTTTCTGGGTAAAGGGAAAGAGAGTACTATTGTTTTCAGGACTTGCCAACCCACTAAACTTTGAAAAAACAGTGATATCACTGGACCCTGAATATATTGAAAGAGTTGACTTTATGGATCACCATAACTTCAAATCAAAGGACTTTAAGAACATAAAAAAACGTGCAGAACTAATGGATGCAGACTATATAATAACAACGGAAAAAGATCTGGTAAAACTCCCTAGAAACTTTAAACTGGACAATACCTATGTATTAAAGATAAAGTTTACTATGTTAGAGGACAATACTTTAAAGCCAGTGGGAGGAATAGATGGAAGTAATTAAGCTGATTGAAGCAATAAAAGATGAAAATAAAGATATATTCAAAGGACTAGTAGAAAAAGAAGGAAGAAAAAGTATCGCTTCACTTTCAGAGATAATAGGAAAAAGAGCCTACTTTACAATAGATGAAAAGGGAAGTATAGGAAGAAAAGATATGAACTATGCACTGCCTCTTGCTGCTTTCACAAAGAATGTGGAGATCCTGGGAGAGCAGCTGTATGAACTGTCTAATCCCAAGGAGAGAGTTAAACATAAAAAAATCGAAAGACTGGCAACAGAGGATATCGAAAAGATATATAAGAACTTCTTTAAGGTAGTGGCAAATAACAATGTGGACTTTGCCAAAAGATATTCCAAGGAGATGTACCTTAGAGATAAGGAAAGATTTTTTAAAAAGTTATTTAACTATACTCTGTTAGAGGATATAGACAGCCAAAAAACTCTTATGGCCCTGGCTATGAAGGAACTGCTGTGGGATGAGTATGATGACAATATAATGAATGCAGGAATATGTTATATAGCCAGTGTGAGATCTGACTTCTCTGCATATGAAAAAGCAAATGAAGCACTTGATAAAGAGGATTTACTAAAGGGAATAGAGGAGCTGAAGGGGAGAGGGTCAAAAGAGGATCTTAATCTTATTTCCTACCTGAAAGTTCTGGGGGAATACACTTATATAAACGAGGGAGTCTTTGCCGGAATAGCTCATAAAAGGATGACTGACAGGAAAGAGAAGACAGACTTAAACAGCTATGAGAAGGAGATTATAAAGGGCTTATAAACTAGGAGGTCATACAATGATAAATTATCTTACTAACAAGCTTCTGACAGTGGTGGATGAGAAATTAACTAAGGATGAAGTGGTGGAGCTGCTAGCAGAAAATATGGCTCAGGAGACTAAGGTCTTAATCGATAAAGAAAATTTTCTTGAAAAGGTATTTCAAAGGGAAGAGGTAGGAACAACAGGAATAGGGATGGGAGTAGTGGTACCCCATGCAAGATCTGAAAGTGTAGAGGATATAATTGTGTCAATTGCTCTTTTAAAGCATCCAATCGAGTTTAATACTCCAGACGGGGAACCTGCAAAACTGGTAATCCTTGTGGGGGCACCTAAAACGAAAAATAAAGAATATCTGAACCTTCTTGCAAGGATAGCAAGAATATTCAGAAATAAAGACTATAGAAGAGATGTCTTTGAAGCTGCCAGTAAAGAGGAGCTTATAGAGGCAATGTCGGAGCTGTAAAAATGAAGATAGGAATATATGGTGGGAGTTTTAACCCAATCCACAAGGGTCATGAGAATATAATAAAGTATGTCATGGCTGAAAAGAAACTGGACAAAATAATAGTGATACCTGTTGGCAATCCCTCTCATAGAGAGGGATTAATTTCTGGTGGGATAAGAATAGAGATGGCAAGAACCGTCTGTGATAAGATAAAAGATGTAGAGGTCTCCGATATAGAGGTAAAAGAAGCGGGGATATCCTATACCTACGACACATTTTTGAAGCTGAAGGAAATCTATAAAGGTTCCCAGTTCTATGAGATAATAGGGGAAGACTCTGCTGACTATCTCCATAGCTGGAAGAACTATGAAAAGATGGTGGAGGAAGTAAAGTTTCTCGTACTGAAAAGAAGGGGATACACATATGAAGCTGACCATGAAAATATAGAGGTACTGGAAAGTCCTATATTCCCATACAGCTCAACTGAGGTAAGGGAAGCTATAGTTAACAGAAGGGACACATCTTCTATGCTCTCAGATGAAGTGAGAGAACTTGTGGAAAAATACAGACTCTATGAAGACGGGAAGGTGTAAGCTTGAAAAAACTGCTGATTATATTTAGGGGATGGTCTAGTACCAAAACACTCTATAAAGAGGTGGAAAAGGTCTATGAAGGGTATAGAATAATTCATAGTGAAGATATGGATAGTGTGGATATAAAGGACTTTGGAGAGGTAGCTCTTCTGGCATGGTCTATGGGGACACTGGATGCTATAGAGTATTCAAGGGAAAATACAGTTAAAAGTATGGTACTCATCTCACCTACCCTTAACTTTACTAAAACAGTGAGACCTGTCATAGTAAAAAAGATGATAAAAAGACTGATTACAGATAAAGAGGGATGTCTGATGGACTTCACCAGGCTGTGCTTTATAGATGACGGTACAGCTGAAAGATACTGGAATGAATATAAAGATGAGATATTGGAGATAGATAGTGAAAAGTTAAGGGAAGGCCTTGAAAAGCTTTTGAATAAAAAGATAGATATCTTTAGTGGGATGGGGAATCCTCTTGTGATAACAGCCAGCGATGATATGGTAATCTCAAGAGAAAACTCAATGGATGTCCTGGAGGTATATAAGGGTGCTGTCCATAAGGAGATAGCCGGAGGACATAACCTCTTTTTTGAAGGGGCTAAGGAGATAAATAAACTGATAAAAGACTATACAGCTTAGTAGGAACAGATGCCGGATATAAGATTTAAAGGGATGGTAAAAACTACTATGAAAACGGAAAATACTTTTAATTATCAGGAAAAG
>Ga0070724_10002014_pt1 | contig 11600 bp, 7 predicted proteins | sample tdDd001_FD_67278 | JGI IMG/M metagenome (GOLD analysis project Ga0070724, IMG submission 67278) | Marine sediment microbial communities from the Atlantic coast under amendment with organic carbon and nitrate - tdDd00.1 | ecosystem: Environmental > Aquatic > Marine > Coastal > Sediment | place...
TTCATCTTGGTAATGGTTTTTTTCTAAAATTCGAGCGATCATATATTGACCCAAGGTTTGTGACTGCAAATCTGTCATTTGTTTCATTAACTCAGTTGCTCTGATCACATCTTGGTCTGCACATATCCAACCAATTCGCATACCAAAGGATAATATTTTAGAAAAGGAACTTAAATAGATCACATAATTACTATTGTCTAAAGCCTTTAAGGGTGGGATCTCATCGCCTTCATACCTTAAATCTGAATATATATCATCTTCTATAATGGGTACTTTGTAACGATAGGCAACATCCAACAAAGCTTTTCGCTTTTCATAGCTCATGGTAACACCTTTAGGGTTTTGAAAATTAGGCTGTACATAAATAAGCTTGGGTCTGTATTTGAAAACATAGGTTTCTAATACAGATGTATCAATGCCATCTGAACAAAGGGGAATACCTATGGTTCTGGCGCCGCTTCCTTCAAAAATATTCAGTGCACCTAAATAAGTGGGTTCTTCTGTTAAGACAACATCTCCAGGTTCGACCAAAAGACGGGTAATGTAACTTAAGCCTTGCTGTGAACCTGATGTCACCAATATGTTGGATGGGTTACAATTAACATTTCTTTTTGCCATGTGGTTGCAAAGTTCTTTCTTAAGCTTTTGAATGCCATCAACCGGACTAGCACCGTACAAATTCGCACCTTCAGAACGGTGAAGTTCTTCACTTAATCTTGTAAACAAGTTTATATTAACAAGATCTTCACCGGGTAAGCCACCTGCAAAGGAAATGATCTTGTTCTTAAGAGCGCCTGCCAGCATTCCTTTTATTCTATTTGACTCAGTACTTTGTGAGATCATTTTTAATTGTTGGTCCCATCTGATAGGTGGAATATAGGCGTTTGAATCAACGGTGTGTCCGTTTGCTTGTTGCAACACAAAGGTACCACTGCCTACTTTTGAGTCAATAAAACCTTCTGCTTTTAGTTCTTGATATGCTCTAATAACCGTACTTCTATTCACTTTTAGGTCATTGGCTAGTTTCCTATCAGATGGTAGTACAAACCCTGTCGGTAACTCTGATGCCATAATTTGCTTAATGATTTGTGCTTTAATTTGTGCATACATAGGTATGTTTTGGTGTTTAGAAATGTTTATGCGCATAGTATCACTCCTATTGGCTCGATCCAGTTTTAGTATATTACTATTATAATACGATCCAAACATCCACTTCAAATATTTTGGACCCATCCAATCACTAAGCATAAAAAACACCACACATCATTAATGTGTGGCGTCTCTTAAGCTTATTTTAACAACCAATAGTCATCTTGCTTTATCCAATTAACTGTATGATTCGATCGTTCTGTCCATTGATCAATGATTCGTTGTCCTGTCTCTCCTTTTGCTTTTCGGGGCTGACACCCATCAATAATTAAAGGGATCGCCCACCATTCAATGCTTGCTTCATCTTCTACTACCATTTGCAAAACAACGGATTCATCGGTATATCGGTAATTTTGATGATCGAATATAAAATTACCAATACTATAGAAAATATATTTTCCTTTATACTTTTCTATTCCTTGAATCACATGAGGATGATGACCCATAACAACATCTGCTCCTGAATCAATAAGCGCTCTTCCTACTTTTTCTTGCGATGTTGAGTAATATGTATCATACTCTTTTCCCCAGTGCATTTCGACAATTAAATAGTCACATTGTTTCCTAGCTTCAGTTATTTCATATTGAACCAGTTGAGGATTATAGTAAACGACATCAGTACGTTTTTCTGACATTATATAGCCTTCAGGTGGAAACACTGTATATCCTAAAAACCCAAAGGTCATACCATTTTCACCAACAAAGGTATGTAGATTACTTTGTTGACCACGTGTACCCATTATATCGAGACCTTGTTCTTTCAGTGCTTTGATGGTATCTTGTAAACCTTGGTAACCATAGTCCATACTATGGTTATTTGCCAATGTTAATAGATTTAATCCATTGTTTTCTAATGTATTTGCCAGTTGTGGAGAGGCTTTAAACACAATGTGTCGATTTTTATAAACACCTTGGTCATTTTCTGTTAAGGGCCCTTCTAAATTACCAATGGTTAAACTATCTTCTAAAAACATTTCTTTTACATTGGCAAATGGATAATCGACTCCTTTAGTTTCTATTTGACTTGCGACACCTCTACTTAAAAGAATATCTCCGACAAAGCTTAGAGTTGTTGTTTTAGGACGACATCCGAAGAATGTTAATAAGATGCACATACTTAATAGTATGATTCTTTTTTTCATCATTAACATCCTGACGAGTAAGGTTCTGTAGGCTCAGGGATTTCAAATTCTTCTGATTGACCTTGGTATTCCTTAATCCAATCCATTTGACTTGGTATGTTCCCTTCTTTTATCATCAATTGCCAATCTTCATCAGTCAATCGTTTCTGCTCTTCTAAGAACTCGTAATAAGAAAACACTGCTCCTCTAGTAAGATAAAGGTCTCCACCAATGGGAACTACAACATAAATCTCATGGGCAGGTCCTACTCCTACTTCAAAGTAACCTCCGCTGCTAAATTCGTTAGGTGCAACAGTATGGATGTCAGATATAATGGCCATGTTTTTATCTGTTTCTGATGTTATTTCAAACCATCTCATACCTCCATCTCCTGCAAAGGAAGCTGTCAAGTACTCTAACAATCCACCATAGGTTAAGAGTTGATAATTTTCTTCATCTGACAATGGCTCGTTGTTGAGCTCTTTAATTGAACATTGAATTAAGAAATCTAAGAGGTCGTTAAATTGATCTAATTTACTTTCTATTTGGCCAGTAATGAGACCCCGTTGTTTTAAGTTTTCTTTTGAGAACTCATTGAGCCAATGAAGCTTTTCGTAAACCTCAATATTGGGTTCTATATATCCTTTTATTTCTGGCGGTTCTTCTCCTCCGCCACATTCGGCACCACTTTGTTTACCATACAAAACAGTGTCGTGTTTAAGTTCTGACCAACTTCCCAGTGCTGTGCTTAGGGACTTGTCTTGCCAAGCATCGTTGGTCATAAAACTTGGATAGCCAGCTTCATAAGGGTGTAAAAATCCTTTTAAAGTCCACATCCACCCGTAATACATATTCGATTGCCAGACTTTTGTATCTAGTTCTGCATATTTTGTTTGCATTTCTTTCAGTTTGTCCGGATATTCGTCCCATAGTTCTGATTCTTTGTATACATTCAAAAGCAGATCTTCTGCACGCTTAGATCCCAATGCTGCCATGACGTCTAATCCTTTAGGTATTGGTCTTTTAAGTGGCGTAACTAGCTTTTGTATAATTTCAGAATCGGGAATAAACCGCTGTCCCATTAATCTAAACTGTTTCCCAACAGGCGAATTCACCTTGGTGTATTGAGCTTGTATTTGTGGTTCAGGCAAATCCTTGGTTGCCTCATAGAACTGGTCTAATAGATTTGTATCATCTAAGTCATCAAGGACTAATTGTGAACCGTAAACAGTGTCCATAATTTTTTTATAATGATAAATATGAAGATCGTCTGCTGCACCTACATAAAAATGAGTTGGGTCATATATGTTTTCCCATTTTGTAACATCATTATCTATAGTGTCGTTTAAAAATAGACTGTGTGTTAATAACATGGCCTGTAGTGTACTATCAACATCTCTAATAGTCTCCCCTGTTTCACTTTCTTTATGAAGGGGCATTGGTACCTGGCCATACCACATCATTGTACGAAAATACATTTGTAATTCTTCAGAGCGTGTATAGTGTCCTCTAGGTCTGTATTGACTATAGTCTAATTCAAAAGGGAAAATAGATGAATTTAAGAAGCCAGATTCATCTTGTATCTTTTTATATTCGTCTTTTGCTTTTATTACAGCAGACTCAGGCATGTTATCTGGTAAGGTTTTATTTAATGCTAGTTGAGCTGTACCAAGAAATGCAATATTTTTATATGCTGCTTCTTGAACATTCTTATTATCTGCCTGACGGTGCAATATGATCATTTTCTTTAACAGACTTTCATTAAGCTCTACTAAAATAGGAAATAATGACTCTTGTTCCAAGGTTCTTAAAGAGTAATCGTAAAAGATATGATAGACCTGTAGTACAGAGTCTGTGGTAACAAATGTGGGCAACAAATTATATTCGTTGTCTTCATATATGTAAAAAAGCTGTTCTTCCATTGTGGGTTGCACAAAGAAACCATTTTTTATAAGCAAGTCTTTTTGCCTTTGACTTAATCCTTGAAACTGGTTTAAGTTTTTTATGTTTGATAAATCATCTGCCACAGTATAAGGCTCTACTTGCGGAATTATTTCTGTTGCAGTATAGGGAACTTCTATGACAGTTCTTTCTCTCACTTTTATGTCTGTTTCAATTGAAACCACTGTTTCAGAAGATTCATTTTCCTCTTCTTCCGGTTCTTGACTGGACAGTTGCGCTTGGTCTTCAGAACTTTGGTCAATTGTTACACTTTTTTCTTGATGTTCTACAGGTGCTTCCTTTTGACACCCCACTACAATTAACATGACACCTAAAACACACCCTAATAAAACTTTATTATTCACACCATATCCTCCTATTCAATAAGATGGAGCTCTTGATTTTCTCCAAACTCAACCTTCAACTCTTTATTGTTTACAAAACATATTAAGTTCTTATTTTTAACCACTAAGTCATCTATCTCCTCCAAAGGTAATGATTTCACAAGACTTTCGAAACCGAACCCTTTCCAATAATATGCATGTATAATCTGTTGATCATTTTTTAAATACTCAATGGCTATTAAATTATCCATCCCGTCCTTATTAATATCGTAATATGTATATGTTTTAAAGGGATGCGCCAAACGCGAACCTCGCCATAATGGAACAATGGCTTCTGTAGTCCACGCGTAAATAAAAGGACGATCAGCTAAAACAGGATGAAAACGTGTTTTTTTAAACATCGTTACGCCAATTTCATTGATTCCGTCTCCATTTACATCACCAAGTTTGATGTTCCATGGGTTCATTTCTTTAAAAGAACGTTCCATGGTTTTCTTTAAAGTCTTATCTCTTATTTGATATATTTCTATACGATTTCCATAGGATGCATTGTGATCTCCTAAAATAAGTATCAATGAATCCGGTTCCGTTTTAGAACGTTTGCCAATTAAACTTGATATTACTAAAGCCTCTTCACCCAATGGGTATTTGTAACGACCATGTTCTTCATTTTTATATTCAATATACCTATCTTTAATGATGATATCCCAGATCTCGTCATTTTCACTCACCATTATTTCAGAACTAGGGGGATGTATAAAACTCCATAGGATAACAAGGAAACTTAGTATAAATACGCTCATTAAGATGTATTTTCTTTTTATTTTCCTAATAGATCTCACCACCTTTTATGACATTAATAAAAGATGAGCACTAGCTCATCTCTGATTGTTGACAAAGTCCTCAACTTCTTTGTCACAGCACATTTTATCGACTCTTATTTATGTCTGTATAAACTGCGATCCACTAAAATGCTTGTTCCGCGAATTTAAGGCTTTTTCAACAAGCTTAGCCTGTAGACTTTATCTACAGACTAAGATGAGCACTAGCTCATCTTTAGTTTTACGCATTTCAAATTACATCATATCATCCATTTTCCTTTGTTTAACAGGAAGTGTCAGTATAAAACTGGTCCCTTCTCCTTCTTTACTGTCTACATCTATTGATCCTTGATGTTTGGTCTGAATAACATCATAGGCTATACTCAACCCTAATCCAGTTCCTACTCCAACAGGTTTTGTCGTAAAAAACGGATTAAAAATATGAGTCATCTCCTCTTTTGCTATGCCTTTTCCATTGTCTTCTATTACAACTTGTACACTCCCATTGTTGGTTCTTGTTTGTATTAATATGCTACCCATTTGGTTGCCACCGTATTTTTCTTTAATTGCATCGTTTGCGTTAATGAGTAAATTTAATAAGACTTGATTAATTTCACCACCTACTGCTTGAATCTCTGGTAAGCTTCCTTTCAAAAACTCTACTTCTGATGTATATTTCAGTTCATTTTGCATGATGGTTAAGGTGTCATCAATGCCTTTGTTAACACAATAGAGTTCAAATTCTTGAACAGCATCAATACGCGAAAAATTTCTGAGTCCATTGACTATTTTCTTTATCCGCTTCAGTCCTTCATCACTATCATCAAAGATATCTTGAATATCTTCAAATATAAATCCATAATTTGAATTATTTCTTAAGGCCTTAACTTCATCATGAATATGTTGAATTTTTTCATCTTTTAACCCTAGGGTTTCAGATTCGAGTTTTTCGTATGTTTTTATTAAGCTATGGAATTTATTCAAATAACTATGCAAGGTCTCAAAGTTACTCATTAAAAAACCCAAGGGATTATTAATTTCATGGGCGACTCCAGCTGCAAGTTGCCCTATCCCTGCCAATTTCTCTTGATGAACCATTTTTACTTTTGCTTCACTCAACATTTTGTTAAGATCTTTAAGTTCCGTATTTTGTTTTTTTAAAATTTCCAAGTACTCCATGCTTTTCTTTTCAAGTCTTTTGCTACGTATCACTGCCTTCATCCGTGCCGTAAACTCTGCTTCTTGTAATGGTTTTTCAATAAAGTCAAAAGCACCTAAGTCGAAACACTCTAAAAGGGTGTTTCGATCTGTAATAGAAGTGAACATAATCACCATAACGTTACGTAAATGCATATCATTATGCATCACTTCTAAGACTTCTATCCCTGTCATTTCTGGCATAATAATATCTAAAATAACAATATCTATCTCTCTTTGTCGCATCACTTCTAATGCCTCTTTACCATTTACAGCCTGATAAACATCGACATTTCCTTCAATATTTTTAATGGTTTGAATAAGTTGTTGGCGACCAAAATCTGAGTCGTCTGCAACTAAAATCTGAACCTTAAAATCTAACATGTTAATCCCCCAAAAAATCATTGTCGCGTCGCTCAGAAAATACATTTAATTAATATCCTTTTTTTGGCTTAACCAATCAAAAAGTTCTTTGTCTTTACCTAATTTTGTGTATGACAAAAAACAGAAAAAACCTGCTCATAGGCAAGTTCATCTGTGCATGTCTTAGGGTAATTAAATGGAGAGCTAACTGTAAATATTAATAACAGTCGATTTTTTGTTCAAACTACTATGTTACAGTACCTCTTTCGGGATTGGATCCGTTTATCCAAGTGTGCATTCCCATGGGTCAACCTAATTTTTCTATTAAGACTAAAAAACGTAGTTGCAATAAGTGACGTCAATCTACATAGCTAACTATATTGTTTAACTTTTAAGAAAATTAAGGATGGTATTTCAATTAACGGTTTTTAAAGAATTCTAAACATCTATAATTTGAAGCTTATTAAAACGCTCCTACCACCTCTTTATATTGCAAAGTTGATGCCAAACATGTTAAATGTTATATCAAAATGCCCATGTTATTGAAATTACTCCGTTTCATAATACATGTCTGATAAAACACTGGATATTATCATCTGCTTACATTGATTTTTTTGATCTTTTTTACCAAAAACAAATAAAAAAAGCTGTCCATTGATAGTAATGGACAGCTTGTAGATTGTTAATAAGTCCTCAACAATCTAGGATTTGGACCTATTCATTTTTTTGAGAATGTTTTAAAAAGGTACCTTCATGGTATTCATTAAGAGCCGTCTTCAATTCTTCTCTCGTATTCATGACAATAGGACCATACCATGCAATGGGTTCATCAATAGGTTTTCCTGCAATCAATAAGATTCTAAGTTTATTACTTTCTGGGCGTATATGAACGGTTTTACCTTTTTCAAAGAGTACAACATTATCAGAATCTAAGACACATTCCCGATTAATATCATAAATACCTCTACCTTCAGAATCGTATCCAAAAGGATCTTCGTCATTGGTAAAGTGACCTTTACCGTCTAATATATATGCAAATACAGTATGGTTTTCTGGATAATCACGTTCAAAAACGACACCTTTAGGAATTGTTACGTCTAAATACTCTGGATCGGATATGATGTTTTTAACTGGACCTTCAACCCCATCTACCGTGCCACAAATAACACGAATGGACACACCATCACCACGTTCGACGAGTGGTATTTCATTAGATTTAACTTCCTGATAACGGGGTTCCATCATTTTAGATGAAGCTGGTAAGTTTGACCACAACTGAAATCCCCAAAGATGTTCATCTTCATCGCCTTTAGGCATCTCTTGATGAATAATGCCGCTCCCAGCGGTCATCCATTGAATATCGCCAGAGGCTATGGTCCCCTTGTTACCAAGGCTATCTTGATGTTCCACAGACCCTTGTAATACATAGGTTATGGTTTCGATACCCCTATGAGGATGCCATGGAAAACCTTTGTAATATTCCTTTTGTCGGTCTGAATGAAAGTCATCGAATAGCAAAAAAGGATCAAATTCCGGGAGCTGTGGATACCCAAATACACGATGCAAATGAACTCCTGCGCCTTCAATAGTTGGTGTACTCCGTATTACTTTTTTAATTTTCCGTATATCGCTCATATGTAACCTCCATCAATACTGTAAATTTATCAATATCTAAGTAGAATGTTTAAAGCATTCATATTTCCTCTTTTACCCTATATCTTCTGTTTTCTATCTTCTATCTTTCTACTTTGAACTTTCAACTTTGAACATGTATTTGCTTAATCTTTAATTATTAGTCACAATCATTTTAAAACATCTTTGAAAGTGGTATCTTTATTACATACCTACAGTTATATATTAAAACCCTTACAAGGAGCTATTATGAAACATTACAATACAATCATTATAGGAGCAGGTCCAAGTGGCCTTTGTTGTTCTTACCACCTAAAAGAAGCAGGTATAGAGCATCTTATATTAGAAAAAGATACACTGTTACACACATGGAAAAATGAACGTTGGGATTCATTTAACCTCGTTACACCTAACTGGATGACCCGTCTGCCAGGTATGGAAGATAGTACACCTTCCAACAATGAATTTATGACAAAACAAGAAATCGTTGATGTTCTTGAAGCATTTGCTAAAGGAATAAACCCGACTATTCTAGAGCATACAAGTGTAAGAGAAATAAATCAGGAAGATACGACCTTTAAGCTAGAAACAAATCATGGCTCATTCTCAGCCGACCATGTCATCGTGTCAATTGGTCTTTTTAACACACCTAAAATACCAGAATGCTCAAAACATGTACCTGATTCTATATTACAGCTTCATTCAGTTGATTATAAAAACCCGTCTCAACTTAAGGAAGGAAATGCACTGGTCATTGGTGCTGGTCGATCGGGTGTTCAAATTGCCTATGAGATAAAAAAGGATACACCAAGAGATGTGTGGTTAGCCTTGGGGACTTTACGCCCTATACCTCCTATCTACGCCTTTACCAATGGTGTTTATTGGCTTAATAGATTGTCTGGATTTACACATTTTAACGACTCTATTCCTTATAAAACATCTGATACAAATAACCAAAATATTATGAGTAAAATGGTACAGAATCTTGGTGGCTGCGTTAAATTAGGGATTACCCTTACGGGCCGTTTTAACGGATATAGTGACAATGGTTTTTATTTTGAACCCAACCTACATGATGCCTTAGAAGCTGGAAAAACATATATGACACAGTTTGAAAAAGAAATCAGTAATCATATTCAAGACCATGATTTATCGGTGTCTCACGAACAATCGCCCTTAGATTTACCAGAATTACAAAAGCATAATCTCGAAGAGACAGCCTTTTTAAGTAAGGATACATGCAATATAAAAAATATCATCTGGTGCACAGGATTTAAACCAGACTATTCATGGATACACCTTAATGTATTTGATAGCAATGGATACCCTATTCATTCCCATGGCAAAACAGACATTAATGGTCTCTATTTTACTGGACTTAGCTTAGATCCTGGGTTTGGAGGTACATCTGGATTCGGAATTGGCCTGTTCGCCATTGCAGAAGACGCTAAAAGAGTTGTTTCAGATATCATACAAATAAGTAAATAGATATAAGTAAATAGATATAAGTAAATAGATATAAGTAAATAGATATAAGTAAAGACTTGATAGCTCAGCTATCAAGTCTTTTATGGTTGCGTACATATCATTTATCAATCATCTATTTTACTAAATATAACAACGGCATTGTGTCCGCCAAATCCAAAAGAATTGGACATTACATGTTGTATCTTTAACTGTCTGGACCCTTCTGTTACATAATCCAGATCACACTCTTCATCTTTTATCTGGTAACCAGACGTACCATGGATCTTTTGCTGTTTGATGGATTTGATACAGGCTATTGCTTCTACAGCCCCAGCTGCTCCTTGTAAGTGTCCAATCATTGATTTAGTTGAACTAATAGGTTTTTTCTCAGCCTTTTCTCCAAGTATTTTTTTTATGGCTTTGGTTTCAATTGCATCATTAAGAGGTGTTGAAGTACCATGAGCATTGATATAGGACACATCCTCACTTTTTATGTGAGCCTCTTTTAAAGCTAATTTCATAGCCTTATAAGCACCCTCTCCTTGAGGATGAGGAGCTGTTAAATGATGTGCATCACTGGTGAATCCATATCCCTTAATTTCTGCGTAAATATGAACACCACGTGCTTTGGCATGTTGGTAATCCTCTAAAACAAGAACCCCAGCTCCTTCTCCTAAAACAAATCCGTTTCGTTCTGCATCAAAAGGTATAGATGCTCGCTTTGGGTTTTCATTTTCTGACAAGGCATTCATATTATTGAAACCAGCCATCATCAACGGACTTATACATGCTTCAGCTCCACCTGCCAACATGACATCAGCATACCCATGTTTAATGGCTCTATATGCCTCACCAATGGCATTATTCCCTGCTGCGCATGCAGTTACAACTGTACTCGACAAACCACGCAAATCCAGATCTCTGGAGATATTCCCTGTTACCATATTGGGTAAAAACTTGGGTACGCATATAGGCGAGACATAGTTGGCTCCATTGTTATAATACTGTCCAAATTCGCTTTGTAAGGTTGTCATTCCACCAACACCGGTGCCCATACAAACACCGACTCGGTCGCGATCTAATGCATATGACTTAAGTTCGGCATCTTCATAAGCCTCACGTGCTGCAACCATACCAAATTGTGTAAAACGATCTAAACGTTTAACCCATTTTCTATCGAAATGTTTTTTAGGCTCAAAGTTTTTTACTTCTGCCGCCAGTTTTACTTTAGTATCTGATACATCAAAAGATGTAATCATGCCGATACCAACAGAACCATTTAATGTGTTCTGCCAAAATTCAGAAACCGTATTTCCTATGGGTGTAATGGCACCTAGTCCTGTAACAACAACTCTACGATTCGACATAGGACACATTAGGCAATCAGCTTTTCGATGTGACTAACAAGGTCAGATACAGTATCCATATCTGCAACATCCTCATTTTCAATCTCAATTTGATAAGCATTTTCTAGAGCCAGTAAAATTTGCGACATATCCAGTGAATCTGCATCCAATTCATCATACATATGGCTTTCAAGGTTTATCTCGTCAGGTTCATACCCC
>Ga0070724_10002016_pt1 | contig 11593 bp, 12 predicted proteins | sample tdDd001_FD_67278 | JGI IMG/M metagenome (GOLD analysis project Ga0070724, IMG submission 67278) | Marine sediment microbial communities from the Atlantic coast under amendment with organic carbon and nitrate - tdDd00.1 | ecosystem: Environmental > Aquatic > Marine > Coastal > Sediment | place...
TTTTTAATGATAAACCTTTTACTAAAAGAAATTCTATATTTTCAGTTTTAATCTGTTTCAAAATCTTTGTTACATAATTAGTTTTTTTATCATGTTCTTTCATTTTATGAATGTACATAACAAACCAATTCTGAAAAATAGCACACTTCTTGAATAATAGAGAATTTGACTTATATAAATAATCAAAAATAATACAATCTAACTGATGATCAACTAATAATTCTAGGAAGTCTTTCCCAACCTCTTCATACAACTCGATTCGGCAGTCACTCCCACTTATTATATTTTTTATTATTTCTACAAGTATCTTCTCACTATTTTCCACTTAAGTCCCTCAATTAATCTCTTTTGTATAAATCTCTGGTATATACTTTGTCGTATACATCACTTAAATCATCGCAATGCCTGTTGGTTACGATAACATCCGATATCGTTTTAAACTCTTCCAAATCTTTTATTACTCTCGATTTATAGAATTCTTCTTCTTGCAAAGCAGGTTCATAAACCACAACTTCGATACCCTTAGACTTGATTCTTTTCATAATACCTTGTATTGACGATTGTCTAAAATTATCTGAATCCGTTTTCATTGTCAAGCGATATATACCAACTTTTTCTGGATTCTCTTTAATAATTTGATTAGCAATATGGTCTTTTCGAGTTGTATTAGCATCAACTATAGCACCTATAATGTTATTAGGCACATCAGAATAGTTTGCTTTCAATTGTTTTGTATCCTTAGGTAAGCAGTAACCACCATAACCAAAAGAAGGATTATTATAATGGTGACCGATTCTTGGATCCAATCCAATACCATCAATAATGTGCTTTGTATTTAATCCACGTACTTCTGCATATGTATCAAGTTCGTTAAAATAGGCGACACGCATAGCCAAATACGTATTTGAGAAAAGCTTAATCGATTCTGCTTCTGTTGAATTAGTAAGTAATACAGGAATCTCTTTCTTTACTGCTCCTTCTGTCAATAAATCTGCAAAAGTCTGAGCTCTATCAGACTCTTCGCCAATTACTATACGAGATGGATGAAGATTATCATGCAATGCTTTTCCTTCTCTTAAGAATTCTGGACTAAATATAATATTATCTGTCTCGAACATTTCTTTTACTCTTTCTGTATAACCTACTGGAACTGTTGATTTAACAACAATAATAGCATCAGAATTTATTGCTAATACATTTGCTATTACAGCTTCAACCGATCTTGTATTAAAATAGTTTTTTTCAGCATCATAATTTGTTGGTGTAGATACAATTACATACTCTGCTTCAGAGTATGCTACCAACGCATCAGTAGTGGCTGTTAAATTAAGGTCTTTTGCTTTTAAAAATTCTTCAATTTCATTATCAACAATAGGTGAAATTCGTTTGTTGATCATGTCAACTTTATCCTTTATAATATCAAGTGCTATTACATCATTGTTTTGTGCAAGTAAAATAGCATTTGAAAGGCCTACATATCCAGTTCCAGCAACAGTAATTTTCATTTCATTACCTCCATTTTCTATATTAATACCAATATATCTATTTCAATTATTCTTATTTTTGCATTATTAAATCATAAAAATAATATATCTTTCAAGTATCCAAATTGAACAATAAAATACTTCTTGAATAGCAAGCTTAATAAAGTTCTATCTTTCCCAGCGAATATTTTCTCTTAATACTTTTGCAGGGTATCCTCCTGTGAGACAACTTTCTTTAGTATATTTATTTGTTACACAACTTCTATACCCTACAACAGAATTCTTAGATATTTTACTCCCACTCAAAATATCTGAGCAAGAAGCAATCCAAACGTGATCTCCAACAGATACAGACATGTCTTTTTCACTTATAGTTTCCTCTGAATATATTATTTTGTGACCATTTGAATCTCTCATAGTAACATCCCAGCCAATTAAGACATTATCTCCAATTATTATTGTATTTGTACATGAAATAAAGCAATTCTTATTAGCGAATAGATTATCACCGATTTCCAGAATTCCAGTTGATCCAATATTAAAATAGCACTGTTAACTTTATCGCTGTAGAAATTTAAATAACTCTTAAATTGAAAATAATATTCAGGATTACGCATAAAAGTTTAATTAAACTCGTCAAAACTCCTTATTCTTAGAACAGTTAATCATGGTTCTTGAAAAGTGTTCCTTATCATGTTTTATAATAATTAGCATATTTATTCTTATAACATAAAATATAGAATGCAAGCAAGAAGGTCAAAATCAACACAAGTATAATTCTGTTATTTAAACCTAGTTTTCTATTTGCTATAGTTACATCTCTTTCAACCAATTCCTCTAAGGCTATTGCGTCTTGCCTAATCATTGTAAAACCAAGTGGTATTTGTTCATCAGGAATTATAATCTCAGAACTATCATCGAGCTTAGCTTGTAATATCGATTCTTCTTGGTAAACCTTTACATAATCAACTAATATTTCGTCAGAAAATTGATCATGCTTATCAATGAAGCTTTTTTCCTTGTTTCCAACTTCAAGACTAATGATCATATACTGTTCTTTATGAGATATTGCTTTAGTAGTTTTTTGAACAAGTTTTCCATCAATATAAAATTCATAAGACTTTGGAGTCCATCTTAATCCGTATGTATGAAACTCATTTACAAGGTCTATAGATTCATCAATGTAAGTATCCATTGGTTGATTTTCATGATGTTCCTGATATCCATTCCAATGAATATTATGCCTAATTCTTTTATTTACTGTACTAAATTTTTCAAATACATCAATCTCAGCACCACTTTCTACTAAATCATCTTTGACCGCACCAATTGTAGGTGATTGAAGCCAAAATGCAGACCAATTTCCATCAGTCTTTTGCAGTTTGGCATTGATAACAAAGTATCCATATTTTTGATAAAATGTTTCCTGAGTCCCAATCATACTTGTTCTGATTTTATTCCCTTGTTTCTCAGTCTTCAATATTAGGTTCCCTTCGCTTAATTCAACTAGATCTGTTACATTGTATGCTTCTCTTCGTTTGCCAGTTGCACGATGATCCCAATATTTTTCAAAAGTACTTTTATCATTAAAATTATCACAGAATGTTATTTTGTAGCGATCTCCACCTACTTCAATAGAATTACTATTTATTTCGACAACATCGCTAGCGTACACATAGTTATGACCCAAAAAAGATAGAATTATCAAAATGGTAATTTTTTTTAATTTCATCATAAGAATCAACTCCACACTCTGACTTCATCAAGGATTACAGATCAATTATTGAATTAAGATAACTCGATAAACTTTTATTAAAACTTTCTTTATCCGCAGTTTCGCTTATTACTATTTCACTTGTTTTTTCATCATAATTTAAAATAGTCGAAGCCAAATCTTCTATATTAAAGACTGCCAATATTTTGTTAGCATCACTCAATTTTTTCACAAACTCTATCTGATGCATATCAACGTGCTCATTATAATTAGGATTTCTTGGAACAACAACTGGTATCTTACCATTTGAAAGTGGCAAGAAAATACTTCCAGGACCACCATGTGTAATAACAATACGGGCTTCTGCTACCATATCTTGCATCTTGTCGAAAGGAAGCATTGATTCGTGTTCTGAATTCCTTAACTTATAATTCGAGTAGCCTGATTGAATAAACACAGATTCATTTATCGATCCATCCTCTATTAGACGATCTAATTCAATAAGTAATCTATCGAATTGCTGTTCGTGAGTTCCAACTGTAACAAAAATCAAAATAATCCCCCCCAGTTTACAGCTTTTCTATAAAATTTCTTTTGTTCGGGCCATTGAACTACAAATTTATCCGTTACAGGATAAACGATTTTACCAGTCAATGTTGGACTGTCAATTCGATCGTATACTTCTATGTAAATTGTCTTACTACCAAATAGTTTTCCTAAGTAAAAAAATGGAATCGCAGGTGCTGCACCACTTGATATGATAACATCTGGTCTTTCTGTTTTTAATATTTTAAATGCTAAGAATGTATTTCTAATAAGGTTCTTTATATTTCTATTTGTTGGATAATAACACCAATATTTTCTTTCATTTTGAAGCAAAGATACTGCGTCAACCTTTTCAAAGGTAACCCAAAATCTTTCATGAATGTTATAAGAGTCTTCTAACTGCAACAGATGTGTTAGATGTCCCCCACTTGATCCTACTAAACATATTTTCATTTAATCCTCCAAGATTAACGCTAGTTTACTCATTTATTAATACTAAATAGTTATTTTTTTACGATTATTTATTCTACTATCTCTTAACCGTCTAAATATGAAATCATTAAACGGTAAGTATAATAATATGTGGTATATCAAAATTCTAAAATCCGTTGGATTTTGTCTATATGCAATCCTTAAATGCTTTTTTACTTGTTTTATTTCGTTAAATTTATGGTATATAACAGATTTTCTAAAGTTTAAGGCCGAAGTCAAATGTAATTTATTTGTTTGACTTGATACATGTTTCTCGTAATATATGTCAATAGCATTAATTATTTTATTAAGTTGTCTTGATATTCGCTCACCTTCATGTAAATTATATATAACAAGAGCATCTGGAACAAAACATAAGTTATATTGTTCTGCTACTCTAACCCACATATCAATATCTTGCCAAGCAGGTAAGTTTACATCAAATAGACCAACGTTGAAAAAACACTCTTTCCTAACGATTGCAAATGATGTTGACCCTATAAAATTATTTCCTTTTCTTAGCTCTTCGATATAGTTTTTAGGAACTTCATTACCTACATGAAAAAAATGATTTCCTAAGTCTTCAATTCTAGCAGAATAAACCATACCCAAATTATTATCACAATTGAATTTCATCATCATAGTGGTAAGCTTTTGAGGTAGCCATTCATCATCATCATCTAAAAAGGCAATATAATCTCCTGACGCATTATTGATCCCTGTATTTCTTGCAGCACATCCCCCCATATTCTTTTCATGACAAATATACTTGATATTTATTTTGTCGTGGTAATTATCTACCTTCTTCTTTGTTTCTTTTGATAAGTCACAATTTTCACCATTATCATCTATTATTATTACTTCAATATCCTTGTAAGATTGACTAATTACACTCTTCAACGCATTTTCTAGTTTATCTGGTCTTTTATATGTTGGTATGACAACACTAATTTTTCCCATATGATATATAATTCTCCTTAATAAAAATAATCAGTTAACCTAGTAAGCATAGTTTTATATATATGTTTCCATTAAACTTTATGCGATCTTTGTTTCGTGAATCAACTGAACTTCAGCTTTACTAGAAACATTCTCTGTTATTTCATTTTTTTTCAATGCATCATAATAGCATTTGTAATAATTCATTTTAACTCGACATGCAAATATATAGACACCAATTCCATTAATAAAACCATAACGATTATATCCACTCAATGGTTTTGCAGGTATTATCCCTCTTAGGCACATTAATAGTCCACGACTAAAGCCACTGAAGTAATTAGTTCTTCTCCTTAAATCTACTTTCCCCTTAGCTAATCTGATATTTTTCTTAAAAAGTTCTTCCTTATTGCGAGTAAAATGTCTGACAACTGCATCTGCAGCATACCCCATTTTATATGATCCTTCATTAACTCTATTACCAAATTCATAATCGCCTGATGATCTCAGTCCTGAATCAAACATCCCTATTTTGTCTATTACACTCTTTTTAACAAACAAATTAACTGTTGGAGCAAAGTGAAATTGTGATAAATACTTTTCAATATCAAAACTTCTAGTAGCTTCATATATACTGGCATTAGATTTATCTTTCATTATTAACTCTACTTTCCCACCAACATAATCATTATTCTGTAAGGCTTCTAATCCACTTTTAAGCCAATTCTCATCAGGAAGTGCATCTGCATCTACAAACGCAAGATGTTCACATTTACTAACTTTTATGCCCTCATTCCTAGCATTATATGACCCCATATTAGGAACAATACTGATACAGGTAATGTTTTCCTCTTTACAGTACTGATTAATGTTCTCTATGCCACCATCATTTGCTACAATAATTTCGAATTCACTTTTATTAAGTGTCTGTTTATTAAGTGAAATAACAGTGTCTTTCAGGCCATTAATATCATTAAAAACTGGTATAATCACGCTTATCTTCATTGTTTTACTCCTCTGCCATTGATACATTAATAAGTTTAGTACTATTCGAATGATTAATAAGGAATGAAACACTAATAGTGTAGAATAATATATAGTCACCCATTAATGCCAAACCATTATAACTATTTACATTCGCGATTAGAATTATTAACAAAACTGTTTCAAACCATCTTTTCCTTTTAATTAAATAGAATAATGGCATTATGAATAGTCCTAATACTAGCATTGTTGTAATGAAGTAACCGTAATCATATAAATACATAATTACAGGTAATTCAAAACTTGTTGCAGCATTTGTTAATGATCTTGATAACTCTAAAGAAAAATTATATCCATTTCCAAATACACCAATAGGATTCTCATAACTAGAAAATGCTAAAGATATAGCCTCAAACCTTCCACTTGTTAAATCTTTTACTAAAAAGCGTTTAATAATACTATCAGCCATCCCAATACTATAGCTCAAGAAGGAAAAGAAAGTTATGATAATTGTAGTTCCCAAAGTTAATAATATGTTCTTTTGGGCTCGAACAATGGTTTTCATAAAGATCAATAGTATACCTAAGGCTATACCTGTTTTCCCACCCGACAATATAAGCCCTAGTATGAAAGTAATATCTATGAGAAGTGATTTTAAAATAGGAAGCCCATATTTTCTTTCTTCACACATATTAACAATATAAAAGAAAATATACAGTTGAGAATTAAAAAGCGGATGTCCCCAAATTGAATAGTAGCGATACCCTATATAACTTTCCTTAATTATCAACTCTTTAAATCGTGGGTTGTTGCTTACTTCTGCTATAAAAAACTGCACTCCTCTACCAGTAAAGAAATCTAATATCATTAAAACTGTTAATACTAATACAAACCAGTTTATTGTCTTCATCATTTTGGGTTTTATATAACTGAACTCTTCCTTCTTAACTGAATAACCTATAAATGCAATAGGTACAACTATATTTAATACTTGTAATATTAGAGATGTTGATAATGTATTTGATACAGTGTCAAATACTATTACGTTCGTTAAAAACAATATAAGCAAACATAATGATAAAACAAAATAATCTAGTCTTAGACTTATTTTTTTTCTATTTTTAAACTGTGTTATTAATATCATGGTGAACGCAAATACAAATAAATAGTTAACATTGTATAAAAGGCTAGTATCCAATACTCTGGATATTACTATTCTTCTTAATAAAGCAGGATATATAAACACACTTATGTAAGTAATTAAAAGCATTTTCTTAGAACTCATTTTTCCATCCTTATTTATAAACTATGCTGACATTTTTTGTTTCTTTGAGAATATTTGATTCAAATTTGAAATTAAGAAAATAATACTACTTCTATAAAGTAGCGATATCATCACAATCGAAAGCATTCCAAATATATAATGAATTATTCCATTAATATTTTGATAAACTAAAAAGGCATAGGCGAAGAGGATTAATACTGAACCAAATATTTTTGCAATCTTAAACTCAACTTTATATAGCTTATATGAAATATAAGTTCTAATGCTGAAAAAAAAGATATATGATATGGCAGTAGCTATCGAAGCTCCAACCGCACCTAAATTAGGAACTAATATCAGATTTCCAACTGCATTGACAAAACAACATACTACTGAAATTAAAACATGCCAATTCGTTCTTTTAGTTAAATTAATCCCTATTACAGTTGTTTCCGAAATTGAGTACATTATTGGCATAAAAACTAAGAAAGGTATACATACAACAGCATACTTATATTCTGGCCCAAGTAAACTAATTATGAAATAATTAAGTAAGATTACTCCTGTACCTATCATAAGAAATAAATACGATATGAATTGATTAGATTGTATAAAAAAGTCCTTTGCTTTTTCCTTGTCTTTGTATTTTTCTAAAACAATTGGAGTCCAAAACATGACGAACGAATCTTTTATTACAACGATTATTCGAATAATTGAAAATGCAGCTGCATAATACCCTAATTCCTTAAGTGTTGAGTATTCTTTAATTGCCAATCTATCTATTGATTGAAATAACCAATTTAACGAAACCGAAAATACAAATGGATAACTATACTTTAAAATATCGCTCTTTTTTATTATCGTTTTGCTTTTCACAGTTTCATTAGTGCTTATTTCATTACTCTTCTTCTTACTAAAGATGACTATACTTGAAATAAGAAACACTACTAAACTTGAAAAAGTTGTGGCAACTATCAATGCTCTGTAATCAAGAAAATTTAGTTTAAAAACAATCATTAAAAGAATTAAATATGATATTTTTTGGCCCAATTGAATCAGTGAGTACATCTTTCCAATTTGCATCATTCTTATATAAGTCATCAAAAACCTATTTACGGCTAAAAGAAATGTGTTAATAACCACAATAACTACTAATGTCAAACTATATTCAGACATAAAATAGTTAGTTATTGCTTCTTTATAAAAATAGAAACCTAAAAATTGAATTAGAAATATTATTAATGAATACTTCATACATTGAAACAAAAATGGAATTCTTTCTTTTATTTTAATTTCGTAATAGTTTCTTATAAAAGATTGGTCCAATCCAAAAACAATAATTATAATTGCCAATTGACACATTAAATTAAACATCGAGTACTTAGCATATTCTTCAGGTTGGTATAACCTAGTAATAATAGGAGTGGTAAAAACACCTATTATTAGCGAAAAAAAACTACCATAGAAGTAATCCAAAAACTTTGTGATCATCTTATTATTCATTGCTACCTCTTCAAATCATTTTTTCGTATAAGTGTGTTACTTTTGCCATCACCACATCTTCTGAAAAATTCTGAATACAATATTTTCTAATATCTGATGAATTATATGTATTGATATTCTCAACTAATAACAGCATAGCTGAAGATATCCCTTTTACGTCATCAACATCTATCAATATTCCATTTTCATCATTAATAAATTGATTTGGTCCTCCTGATTTTGTGGATATAACAGGTTTCCCGCAAGCTAATGCTTCTATTAATACAATACCAAACGTTTCAAATCTGCTTGTATGTATAAATGCATTACACTTTTGCATGTTTTCATTAACCTTATAACGATCTAAACGACCTAGTAGTTCAATATTTTTTTCTAGCTTTAATTCTGATATTAGTTTGATTATTTTCTCCCTTTCAGGCCCATCTCCTCCTATTAGTAGTTTAGACTTTGGGTTTATTGCGACTACTTCACTAAAAGCCCTAACTAGAACATCAACTGCTTTCCCCTCAAATAAGTTACTTAATGCAAAAAAAGTGAATTGACTGTCATAACTTTCATCACAACCAACATCAAATTTAGAAACATCAACCATATTAGGTATTATAATTGTATTTTTAGCATCAAAATGTTGTTCCATTGCATTTGCAAGAGCCTGACTAACCGCAACATTGGTTTTACTATTTTTATAAACATCTCTAATACTTCTTTTCATTTCAATAGGGGTACTATTTCTCATAACGCCTGAATAATGTTCAGTTACTATATATTTCATGTCATGAACTCTACAGATTTTCTCTGCTGCACAGCCTCCCCATATAGCTGAATGTGCATGTATTAAATCAATATGAATTTTATTATTAATATGATCATCATATAACTTAGTAATGCTTTTAATATATGTCTTTGCAATTCCAACCAAACCACTTTTGGGTTTTCTTAGCACTGCATTACGTATTACATTTACCCCATTTTCTTCATATTGTCTAACTTTCCGTACTCGTATAAACTCATGTATATTCTTCCATGAATAAACTTCAGAATATAACACAGTAACTTTATATCCCATTTCCCTCAGTGCTAGAGCTTGTTCTTTAAAGAATGACCCTCTGATTTTATTATTAGGAGTATCATACCATGAAGGAATTATTAATATGCTTTTCATATTCATTTCCCTCAATTATCGAGCACTATAATTATAGTATTGATTATATTTATTAACTGATATCTCTGTCTTAGTCAATATTGTACCTATCAAATTAGCCTTCGTTAAATTCAACGTTTTTTTAGCTTTTCTCAGATCCTCTTTTTTTGTTTGACCACTAGCTACAATAAATACAATACCATCAACTTTCTTGAACAATATAGAAGTATCAGCTACAGTTAGTAGGGGTGGTGAATCAATGAATATATAATCATAATCTTTTTTTAATTGTTCAATAAGATTCACGAATGTGTCACTATTTAAAAATTTAATTGGATCTGGTGGTAATTCACCAGCAGGCAATACACTCAATGTGTTATACTCAGTAACTGATAAAACAACTTTTTTATAATCTAATCTATTTATTAGAACATTAGTTAAACCAGGATTATTGGGTATATTAAAATGATTGTAAATCTGTGGTTTCCTTAAATCGCAATCCACTATAATAACTTTTTTGTCACTTTCAGCAAATGATCTACCCAGATTAGCAATTGTAGAAGTTTTTCCTTCTTCACTGTTAGAACTTGTAAATAGAATAACTCTATGGTCATTATCCAAATCTAGATACTCTAGATTGGTTTCAATCATTTTATATACTTCTTTGGCAACTCCGCATGCCTTAAGGTTTGTTCTCTTATCTTTCTTTTTAATCATTAGCCAACACTCCTAAACTTTGGAACCGATCCTAGTACAGATACTTTTAATATTGCCTCAATTTCTTCTTCATTTGACACAGTGTTTGTGATTGCCATTTCTAAAACTATAATCATTAAAGCAATCACAATTCCACCAACAATAGAAATTGCAAGATTTTTTTTAAGACTTGGAGATACTGGAGCAAATGGTTTTTTTGCATAGTCAACAATTTGAATATTTTTGACTCCAACAATATCTAACGCTTTTTCAGTAAGAGTTTCAGATAGCTTATTTACTATAATCTTTGCTTGTTCTGGATCTGGATGGTTGTAAGCAATTCTCATAAATCTGGAATTGTTTATTGCCTTCACACCTATGTTTGACTTAAATGCTGCTACAGTCGTATTTAATTCTAAATCTTGAATTACTTCTTCTGTAACTAAATTGGTACTTATAAGTTGTACATAATCTGAAACTAATGTATTCCCTACTTGTAGATCCGATAAACTAATATTTGATAAGCCACCAGATTCCTTCCCAATAAATAGTGTTGATTTAGCTTGATAAATTGGTGTCGTCATCTGTGTCGTAACATAAAATGAAATAGAAGATGATATTATTGCAAACAGTAATATAAGCCACCATTTTCGTTTAATTCGTTTTACAATTTCGAGTAAATCTATTTCGTTATATTGTTCGTTCATACTAAATCCTCTCTTATTGTTAAGATAAGTGTCTCTTAAATAGTTGATTAATTATTTTCTCTTTCTTGAAATATATTCTTTCAATACTTTTATTTTCTATTGTTCTATTTGGATTAGTTCGCAATAATAATTGGCTCGTATTGT
>Ga0070724_10002018_pt1 | contig 11589 bp, 7 predicted proteins | sample tdDd001_FD_67278 | JGI IMG/M metagenome (GOLD analysis project Ga0070724, IMG submission 67278) | Marine sediment microbial communities from the Atlantic coast under amendment with organic carbon and nitrate - tdDd00.1 | ecosystem: Environmental > Aquatic > Marine > Coastal > Sediment | place...
TAGCTCCGCACAAATTGCACGTCCCTCCGCTTTCTGATCAGTGGCGCCTTCCAGGCGCGTGATGATATCGTCCGGGACATGCACACCGAACAGGTTAGCGTTCATCCAGCGCGCCGATTTGGCGGATGCCAGCGGACCGATGCCGATCAGAAAATGTGCCTGCTCGGTGAAGCCGCCGTCGACCAGCGCCTGGCAGTAGCGTTTTACTTTATCGAGTTCAAAGCAGTACTGGGTTTGAAAAAACTGCGTTCCATTGTCGATCTTGGCCTGCAGTCTCGCGGCGGGCCAGTTGTCCCCGGGTTCGGAGGGCATTTCCGCGGCACCGAGGAAAAGTTCGGGTGGCGGACTGATTTCGCGTCCTGAAGGGAAGGTTCCCGTATCGCGCATATCGCGCATCTGACGCATTAGCTCGCCACTATCGATTTCGAACACTTCAGCCGCATCGGGTTGATCCCCGGCGGACATCTTGTCGCCAGTCAGGCACAGGAAGTTGTGAATTCCGAGGGCAGCAGCACCAACGACGTCTCCCTGCAGCGCCAGCCGGTTTCGGTCGCGCGTGGTCAATTGCAATACCGGGTCGATACCTTCGTGCGCCATGATTGCGGCTGCAGCGAGTGCCGACATATGTACACGTGCACTGGCACCGTCGGTTACATTTACCGCATCGGCGACACCTTTCAGACAGGCGACCCGGTCGAGCACCGTCTGGGCCGAGGCCGCATCGGGTGGTGAGGTTTCAGCGGTCATCGCAAACTGGCCTGCCTGCAGTGCCTGGGCAAGCTTGCTCGGAGGTGTATCGGTCATAATTGTATTCCGCGGATATTGATGTTTATTGATCGGGTTCGGGCTGCGCATGTTTGAACGCATCCGCGATCAGGTAAGCCAGTTCAAGCACCTGGTCGGCGTTTAACCTGGGATCGCAGCTGGTCAGGTAGCGTGTGCTGAGGTCAGCGTCAGAAATCTTGTAGGCGCCGCCGGTACACTCGGTTACATGTTCGCCGGTCATTTCGAGGTGAATGCCGCCGGGATAACTTCCCTCGGCTTCGTGTACCGCAAAAAATTGATGTAATTCACGCAGAATATCGTCGAACTGGCGGGTTTTGTAACCGCTGCTGGCTTTTACCGTGTTGCCGTGCATGGGATCCGATGACCAGACAACATCGCGTCCTTCAGCCTTTACCGCACGAATCAGACGAGGTAACGAGACGGGTAATTTATCGGCTCCCATACGGGTGATCAGGGTCAGGCGCCCGGCTTCGTTGTGCGGATTAAGCGCATCGATCAGGTGTAATAAATCGTCAGGCTTGGTGGACGGGCCAATCTTGACCCCGACCGGGTTTTCGATATGTTTGAAGAATTCTACATGCGCCTGGTCGAGCTGGCGCGTGCGTTCGCCGATCCATACAAAATGGGCAGAGCAGTCATAACATTTTCCGGTAAATGAATCGATACGCGACAATGCTTCCTCATAGTTTAGCAACAAGGCCTCATGCGAGGTAAACAACTGGGTTTCGCGAATCATCGGCGCGGTCATCGAGGTAATTCCACAAACTTCCATGAACGCTAGCGCATCCTCTATACGCGTTGACATTTTCAGGTAACGTTCCTTGCTGGGGCTGGCCTCGACAAAATCCAGATTCCAGCGATGTACCTGGTGCAGATCGGCGAGCCCTCCCTGTGCAAATGCGCGCAGCAGGTTAAGCGTCGAAGCACTTTGGTTATAGGCCTGTAGCATACGTTCGGGGTCTGGTCTCCTGGAGTCCAGGTCGGTAGCCGCGGAATTGATGATGTCACCCCGGAAACTCGGCAATGAGGCGCCGTTAATTTCTTCGAAATCAGCTGAGCGCGGTTTGGCGAATTGCCCCGCCATGCGGGCGATCTTGGTGACCGGGCGCCGACCTGCGAAGGTCAGTACCACCGCCATTTGCAGTAGCACCTTGAAGGTGTCCCTTATTTTGTTGGCGCTGAACTCGGTAAAAGATTCGGCACAGTCTCCGCCCTGCAGCAAGAACCCCTTTCCATTTGCAACATTGGCAAGGTTTTGTTTCAGGTCGCGAATTTCCTGCGCAAACACCAGTGGAGGCAAGGCACGCAACTTGCTTTCCACAACCTGTAAATGATCCTGGTCAGGGTATACTGGTTGCTGCACGATCGGAAATTTGCGCCAGCTGGAAGATAGGGAGTTACTGGTCATACTGGCATCCATTGACAGGTTTTTGGTTGCTGGCGAAAAACAGTGGAAAATGCCTGATATTCAGCAAAAATGCCAGTAAAAACAAGCAAAGCTGCCGTTTTTTGACCTGGCCTCGGCATGCATACCATGAAAAACAGTGCTAGTATTGCGCGCCAGATTACGGAATTCCTGTAAATTCCGCAAAAATTATAATCGAAACAACTTTAAGAGTGTATCCAATGAAAAAATTGCTTATCGCTTCAGCCATGTTGGCATTGTCGGCGCCAGTGATGGCCGGGGAGGTAAAGGTCGGCGTGATTCTTGGCTTTACCGGGCCGATAGAATCGCTCACCCCGGAAATGGCTGCTGGTGCCGAACTGGCGTTGGCGGAAGCTTCGAAATCGGGAAATTTTCTCGGTGGTCAAACGCTCGTCAGCGTGCGCGGCGACTCTACCTGTATCGATGCTGCCGCAGCCTCATCGGTTGCCGAGCGACTGATTACCGCGGATGGCGTTGCAGCCATTATGGGCGCTGACTGTTCGGGTGTAACTACTGCGATCGCGAATAACGTCGCGATACCCAACGGTGTGGTGATGGTGTCTCCTTCGGCAACATCTCCCGCCCTGTCGACGATTAACGACAAGGGTTTATTTCATCGCACGGCACCTTCCGATGCCCGCCAGGGAGAGGTTCTGGCTATCGTTTTGCAAAGTCGTGGCATTGATGAGGTAGCAGTGACCTATACCAATAACGATTATGGCAAGGGGCTCGCCGAATCTTTCAGCACCGCTTTCAAAGCGGTGGGCGGAAAAATTTCGATCAGCGCCGCGCACGAAGACGGCAAGGCCGATTATTCGGCGGAAGTAGGCGCATTGTCGGCTTCGGGCTCGAAGTATCTTGCTGTATTCGGCTATGTCGACCAGGGTGGCAAAGGCATTATTCAGGCATCGATTGATGCCGATGCTTTCGACAGTTTTGTACTGGCTGACGGTATGGTTGGCGATTCGCTGCTTGCGGCTATTGGCTCAGACCTAGATGGTTCAATTGCAACCCTGCCGGGTGGTGCATCTGGCGCCGACGCCTTCATGACCTATGCCAAGGCTAACGGAGTTACCGGTGACGGGCCTTTCGTCCCCGAGTCTTATGATGCTGCGGCGTTGATCGTGCTTGCGATGCAGGCTGCGGGTTCTGCGGATCGTGCCGCACTGCAGTCGAAGATGATGATGGTCGCGAATGCCCCCGGTAAAAAAATTGGTCCAGGAGAACTCGACAAGGCGTTGAAAATTATTGCCGCCGGAGGCGATGTCGATTACCAGGGTGCTACCAATGTTGAATTCAATGACGTCGGTGAGGTTTATGGTTCCTACAAGGAACTAGAAATCGGTAGCGGCAAGTGGAACACCATTAAAATTCACTAAAAGGGGCCTTTGATTTTTGGGTCATTGCGGCAGAAGACTTTGTGGGTACATGACGTAAATGTAACTCTCGCCTCACCCCGCTGCGCGGTGGCATACAGGGGAAGAACACCGTCATGCCGGCGCCGGCCGGCATCCAGAGAAAGAAGCTGATAGAGATGGAATCTGGATCCCGGCCTGCGCCGGGATGACGAATCGGAAAAGATCTACAGACTCAAGTTCTTCAAGAGAACATTATAAATCGCCCAACTTAATTTCAGTGCTGTTTTCTGACGACTTCAGGGAGAATGCCGCCGGGACTGAAGCGCAGTACCAGTAGCAGCACCAGTCCCATGAAAAACAGGCGCATGTGCTGCGCATTTGCAATCAGGTGAATACGCACTGCGTTGTTTTCATCGAGCCATCCGGTCCCCACCTGCATCAACCAGACACCCACCGGCTCGGCTTCGATCCACACCAGCCAGATCAGAAAACCACCCAGTACCGAGCCCATATTGTTGCCCGAGCCGCCCACGATCACCATAACCCAGATCAGAAAGGTATAGCGCAACGGCTGGTATGAAGTTGGTGTGAATTGCCCATCAAGGGTAGTTAACATCGCCCCACCAATACCGATGACGGCCGAGCCAATGACAAAAATTTCCAGATGGCGTCGGGTGACGTCCTTGCCCATGGCGCCGGCAGCAATTTCATTGTCGCGTATCGCCCGCATCATGCGTCCCCAGGGGGAGTTCAGTGCCTTGACGCTGAGCAACAGGATAAAAATCAGCACGCTGGCAAACAAGCCGGTGTAACACAGTTTGACGAAGATACTCGACCCATCGATGACAAATTGTTTCAACGCCTGTTGTTGCTCGACTTCATTCAGCCTGGTCAGCGACCCGCTATGCCACCAGCGCATCAGGTGGATGAACCAGTTGCTGGCCTGCAAGTCGATTTCGTAAGGTACCGGCCGCGCCAGGCCGGTGACATTCTTGACCCCGCGTGTGAGCCAGTCCTCGTTTTTCAAAACCGCGATTATGATTTCGGAAATGCCAAGCGTCGCGATGGCAAGGTAGTCGGCGCGCAGACCAAGCGCTACCTTGCCGATACACCAGGCAATTCCGGCGGCGACAAAACCGCCGAATATCCAGGAAAAGATTATCGGCAAACCCATACCCCCGAGGAATCCGGTCTTGGCGGGTTCGATCGACTCGATCGACGAAATTGCGGGATCAAGAAAAATGCGGGTCAGCGCCAGGCCGAGGATAATGACCAGCGTCAACGCCAACGCACGTTGACGGCCGGGGAACAGCTTACGATAGCAAAATATCGCGGCAGCAATGGTGAGCGCGAAACAAACTGCCGCGCCAAGCAACCGTCCCCAGCTTGCGTCCCAGGCTTCAACGATTGGTGCCTGAGAGACCAGTACCGCGCTCATGCCGCCCAGCGCAGCAAAACCCATTACGCCGACGTTGAGTAATCCGGCGTAGCCCCACTGCATATTGACGCCAAGCGCCATCACCGCCGAAATCAGGCACAGATTAAAAATACCAAGCGCCACGTTCCAGGACTGGGCAAAGCCGATGATTACTAGCAGGACTGCAATGGCGGCAAAGGCGAGCTGGGTCCTGAGGGAATTGTTCATAACAGTTTACCCCGCATTATCCCGGTAGGTCTTACCAGCAAGACCAGCACCAGGATGACGAAGGACACTGCGAATTTGTAATCGGTGGAGAGCAGCTGCAGCAATCCATCCGGTTCCATGCTGACGGGTAACAGGTAGACGAATACCTTTTTATAGGCATAGGTCACCACCACCTCGGAAAAAGCGATGACATAGCCGCCGACAATCGCGCCGATCGGATTACCGATACCGCCGACGATTGCCGCGGCAAACATTGGCAATAACAATTGCAGGTAAGTAAAGGGCTTGAAACTCTTGTCGAGACCGTACAAGGTGCCGGCAATCGTTGCCAGAATTGCGGTAATAATCCAGGTTACCAGCACGACCTTGTCAGGATCGACTCCTGAGAGCAGCGCCAGGTCTTCGTTGTCCGAATAGGCCCGCATTGCCTTGCCCATGCGGGTTTTCTGCAAAAACCAGAACAGTAGCGCGACCAGAACAATTGCAATTACGATAGTCAGTCCCTGTGACAGCTTGATGCTGAGTCCTTCGCTTAAACCGGTCATGGTTTTGAAATCGCGAGCACGGATAATAAAGCGTTCGCCATCGAGGAAACGCTGGTCGTTGGGGCCGATTACGAAGCGTACGATGCCATTGGTCATGAACATCACTCCCATCGACGCGATCATGAAGGTCACTGGTACGGCCTTGTGGTGTCGGTAGTAGCGATAGACGGTTTTATCGGTGATCACCAGTAACGCGATGGTCAGCAAAATACCGGCCGGCAACGCCAGCAGGGCGGTTGGCAATGGGCCCAGGTTGACGCCCTGCGATTGCAACCACCAGGTCACCAGGATCGTAATCATGGTGCCGAAAGCCATGGTGTCGCCGTGAGCGAAATTGGCAAAGCGCAGGATCCCGAAAACCAGCGTAATACCCAGTGCACCGAGGGCGAGTTGGGAGCCGTAGGCAAGCCCCGGCACGACTACGAAATTGAGCAACAGCACAACGGCGCTGGCAAGATTGGTACCGGCTTCCATTTAGCCTCCCAGGAAGGACCGTCGTACTTCAGGATTGGCGAGTAACGCCGCGCCAGTATCGGTATGCCGATTTTCTCCCACTACCAGTACAAATCCGCGATCTGCAATTTGCAGCGCCTGACGCGCGTTTTGTTCGACCATGAGTACTGCAACCCCGGTCTGACGTACCTCCAGAATGCGATCGAATAACTCATCCATGACAATCGGGGACACTCCGGCAGTTGGTTCATCCAGCATAAGTACCTCGGGTTGCGACATCAACGCTCGGCCGACAGCGACTTGCTGGCGTTGTCCGCCGGAGAGTTCGCCGGCAAGCTGATTACTTTTCTCTGCCAGGATCGGAAACAGCTCGTAAATCTGTTCGATGGTTGCGCTGATATCGTCGTCGCGCAAAAAAGCGCCCATCTCCAGGTTTTCGTAGACGGTCATGCTGGTGAACACGTTACTGGTCTGGGGTACGAAGGCGATTCCCTCGGCGATGCGATCCTGAGGCGTGAGGCCGGAAATATCCTTGCCGCGGAAACGAACTTCACCCTGTCTCAGGTCGAGCATTCCTAACAGGGCTTTCATTGCGGTTGATTTACCAGCGCCGTTCGGGCCGACAATTACCGCAATTTCACCCGCATTGACGTCTATGCTGCAACCCTTCAGGATATCTGCTCCGCCATAGCCGCCGACCAGGTTTTCGCCGCTCAGAAAACTCACGTCACTGCTTCCCTGTTTTTGAGTCCGCGCCCGAGATAAGCCTCGATCACCGCCTCGTCGTTCTTGACTTCATCGGCTGTGCCCTCGGCAAGGACCGCACCCTCGGCCATGCAAATCACAGGATCACAAAGGCGTGAGATGAAGTCCATGTCATGTTCGATCATGCAAAAGGTGTAATTCTGTTCCCGATTCAGCTTAATAATCGCGTCACCGATCTCGCGCAACAGGGTTCGATTAACACCGGCACCGACCTCGTCGAGAAATACGATCTTGGCATCCACCATCATGGTGCGGCCCAGTTCGAGCAGTTTCTTCTGCCCACCGGAAAGGTTACCGGCGATTTCATTGGCAACGGGTCCGAGGTTGAGGAAATCTATCACCTCCCTGGCACGCTGATTGATGCTGCGCTCTTCATTGTTTACCTGTTGGCGTCGAAACCAGGTGTTGATCAGGTTTTCGCCAGCCTGGTGTCCCGGCACCATCATCAGGTTTTCGATTACCGTCAGGCGAGTAAATTCGTGTGCAATCTGAAAAGTACGCAGCAACCCCTTGTCGAATAGCTGGTGGGGTTTTAAGCCAGTGATGTCTTCGTTATCGAGAAAAATCCTGCCTGTGGTCGGTGTGTACAAACCGGCGATAGTGTTAAATAGTGTTGTTTTACCGGCACCGTTGGGTCCAATCAAACCGGTAATGGAACCCGCGGCTATTTCGATAGAGACATGATCAACCGCCTTCAAGCCGCCAAAATGCTTGCAGACATCGTCAACGCGGATCATAGATTAAATGGATTGTTAGCAGAAAATGCAAAAAGGCGAAACTGGTCAATTTTTAGTTGGCGTTATGGTAGCGAATTCGGCGCGTAAACGCGAAAAAAGTCCTCGACCAGCTGCCTGTGGAGATTTTTGAAGGGTTTCTTGTTGGATTGATGAAACGGACCGGTATGGCTGTTTGACATCGTTAATATTTGGATATGCCAAATCGTATAGAAATTGCATATTGACGCTAACCTGTCTCCCGGGTCTGGAAAAATAAAGTTAATAAGTAATATTTATTACCATCATCGTATAATAAGTAAAATTAATTACATATCAAAATTATTATTCCTCCAATTAAATAATTTGCTTTGTATATGGACGGGCAACTCTCCACACTACGGATTAGCGTTGAAAACGGAACCAACAGATACCACCATGGCAGCGAAAGCAGTACCGAAACGCGAGGTAAAATCGACCACCTGTTACATGTGCGCCTGTCGCTGTGGTATCAATGTTACCGTCGAAGATGGCGAGGTACGCTTTATTCAGGGTAATCCCGAGCACCCGATCAACAAGGGTGTATTGTGCGCCAAGGGCGCTTCCGGGATCATGAAGCAGTATTCCCCGGCACGTTTGAGCAAACCGCTGCGTCGTAAAAAAGGCACCGAACGTGGTAGTTCCGAGTTCGAGGAGATTTCATGGGAAGAAGCATTCACGACCATCAGCGAACGTTTGCAACATATCCGCGAAACAGATCCGAAAAAATTTGCACTCTATACCGGGCGTGATCAGATGCAGGCGCTGACCGGGTTATTCGCCAAGCAATTTGGCACTCCCAACTACGCAGCGCACGGCGGCTTCTGTTCGGTCAATATGGCGGCAGGCCTGATCTACACTATTGGCGGCTCATTCTGGGAGTTCGGCGGACCCGACCTGGAACGTTCGCGGCTGTTTGTCATGCTCGGTACCGCCGAAGACCATCATTCCAACCCGATGAAGATCGCGATGGCACAATTCAAACGTAACGGTGGCAAGTTTATTGCCATTAACCCGGTACGCAGCGGCTATGCCGCGATCGCCGATGAATGGATCCCGATTAAACCCGGTACCGACGGAGCGCTGCTGCTGGCAATCATCCATGAAATAATCGCCCTCGGGCTTTATGATCGGGATTTCCTGTTGCAATACACGAATTCTCCCGACCTGGTAAATGCCAACCCTGACAGTGACGAATTCGGGCTATTCCTGCGTTCGGACAAGGTGGTCGAGGAAACCTGCATAGAAGCTGACAACAAGATGTGGTGGGATCGCCATCTGAATGCCGCGGTACATTCGCATAGTGATCACGCCGATCCGCGTTTGATGGGCGAATTTGAACTCGATGATGGCGGCAGGGCCAAACCAGCCTTTCAGCTACTCAAGGAGCGAGTCGAGCAATACACGCCGGAATGGGCGGCGGGTATCACCGGCATCGACGCCGATACGATCCGCAGGCTGGCGCATGAAATGGGAATTACAGCGCGTGACGAGCAAATAGAATTACCGGTGCCCTGGACCGATGCCTGGGGTCGGGAGCATGAGTCGATTACCGGGAACCCGGTCTCGTTTCATGCCATGCGGGGACTGGCGGCACATTCCAACGGGTTTCAGGCGATTCGAGCGCTTGGCATTTTGATGACGATTCTCGGCACCATCGACCGACCCGGGGGATTTCGCCACAAGGCGCCGTTCCCTCGTCCGATTCCACCTTGCGCCAAGCCACCCAAATCACCCGACGCGGTTCAGCCAGGCGCTCCGCTGGAAGGTATGCCGCTCGGTTTTCCGGCGGCGCCCGAGGACCTGTTTGTCGATGACCGGGGTGAAGCGGTGCGGCTCGACAAGGGCTTTTCCTGGGAATATCCGTTGTCGGTACATGGGTTGATGCATAACGTGATTACCAATGCCTGGCGCGGTGATCCGTACCCGATCGACACGCTGATGCTATTTATGGCGAACATGGCCTGGAATTCGTCGATGAATACCGAGCGCGTACGTGAAATGCTGGTCGATAAAAATGCCGATGGCGAATACAAGATTCCATTCCTAGTGGTTTGCGACGCTTTTCATTCAGAAACAATTGCCTTTGCCGACATCGTACTGCCGGATACGACCTACCTTGAACGCTACGACGCGATGTCGATGCTGGATCGACCGATTTCGGAATTCGAAGGCCCGATCGACTCGGTGCGAGTTCCGGTGGTGCCACCTAGAGGCGAGTGTCGACCGTTTCAGGATGTACTGGTCGAACTCGGCACGCGCCTTAAACTACCGCGCTTTCTGAACCTCGATGGCAGTCGTAAATTCAAGGATTACAAGGACCTGGTGATCAACTACGAAACCGAGCCGGGTTCGGGTATCGGTTTTCTCATGGGCTGGCGCGGCAAGGGCGGTGAAAAATTCATGCGTGGTGAACCCAATCCCGGCCAGTGGGAAATGTACGCCAAGAACAACTGCGTTTATCAGTACGAGCTACCCAGGTCGTTTCAATATATGCGCAACTGGAACCGCGGTTACCTGCACTGGGCGCAGGACCACGGCCTGATCCGTTACACCGATCCGGTGAACTTGCATCTTTATTCGGAAGTATTGCAGCGATTTCGCCTGGCCGCGGAAGGCAAGCGTCCCGGTCGCCAGCCCCCGGATTACCTGCGTGAGCGGGTACGTACTCATTTCGACCCGTTACCATTTTATAGCGAACCGCTGGAAACCCAGACCATTGACAAGGACAAATACCCGCTTAATGCGATCACGCAGCGGCCGATGGCGATGTATCATTCCTGGGATTCGCAAAACGCCTGGTTGCGTCAGATTCATGCGCATAACTACCTGTTTGTCAGTCCGCGAGTAGGGGCGCAAAACGGTTTTGGCGATGGTGACTGGATCTGGGTCGAATCGGCACATGGCCGGGTGCGTTGCATGTGTCGTTTCAGCGAAGCCGTGGAACCGGGCACGGTGTGGACCTGGAACGCGATAGGCAAGGCCGCAGGAGCCTGGGCGCTGGATGGTAATGCGAACGAATCACAAAAAGGATTTTTACTAAATCATTTAATCAGTGAAGAAATTTCTTCGGGCGAGGGTGATTACCGCTTCTCCAATTCGGATCCGATCACCGGTCAGGCCGCCTGGTACGACCTGCGCGTGCGGGTTTACAAGGCTGACGACAGCGAACCTGAACAAACTTCTCCGCAGTTTGCAACCCAGCCGCGCGTACCGGGTATGGAACCGGCAAGAGGCAAATGGCAGGCCTTTGTCAGGGGGTTAGGTCAATGACTCAGCTAGCCCTGGTAATCGATCTCAATACCTGTGTTGGTTGTCATGCCTGTGTCACCAGCTGTAAGGAATGGAACACTTCAGGTGAAGCGGGCCCGATGGTAGACCGCAACCCCTATGCGGCAGAGCCCACCGGGACCTTTTTCAATCGTGTACAGTCTTTTGAAGTCGGTGTTTTTCCGCATACCCAGACCGTGCATTTCCCTAAATCCTGTTTGCATTGCGAAGACCCGCCCTGCGTGCCGGTTTGCCCGACGGGGGCAAGCTACAAGCGTCCCGAAGATGGCATCGTGCTGGTGGACTACGACAAGTGCATCGGCTGCGAGTATTGCTCCTGGGCCTGCCCCTACGGCGCTCGAGAGATCGATGAACAGCAAAAGGTGATGAAAAAATGCACCCTCTGTGTCGATCGACTCTACGATGAGTCTTTACCGGAAGCGGAGCGTAAGCCGGTTTGCGTGCTTTCCTGCCCGACCAGCGCGCGTATCTATGGTGATATCCACGATCCGGATTCAGAAGCCTCGAAGGCGATAAACGATTCCGGGGGCTACCAGCTGATGCCGGAATGGGGTACCGAACCGGCGAA
>Ga0070724_10002019_pt1 | contig 11586 bp, 13 predicted proteins | sample tdDd001_FD_67278 | JGI IMG/M metagenome (GOLD analysis project Ga0070724, IMG submission 67278) | Marine sediment microbial communities from the Atlantic coast under amendment with organic carbon and nitrate - tdDd00.1 | ecosystem: Environmental > Aquatic > Marine > Coastal > Sediment | place...
CAGTAATATGGAAAGTTTTTTCTTCTTTATCAGTAAGTTTTGCTGTAATCTCGCCGTCTTTAAGAGTACTTAAAAATGCAGCGTGATTTTCTAAAACCCCAAAGTAACCATTATCACCTGGAGCAACAATGCTAACTACTTCAGCATCGAAAAACTTTTCTGTTGGAGTTACTATTGTTAGTTTCATAGTTCTTACTTTCTCTTTAAATTTGTGTCATTCCAGACTGCAATTTATTGCTAGATCTGGAATCTCGGAGATAAAATATAAATATTTTTATTTTACTTCTTAGATCCTGAATCAAGTTCAGGATGACGTAGTTTTTTTACTTCACCCTGAACTTAAGTAGATTTTCTATTACTTAGCCTTAGCTTCTATTTTCTTAGCTTTTTCGATAGCATCTTCAATAGTACCAACCATGTAGAATGCATCTTCTGGAAGATCATCATACTCACCTTCAACTAAGCCTTTGAAGCTTTTAATTGTATCTTCAAGTTTAACATAGATACCTGGAGAACCTGTGAATACTTCAGCAACGTGGAATGGTTGAGATAGGAATTTTTGGATCTTTCTAGCTCTTGCAACCACTTTTTTATCTTCTTCTGAAAGTTCATCCATACCAAGAATTGCAATAATATCTTGTAAAGATTTATACTTCTGTAGAATTTCTTGAACTTGGTTAGCAATAGCGTAGTGCTCTTCGCCAACAATTTCAGGAGTTAACGCACGAGATGTTGAATCTAATGGGTCAACAGCTGGGTAAATACCAAGTTCAGCAATAGAACGGTTTAGAACAGTTGTTGCATCTAAGTGAGCAAATGTTGTTGCTGGAGCCGGGTCAGTTAAGTCATCGGCAGGAACATAAACAGCTTGTACAGATGTGATTGAACCGTCTTTTGTTGAAGTAATACGCTCTTGTAAAGCACCCATATCAGTTGCTAGAGTAGGTTGATAACCAACAGCAGATGGAATACGACCAAGTAAAGCTGAAACCTCAGCACCAGCTTGTGTGAATCTGAAGATATTATCAACAAAGAACATAACGTCTTGTTTTTCTTCATCACGGAAGTATTCTGCTTGTGCTAAACCTGTTAAAGCAACTCTTGAACGTGCTCCAGGAGGTTCGTTCATTTGGCCATAAACTAATGTAGCTTTTGATTTTGTTGCATCATCTGGGTCAATAACGTTTGACTCGATCATTTCGTGGTATAGGTCATTACCTTCACGTGTTCTTTCACCAACACCTGCAAATACTGAGTAACCACCATGACCTTTAACCATGTTGTTAATCAGCTCCATAATAATAACTGTTTTACCAACACCGGCACCACCGAATAGACCAATTTTACCACCTTTTAAATATGGTGCTAATAGGTCAACAACTTTAATACCTGTTTCTAGAATTTCTTCTTTTGTTGATTGGTCTGCAAAGCTTGGAGCATCTGCGTGAATTGGCGCCATGTGAGTTTTATCTAGCTCACCTTTACCATCAACTGGATTACCAACAACGTCTAAAATTCTACCTAAGTTAGCTGGGCCAACCGGAACTTTAATTGTTTCTTTTGTGTCAATAACTGCTTGACCACGGCTTAAACCATCTGTTGAAGACATTGCAATTGTTCTAACAGTGTTTTCACCCAAGTGTTGAGCAACCTCTAGAACAAGTCTTTCATTGTTTTCAAGCTCGATGTATAAGCCATTTAAAATTGCAGGAACTTCATTTTCGAAGTATACGTCAACAACCGGACCTACAACTCTTGTAATTATACCTTTATTTTCAGCCATAATTTGTTTTCCTTTTAAAAATTGCGCTTTTAGCGACTTTTTACTTTTTCCTGCGCTTACGTGTTGCTCATGTAGACTTAACTACACGGCGCTCCCCGCTCTCGTAAAAATCAAAAATTTATCAAAAATCTCTAATTTTTATTAAGGAAAAAGTATTCCTTTTTTAATCATTTAACGCTTGAGCACCAGAAATAATTTCAACTAATTCGCTTGTAATATTCGCCTGTCTTTGACGGTTATATTTTAAGCTTAGCTTGTCAATTACATCACTAGCGTTTTTAGTTGAGCCTTCCATAGCTGTCATTCTACAAGCTTGCTCTGAAGCAAAGCTTTCTAGATAACACTGATAAATATTAGATGCTACAAATCTTGGAAGTAAAACTTCTAATACTTGATGTGCAGATGGTTCTAATATTACATCTGATGCAGGAGCTGTAGTTTCTTCAACTTCAACCGGTGCTAATTGTTTTACAATAGCTTCTTGAGTTAGTACGTTTATAAACTTATTATAAACAATTTGAATTTGTTGAATTTTATTTTCTTCAAATTCTGCTACTAACTGCTCAGCAATTTCTTTACATATAGAAAAGTCTGCTTCTTTTGAAAAGTTTAAGTAAGACTTTTCAATAATGTCTGCATAATTTTCTTTTAAGCCATCTCTAGCTTTATTACCAAAAGTGATAATTTCAGCTTTAATGCCTTGCTGGTTTAAATTTTCAATATGTTGTTCTGTAGCCTTAACTAATTGAGCATTAAAACCACCGCAAAGGCCTTTATCTGATCCGAATACTAAAACTTTAGCTGTTTTAATTTCAGAATAACCTTTTAGTAGAATGCTAGAGTCTGCCTTATTCATATTTTGTGATAAAGAACTAACAGTATCGGCAATACCATCTGCAAACGGACGAGAACCTTCGCAAGCCATAATAGCTTTTCTCATTTTCGCCGCTGCAACCATCTTCATAGTAGAAGTGATTTTTTTAGTATTTTTTACCGATGTGATGCGTGTTCTTAAACTCTTTAATGACGGCATTCTCTTGTTTCCTTTTTATCCCTTCCTTGTCATTGGCTAAAGCCTTGTCGCTAAGGCTCGATGCCGTGCTTGACACGGAATCTCAGAGTTAAAACCTAAAATATTGTTATTTTACTTCTGAGATCCCAAATCAAGTTTGGGATGACATTGGTTAGGTATTACTAAAATTAAGCCACGAATGGTTTTTTAGCTTTTTCAATTAGTTTAACGAAACCTTTTTCAACATTTTCGTTAAGCTTACCTTCTGCTTCAAGCTCAGCCATTAGGTCTTTACCTTCAAGCTCAGCTAGCTCAAGTAGAGCTTTTTCAGCTGCTACGATTTTTCTTGTTGGTACATCATCAAAGTGACCTTTTGTACCAGCATAAATCGCTAGAACTTGCTCAGGAACAGATAGAGGAGAGTGTAAGCCTTGCTTAAGTAACTCAACTAGTCTTTCACCACGAGCTAATTGTTTTTGAGTTGCAGGGTCTAGATCTGAAGCGAACTGTGAGAATGCTGCCATTTCACGGTATTGAGCTAAGTCTAGTCTTAAAGTACCAGCTACTTGTTTCATTGATTTTCTTTGAGCTGCACCACCAACACGTGATACAGATAGACCAACATTAATCGCAGGACGGATACCAGAGTAGAATAAATCTGACTCAAGGAAGATCTGACCATCAGTAATAGAAATTACGTTTGTTGGAATATAAGCAGATACGTCACCAGCTTGTGTTTCAATGATTGGTAGAGCTGTTAATGAACCTGCGCCTAAATCATCTGATAGTTTAGCTGCTCTTTCAAGTAATCTTGAGTGAACGTAGAATACATCACCAGGGTAAGCTTCACGTCCAGGAGGTCTTTTTAATAGTAGAGACATTTGACGATAAGCAACAGCTTGCTTTGATAAATCATCATAAATAATTAATGAATGTTCATGATTATCTCTAAAGTATTCACCCATTGCACAACCTGCATATGGAGCTAGGTATTGCATAGGAGCAGGATCTGAAGCAGTCGCTGCAACAACAGTTGTATAAGCCATAGCGCCTTTTTCTTCTAAAGTTTGAACAACTTTAGCAACTGTAGAACGTTTTTGACCAATAGCTACATAAACACAGTGAACTGGCTGACCAGCATCATAGAATTTCTTCTGGTTTAAAATAGTATCAATACCAACAGATGTTTTACCTGTTTGTCTATCACCAATAATAAGCTCACGTTGGCCACGACCAATTGGAACTAAAGCATCAATAGCTTTTAGACCTGTTTGTAATGGCTCATGAACAGATTTACGAGACATAATACCAGGCGCGATTTTTTCAACTAGTGAAATTTCACTTGTATTTAAAGCACCTTTACCGTCAATAGGTGTACCTAAAGCATCAACTACACGACCGGTTAGTTCCTTACCAACTGGAACTTGTAGAATTTTACCTGTTCTTTTAACTAAGTCACCTTCTTTAATGTGACTATCATCACCAAAAATTACGCAACCTACAAAACCATCTTCAAGGTTAAGTACCATACCATTTGTGCCACCTGGGAACTCAACAGTTTCACCTGCTTGCACATTCTCTAGGCCGTATACTCTGGCAACACCATCACCAACAGATAGTACTTGACCAACTTCAGCAACATCAACACTAGTATCAAATGATTCGATCTCTTGTTGTATTACCTTTGTTATTTCATCAGCACGGATCTCCATAACAACTCCTTTTTTATTATATTAACTTTATATTAACTAAAAGTCTTTTTTAAGTTATCTAGTTTTGTTCTCATGCTTGAATCATATTGTTTTGCATCAAACATAAATTTAAAACCAGAAACTAAATCTTCATTGATTACTTCATCAAGCTCTACAGATTTTGCTGTAAGGCTGTTTTCTTTAACGAAACTTTCAATTTTTTTCTTTTCTGCATCTGATAACTTAGTTGCAGTTTCAATAACTATAACTTCAATTTTTTTCTTAAAGTTATAAATATTAACAAACTCTTTATAAATTTCTTGTAGAAAAACAGTTCTTTGTCTTGCAACAAGAACTTTAAAGAAATTCTCAACTTCAGGAATAACATTAAACTTAGAAATACCTTCAAGGAATTTCTTCGCCTTTGCTTTATGATCTAAAGTTGGATTTTTTGTAATAGCTACCCACTGCGGAATAGACATAAAGCCTTCCACTATGTGCGCGAACTCTGTTTTTACTTCTTCAAGATTATTATTTTTTTCTGCAATTGTGTATAATGCATAAGCATATCTTTTACTTGCAGTATCTAATTTGATTACTTTTGCCATACTGTAACCTTTATTTGTAATTATTTATTTGTATGTACTGGAATAGCCTAGCATACAAACCTTAAACTTTCAATAAAAAATTTGACACTTTTTCTAAAAAATGAGAATATAAAATAAGTAATAAAAAAATAAGAATAATAAGGGGGTTAAATCCCCATAAAAAAAGGTGGTTTTATAGAATGAAAGCCGTGTTGTTAGTTAACTTAGGAACTCCTGTTAAACCTGAGTATAAATATTTAAGAAAATACTTAAAACAGTTTTTATCAGACAGAAATGTTGTAAATAAAAATAGAGTATTTTGGTTAAGTCTATTAAACTTAGTTTTATTACAAATTATTCCACAAAAGAGTGCGATAAACTATGCAAAAATTTGGAACTATGAGTTAGATGAAAGCCCTTTGCTTACTTACACAAAACAACAAAAAGAAAATCTACAAGAAACTTTAGGTGATGATTACTTAGTTGATTTTGCCTTTACTTATGATGCAGGAATATATGATAATTCTATTGCTAGTAAAGTTGAAATGTTAAGAAAGTATCCTATAGATGAACTAATAGTATTATCTCTTTATCCACAGTATTCTGTAGCAACAACAGCAAGTATTTTCCAGCAAGTAGGCGAGGCTTGCGATAAGTTTAAACCTTGGTATGATGTTACAGTAATCGATTCTTATTTTGATAATGGAAAGTATATTCAAGCATTAGCAGATAGTGTTCTTGAAAATATTGAAGAAGATGTTAAAGATGTTGTTTGCTCATTTCATGGAGTACCTGTTGAATATATTCAAAAAGGAGATTTTTATGAAGCAAATTGTAAAGAAACATTTAGATTATTAAGTAAGAAAGTAAAAGAGCAATGTTTAGATCTTAATTTACACTTATCTTATCAATCAAAATTTGGACGTGATGAATGGTTAACTCCAGCAACAAATGAAACAATTAGTAACTTGGCACAAAGCGGTGTTAAAAGTGTCGCTGTAATTACTCCAGGTTTTTCTGTTGATTGTATTGAAACTTTAGAAGAGATCGCAATGCAGGCTAAAGGTGATTTTTTAGAAAATGGAGGGAAGAACTTTAAATTTATAGATTGCTTAAATGCTAAACCTCCAGCAATAGAATTATATACAGATATTATCAAAGAACATGAATTAAAAAAGTAGACATATAATAAGCAGCCTAATAGAGGATTAATGTTTCAGCCATAGTAGAGATTTAGATCATTAATAAAAATCTTGATTTTTTAGGTTTTGAGAGTTATGTTATAACTTCATAGGTTTATTACCTTTTATTACTTAAAACTTTTTAAAAACTAATTATAATATGATTAAGGTGGTTGTTTATGAAACAAGAACCAAAATTGGTCTATATTAGCTTATCTTTTTTTGTTATTCTTATTATAAAAAATATCGTTGAAATTGATGCTGGAAATATTATTTCAGCAAGTGGCGAAAATCCAATAATTCATATTTGTATAGCTGTATTTTTGAACTCATTATTATTTGAATTTGCAGGTAGAGAAACTTATCGTAAAGTAGGGTATGGCTTGTTGTTTAGCTCAATGCTTTTTTCTGCGATAATGGGAGAGTCTGCTTTAGCAGGGTTTTCTTTATCTGGATGTTTATTAATTTTAGGAATGCTTGTCTTAATGATTTTTAAAGCTCTTAGATTTACAGTTACAGATCTCTATAGGTATCTTTCGAAAATTAATTAGTATGATAAAAAAAGGCTCCATCAGGAGCCTTTTCTACTTGAACTTAACGAGCCATATGCTTATCTTAATTTTAATAATTACCAAATAAGATTCCTTTTGGAGGCGTTATGCTTTTTAAAAATCTAAATAGAAAGGCGCAAGAGTTTTTTGTCAATTAGAAAGTCGTACGGGGTTGTATTTGAACATGTCCATATCCTTTGCTATGGTATATGTGATGGCAAATAAATATTCATTTCATAACTATGTAAATGAATTTCCAGAAAGCCTTGAAATTAAAGTTGTATGTCTGTTAACAGCTGTGTTGGTCGCATGTATACCATTTTCTGCTCTGATAATTTTATCACGGAAAAAGATATTACCTTTGTTGATTAATGTAGCGCTATCTATCTGTTGTTTTACATACCTTAATGACCTAACTAATAACGTGATGTTTATTAGCTTTGAAGAGCATCTAATAGATGGCTTTTTAATCAGACTTCCTATAGCTATTGTGGCGATGTATTGTATCACGAAACTAATGGAAAAGAATGATAACTTTAAGTGGTTATTCTTTATTTTTCCTGCTGTGTCTATAGTGATTATTTTGCAGAACCTATCCTTTGATTTCATGCTTTATACTCAGCTAAATAAAACTTTATTTTGCCTGTTAGTATGGCATTTGCGAGAAGACTTAGTTTATGTTGTCGATTCTGCTATTAAAAACTGCAGGCATCTGATAGCCTAGGTAAAGAAAAAGCCGGCGAAATGCCGGCTTTTTTTATTCTGTATTTATTTTTTAGCTTCAATCTTCTTACAAGAAATTAGATTAACGTAAAGTTCTGCTAATTCTGGAAAGTTAAGGTTTTTATGAATATTGCTCATCCAGCCATTAAAAACTAGTTTATCTTTTCGGTAAACTTGAATAAATGCTAGTTGATTATCTACATTATCAATTGGAGTAACTGCACATGATTTTACAAGAACTTTAAATTTCTTTAAATCTAATTCTTCTTGTGGCTTTAATGTATAGTCTGTAATTTTATCTGTATATTTGTTTAAAATTCTGATTTTAGTTTCAAAGTTATAAAATACACGCTCATCAATTGATTTAGTAAGGAAATCAAAATCAACAAGTTCATCTTGTACAAAATTTTTAGAGTCTTTTGCATCAGCTGGCACAAAGTCTTGTTCAATAACTTGAGAGTTAACAGATGGAGTTGATGAAATATCTTTCCAGTTAACATTATCGTTGATATCATTTGTTTGAGCAAATGCTGAAACGCTAAAAAGCAATGGTAGAGTGTAAAGTAGTTTCATTATAAGCAATCCCTAATTTTTTCTAGTTTAGTTATAACTGTTTTAATAAACTGAGTGTTGCTGTCTGGTTTATTAATTTTGCCTAAATCATCAACTGTACCATTAGCTAAAATATCTTGCACTGCTTTAATAGTGTAGCCTTGGATGTATAGCAAGTTTTTAATGTTTGCTATAGTTTTTTGATCTTTATTAGAATAATATCTTCTATTATTTCTTTTAACAGGGCTCATAACCGGAAATTTAGTTTCCCAGTAGCGAATAACAGATGTAGCAAGCTCTAAGTCTTTCGCTACCTCTGAAATTGTTTTAAAGTTTTCTTCAAGTACCACTTGCTCTTCCTCCATTATAGATTTTTCTAATTCAGGGAAAAGCATTGGCTCCTTGTTATAATCAATAAATTTGTTATTCATTTAAGCCCCACCTTCTTCAATTTTATTCTTCGTAAAGATATTTTTTAATTGTTGGAGATGGTTTAAATAGAACCACTTTCCTTGCTGAAATTGTAAATTCTTCTTTTGTTTTAGGGTTACGACCAACTCTTGATTCTTTTTGTCTTAATGAAAAAGTACCAAACTTAGCAATTTTAACTTCTTTTTCTTTTTCTAAAGATGTAATAACTTCATTGATGATATCATCGATAATTTTGTTAGATAATTTTCTAGGGATGCTCGTTTTTCTAAAGATTACTTCTGTTAAGTCTTGTCTTGTAATAGTTTGTTGAACCATGTTTAATTTAAATCCTTCAATTTAAAGTTTTGTTGTTAATAGTTTAATAATTGGTTTGTTTTTTTCTGTTATATATTAATATAATATATAAGAATTTACTGCGTTAATCAAGAAAAGATTGCAATATTATTACCATTTAATTAGGGCACCACCAAAGGTGAATCCGGCCCCAAAAGCTTCAAGTAATAGTATATCTCCTTTTTTGAACTTTCCTTGCTTATTAGCCCAGTCTAAAGCTAAAGGAATTGATGCTGCTGATGTATTTGCATGTTGATCAACAGTTACAATAACTTTTTCTGGTGTTAGGCTTAAAGCTTTAGCTGTAGAATCGATAATTCTTTTATTCGCTTGATGAGGAATTAAAAAGTCAATATCTGATTTTTCCATGTTTTCTTGCGCAAGCAGATCTAGGCAAACTTTTTTTAGGTTACTTACAGCATGGCGAAATACTTCTTGTCCTTGCATGTGGATTACCCCAGCGTTTTGGCTTAAGCCAGGTCCGCCGTCAGTTTTTAGTAGATCTGTGAATTCTCCTTTAGTAGAGATACTTGTTCTAATCAAGCCTGATGTGTCTTCTGGTGTTGTTTCAGTTAATACTGCAGCACCTGCACCATCGCCAAACAATACGCATGTAGTTCTATCTTCAAAATCTAAAATTTTAGATAATGATTCAGCTCCAATTATTAGGGCATTTTTTACTTTTTTAGTAGCAAAATAACCTTCAGCAATTGAAAGACCGTAAATAAAACCGCTGCAAACTGCTTGAACATCAAAACAAGCTGCATTTACTGCGCCAATTTTTCTTTGAACAATAGAGGCAGTAGATGGGAATGTTAAATCTGGTGTAGTAGTAGCAATAATAATTAGGTCAAGATCTTCAGCTGTTAGATTTGCATTCTCTAAAGCTGCTAAACCTGCATTTACTGCCAAATCTGAAGTAAGTTCATTTTCAACAAAGTATCTTTGTTGAATACCAGTTCTTTCAGTAATCCAACTGTCAGATGTATCAACAAATTTGCTTAAGTCTTCATTACTTAGGCATCTACTAGGTAAATATGAACCTGTTCCGATAATTTTATACACGAGATTATATTCCTTAATTTTTTGAATTGATATATGTTTTTATAAGTTTAGTTATAAGAAACACTTCAGAATAATATACTATATTTTTATGGATAATAAAAGTCTAAAATGCAAAAAAAATAATAAAAAAGCTAGTTTTTTCAATTGTTTTTATAGCTTTTGACAATAAAAAAAAGAAGGTTGATCAAACCCTCTCTAAAAAAGTATTTTTTATTTCTTTTCTGCAGAATAAAAAAGATTAAGCAGTTGCTTCAGTCTCTTTTACTTTTAGTACTTGTTTGCCATTGTACATGCCACATGCTTGACATGCGTTGTGAGCTGCAATTGGCTCACCACAGTTTGGACATGCGTGTGCATTAACAGCTGAAAGTGAATCGTGAGATCTTCTTTGACCTCTTCTTGATGCAGAAATTTTTTTCTTTGGTACAGCCATGATTAATATATCCTTATCTAATACGAATTAATTAATAAATTTAAATTTATACTGCTTTTAATTTTAATACTTTACTTATTAAAAAAGCTACCAGAGCAGTTGTGTAGATAGCAAGCAGTAAGGTTATTAATATAGTATTCTTTCTAAAAAATCAAGTATAATTTGATAAAAAAGTAAATTTTTATTAAATATGCTAAAAAATAGTGTTTAAAAAGGCGAATATTGTGTTATACTTACTTAGAAAAATAATATAAATAGGTAAAAACTATATAACTTTATATAACTTAAACAGGATATATTTATGAAAAAAACACTTTTAGGTCTATTATTAGTACTTACAGCGTGTGCTGGTACAACAACAATTCATGGTTCTTTGATAAAACCTGCTGATGTAGACAAGTTAAGAATTGGAGTGCATAACAAACAACAAGTTATGAGAATTTTAGGGACTCCTTCAACAGTATCAACATTAAACCAGGAAAAATGGTACTATATTACAGATATTAAAGTAACAGAACCATTGAAAAAGCCTTATTTAAAAGAAAGACAAGTGATTGGTCTTACATTTGATGAAAATGGAGTTTTAGATAGAGTTTTTGAAAAAGATGAAACAGTTTCTAAAACATTTTCTCCAGCAGAAGAGACAACTAAAACCCAAGGTGAAAAATTAGGATTCTTTGAACAGATCTTTTTAAACTTAACATCTGGAAATAAATAAGCAAAATCAAGTAGGGGTATTGATAATGTATAAATTGTTAAATAAAAAAGGTGCAATGTTTGGTCTTGATGCTCGAATTGCAATGCTAATTATGACAATTTTGGGGCTATTAGTGTTCCCAATTATGAATTCAATTATTGCCAAAGCACGTGCTGAAGCTATTTTTGCTTCAACTAAATCGGTTACTCAGGCAATTGAAGAATATATTATAGATACAAAGTCAATTCCAGCTACAATAGATAATTTGTTTACAACATTACCAACTGATGCAGGCCAGTCAGCAAAATGGAGTGGCCCCTATTTAAAAGGCGAAAAAACAGATCGACTTATACCTTCTTTAACTTGGACTTTAGAAAAAAATGATTGTACTGGATCATCGACAAGTAGATACTGCACTTATCGAGTTAGCTATACATTTTGTGAATTTCCAAAATCGGTATTTTCTTTAATTGGAAAGTATTATACAGAATCTGGAGTTGGTAGTTCGTATAATTCTGGTACAAAATGCATTACTATAGATTATGG
>Ga0070724_10002022_pt1 | contig 11578 bp, 10 predicted proteins | sample tdDd001_FD_67278 | JGI IMG/M metagenome (GOLD analysis project Ga0070724, IMG submission 67278) | Marine sediment microbial communities from the Atlantic coast under amendment with organic carbon and nitrate - tdDd00.1 | ecosystem: Environmental > Aquatic > Marine > Coastal > Sediment | place...
AATAATGGAATTGATAGAACAACTAATAAATGGCAACTAATAATTAAAACAATATTATTAAAATCTTTAGCTTTTAACTGTTTTGTTTTATTTCTAAAATAGAAAAACAGTGTAATTAATAATAGTGGTAAAACAAATTTTAATAAGTATAAATAGTCTTTAAACTTATACCATTTTTGATAAGACGCTCTATCTGCTTTAATAGCTGTAGAATGTCTATCTTTATAATTAATATAATCTTTATAAACTTGGTACTGAGCTGGTTTTTTAAGCCTTTTTATTCTTTGTTCTAAAGTTCTTTCTTCACCTAAAAGAGCTGAATAGTTATTTTGAACTATTGTTGGCTTATTTTTTTGATTAGCAATAACTTCTAAAAGTTCAGTATCATATCTTTTTTGAGTCTTTTTTAGCTCTCTTTTAGTTTTATACTGACTCTTCTTAATCTGATCATATCTTGCTTTATTTTTTACAATTTCAGGGTGATTTATTAAAGCTTGATATTTTTCATCAATTTTTAAACAACGAGGATCTTCATAACCTGTTTTTGAATCATAATGCTTATAGCTATTACTATTTAAATTAGAATATGTAATTTCGATTGAAGACTCAAAGCGACGCATGCATTTATAAGTAAACACATCTGATGTTCTAATATTAGCTTTTTGTTCATTATCAATACCGTTACAAACAAGGCCAAATAAGAATATATCTAAAAGAATAATTAAAAAGATAGAAAATTTTGTTAACTTTTCAGACTTAAAACTAAAAAGATCTTTTTTTAACTCTCCATACGCTTTCATTTAATAAACCTTTGCTATTTTTTATTTAATTGAGATAGCTAAAATAATAGCACAGACACGCAAAAAAAGAAACCCCCAAAGGGAGTTTCTTTATCATAAACTAAGTTAGCTAATATTAACCGATAAGTTTTGTTAGCTGACTTGGTTGTTGGTTTGCTTGTGCTAATAGTGAAACACCTGCTTGTACGATAACTTGTTGAGCAGCGTACTCTGTTGTTTCTGAAGCAACATCAACATCTAATAGACCTGATTTAGCAGCTGATTGGTTTTCAATCGCAACTGATAAGTTTGATGACGCGAAGTCTAGTCTTGATAGAGACGCACCAACATTAGCTCTTGAGTCTTGTAGAGAGTCAATCGCTGTTTTAACAGCATCAATTGCTAAGTTAGCATTTGCTTGAGTATCTACAGTTGATGTACCAATACCTAAGTTTGCTGCAGTTGCAGAAGCAACTGTAACCTGTAGGTCATCTTCTGCAGCTACTGTACCTGTACCAATCTTGAAGTCAAATGTTGCATTTGTAGATGTTGCTTGACTATTACCGAAGATTGTTGATAAATCAATTTCAAGTTGATCAGTACCACCACCGGCTGTAACTGTACCTAAGTCAATTGATAGCAATGTGTTTGTACCTGTTGAATCTTTAATCTCTAATTTAGCATTATCAGAAATCGCACCAACAGAACCGTCAACATGGATAATTAGGTTGTTAGCTGATAGAGTACCTGTTGCAGCATCAAGAGTTAACTTACCTGAATCAGAATCAAAAGCTGTTGAAGCTAAGATATCTGTAAAGTCATTATGCTCAAGTTTAAGATTTTCAGTTGTACCTAGGTCAACTGTACTTGCGCCAACTGCTGTTGCTGAAGTACCGAAACTAGAAGCTGCTGCTCTAGTAAAGTCATCTGTTAAAGTAATTGTAATACCAGCATCAGCAAATTCAATATCTAAAGTTTCACCTGCAGCTAAATCAGTTGCAGCACCACCTGTTTTAGCAGTTAAAACATCTGTAATATCTTTTTTGATAACTTCACCTGTTTCACCATTTGTTAGCGTAAGAATTTCATCTGTACCGTTATACTCAACAGCAAAACCTTCTGTAGCTGTAACTTTTGAAGGGTCATATGAAATTTCAACACCTTTGTTTGCTAAACCACCATTTGCTAACTCATCTGTTGTAACAACAGTTGAACCACCATTAAGTAACTTGTTACCGTTAAACTCAGTATCATCAGCAATACGAGTTACTTCAGATCTTAAGTTTGTGAACTCTGAGTCAATAATCGCTCTTTCAGAATCAGATAACTGACCTGAAGCTGATTGAATAGCTAGAGATGATTGACGAACAAGAATGTCATTAATCTCACCATAAGCACCATCAGCAATTTGTAGTAGTGATGTAGCCTGTGATGCGTTTGTTGACGCTTGTTTTAGACCTGCGATTTCAGCTTCAACTCTTGAACCAATAGCTAGTGATGCAGCATCGTCTTTAGCTGTTGGAACTCTTGAACCTGATGAAAGTTTAGCTAATGAGCTATTAGCTGCTTCGTTTGCTTTGTTAAGGTTCTTTTGAACACTAATAGCAGACGTGTTTGTACTAATTGTTAATACCATTTTTTTATCTCCTTACTTGGATTAATTCACCAACATTCTTGTCGGCGGGAATATACCTTCAAGTTTTCCTAACCTTAATCAGTATTTTCCTTATTATTCATGGTCGATGAGTAATTCATCTTCATGCTAGTATTATGTTATGATCCAAAAAATAATACAAGCAAAAAAACTGTCACTATTTTAACTTTTTTGAGTTATTTTATATTTTTCAACAACTTAAATAAAATTACAACACAACCCACCCCTACTCTTTATTATAATAAGGAAAACTATTAGCTAAAAAGTTATTCTTTTTTTACGAAATATTTTGCACTTTTTATTAAATTGTGCAAAAATACTAAAAAATATACTAAGACAAAAAATCTACAACAAAAACAATACAAAAAACATTATTTAGTATGTGTGGATAATTTAATTTAAACGGGAATTTTCAAAATATGTCAGACGTGATGGGTAAAGTAGTGCAACAAATGGGGCCTCAAAAGATATTAACAATGGTAATTGTATCGCTTATTATGGTTATTTCATTTGTTTTTATCAGTGGTCGTATCTCGCAACCTAGCATGCAGCTTTTATATGGTGGATTAGAAGCAAAAGAAGCTTCACAAATTGCAGATAAACTAGAAACTATGGCAATTAAGTATGAAGTAAGAGGCGAAAGCAACATCTATGTTCCAAATAATAAAGTTGGAGAGCTTCGTTTAAAAATAGCAGGTGAAGGCCTTGTTGGTAATTCTATTAAAGGCTATGAAGTTTTTGATAATTCTAATTCATTCGGAACAACGTCTCTAGTTCAAAACATTAACTCAAGAAGAGCTTTAGAAGGTGAAATCTCTAGAACAATCATGTCTCTTCCTGCTGTAAAAAATGCCCGAGTACATTTAGTTATTCCTAAAAAACGCCTATTTTTAAAAGAAAACACTAAAACAACTGCTTCAGTTGTTGTTAATGTTGGCTCTCGTATTTTACAAGAAGAGCAAATTAACTCTATTATGCATATGGTTGCATCATCTGTTCCAAATCTTTTACCTGAAGATGTTTCTATTGTTGATAACAGAGGTAAACTACTTTCAGCAGGCGAAGGACAAAACGACATGTCGAAAATCACAACATCTGAAAAGTACAAATCAAAAATTGAAAACAAATACCAAGCTCAAATAACTAATATGCTAGAAACTATTATTGGAGTTGGTAAAGTTAATGTTAAAGTTTCTGCAGAAGTAGATATGAACAGCATTGAAGAAACTTCTGAAATTTATGATCCAAAAAATCAAGTTATCAGGTCAGAACAAACAAATGAAGAAGAATTAGTATCTCAAGGGGCATCTACTAGCTCAGCTGTTGGCACTGTAAGTAATTTAGATGATGGTAATAATTCTGATAATGGAAGCTCTAATAATGGGCCTAAAGAAAATCAGACAAAATCTCAATCTACTATTAACTATGAGATTTCAAAAACTGTAAGGCACTCTATTAAACAAGCCGGTAAAATTACAAAACTTTCGGTTGCTGTAGTATTAGAAGGTAAATATATTACCACTGGAGAAGGTGAAGAGGCTACAAAACAATACGTTCCTTTAACAGAAGATCAGCTAACAAAACTTAAAGCTTTAATTAAATCTGCTATGGGATTTAATGAAGCTAGAGGTGATATCGTTGAAGTTGTTGACCTTCCATTTACTGAAATTGAAGAATTACCTGAACCAGAAAGAGATATTTTAGAGTCTGTTGATGTTATGAAGATTGTAGAGTATATCTTACTATTAATTGGATTTGTTGTTATGGTAGTTTTTGTTATCAAGCCAATTTTAACAACAACTCATCATGTTGTTAAGGCAAAAATGCCTAAAGAAGTTAGAATTCCAGAACCTGTTGTTGCTCAAGTAGAGCTAGAAGCAGAAGAAGAGGAAGAAGAAAACGACATGCTAGTAAATGTAAACAACGTTGAAGGTAAAGTTAGAGATGCTTCTATTAAAAAAGCTGCTAATATTATAGAAAACCACCCTGAAGAAAGTACTCAGGTTATTAGAAAATGGATGCTAAGTGATGTACCGTCAAAATAAAACTAATATCTATCATTAATCATTAAAACAAGGAATATATTATGGCAGTAGTATCAGATAAAGGAAATGTTTCTCAAATTAGAGATGTTGCTATTTTACTATTATCTATTGGCGAAGAACAAGCCGTTAAAGTTTTCAGAAAACTTGAAGAACACGAAATTCGTGATATTTCTAGAGAGATGTCTCAACTAGGACACGTTTCTAATGATGATGTTGAAAATGCCATTAAAAGATTTACAAGTGAAGTAGCTACTGGTGCCAGCCTTGTTGGTACATGGGAAAACACAGAAAGAATGCTTCGTAAATTCATGGATGATGAACGTGTTAGTGAATTTTTAGAAGAAATGCGTGGCCCTGCTGGTAAAACAATGTGGGAAAAGCTTAACAATGTTAATGAAGAAACACTAGCGGCTTATCTACAAAATGAATACCCTCAAACTGCTGCTTTAATTATTTCAAAAATTAGCCCTAACCATGCTGCAAATGTACTGGCTGTTCTACCAAAAGAATTCGCTTATGAAATTATTGAAAGAATGCTTGTTTTAGATAACGTTCCTAGAGAAATTGTTTTAAATGTTGAAAAAACTCTAAAAAATGAATTCATGCGTAACTTATCATCTAAAAACAAACGTAATAACCATGAAATGCTTGCTGATATCTTTAACTCTTTAGATAGAGGCACAGAATCAACATTTATGGAAATGCTAGAACATCAAAACAGTAATGATGCTGAAATGATTAGAAACTTTATGTTTACATTTGATGATATGACTAAAATCGATCCTCAGGGTATTCAAGCTATTTTGCGTGAAGCTGATAAAGAAAAACTACCTATTGCTCTTAAAGGTGCAAACTCAGATGTTAAAGCTCTATTCTTAGAAAATATGTCTGAAAGAGCGGCTAAAATCTTACAAGAAGATATTGAAGCAATGGGCCCTGTTAGAGTTAAAGACGTTGATGAGGCTCAACAAGCAATTATTGGTACTGCTAAAGAGCTTATCGATATGGGTCAAATTATTATTCTTGATGAGAATTCAAAAGACGAGTTTATTTAATAGATATTTAAGGATTATTTATGACAGAATACCAAAAATTCATATTTGCAAATGATTATTCAACTGAGGCTGAAACCTTAGAAAGAATGCGTCAACAAAAATTACTTGATGCGCGTGAAATGCTTCAAGTTGAAATTGAAGATGCAAAAAAACAAGCATTCGAAGAAGGCTTTCAAGAAGGTCAAAAAATGGCATTAGAAAAACTAAAGTCAGAAATGGACCTACATGTTAATACTATTATTGAAAGTATCACCAAAATTAATGAATATAAGCCTGAATTGCATGAACTATTTGAACAGCATTCTACAGCATGTGTTCGTCATATTACAAATAACCTGTTTTTTAAAGCTCAAGAGTTATACCCTGCTGAATTATTAGATCAGTCTGTTGAAAATGCTTTAGCAAACTTACCAATGGTCTCTAAAATTATTATTAAAGTTCCTACTAACTGCAAAATGTACTTGCAAGATACAAAAATTGAGGATAAAGTTCGTCAATCAGGGATTTCTGATTTTGTATTTCTTGAAGATCAAGATTTAAACCCCGGTGAGTGTCGTATTGAATGGGATAAATCTGGAGTTCTTTCTAGTAAAGTTGATTCATTTGAAAAAATCAACTCAACTTTAGAAGCATTTGTTTTACCTGAAGACATTGAGCTTTCTGATAATACTAAAGGACTTGCAAAAATACAAACTGACACTCAAGACCAGCCTACCCAAGAAGAAACAGAACAATCAATAACTAGCCCGGAATCATCTGACTCTTCAGATAATAATGTGGCTAATTAATAACACAGCTTTATTGATTTTTACAAAGGATTGATAAAAAACTTGTAAATAGAACCTTTTTAATTTAAAATTGAAACATCTAAGAAACAATTTTTTATAAAAAAGAATAAAAATTAGGATTATATAATCATGAATGATACAAATAAAACAGTAGAATTAGAAGAGTTTGAGTCAAGTAAAGGTTCAGAACTACTTCGCGAAGATATTTTACCAGAATCAGATGAAGCTGGTTTAGAAGCAATGTATGGTATTCCAATTACAGTATCTGCTGTTCTTGGCGAAACAAAAATGCCTATTAAACAACTACTAAAACTTGGTCGTGGTGCTGTTGTTGAACTTGACAGAAAAGTTGGTGAAGCTATTGATATTTATGTTAATAACAGGCTTATTGCTCGTGGTGAAGTAGTTATTGTTGAAGATAAACTAGGTGTAACAATGACTGAGATTGTTAAATCTGAAAAAGTTAACTCTAAAGGTTAATTAACCAATTCAACAAAAATAATAATAAATAGGGTAATAAAGTTAAATGGATATCGCAACTTTAATAGGTTTAGTTGGTGGTTTTGGTCTAGTAGCAGGTGCTATCTTTTTAGGTGGCTCTATGGGTGCTTTTATTGATATTCCATCTATTTTAATTGTTGTTATGGGTACTTTTATGATCACAACTGTATCATACTCTTTACCTGAAATGATTAGAGCACAAAGTTTATATATGAAAACACTATTCTTCAATGCTCCTGATTTAGTTGAAGAAGTAAAATTTATTTTATCTCTAGCACAAAAAGCTAGAGCAAATGGTTTATTATCAATTCAAAGTGAAGTTGACCAAATCAGTAACGAATATTTTAAAAAAGCACTAACATTAGCAGTTGATGGATCTAACCCTGAATTTATTGAATCAATGATGAAAACTGATACAAACTTAACATCAGAAAGACACGTACAAGGTATTGACATTTTAAAACGTTCTGCTGAAGTTGCCCCTGCAATGGGACTTATTGGTACGTTAATTGGTCTTGTACAAATGTTAGGTAACTTATCTGATCCATCATCAATTGGCCCATCAATGGCCGTTGCGTTATTAACAACTATGTACGGAGCTGTTTTAGCAAATATGGTATTTTCTCCATTAGCAGCTAAATTAGAAAGAAATAGCCGAATTGAGATGGCTGCTCGTAAAATTTATTTATTCTCAGTTTTAAGCATGGTTAAACAAGAAAACCCTCGTCAGCTAGAAGTAATCCTTAACTCTTTACTTCCACCTAAAGACCGAGTAAGCGTTTTCGATTAATATTTTTATTAGAGGTAATTTATGTATATTTTAATTTTAGGCAATATTGTTAGCAAATGTAATAAGCTTATCGACTTAGCTCGTAAGTTTAATATTGAAGTTGTTACATGTAATGATATTGAGCAAGCTATTGAAACATTCAGCATTAAAAATGTTGTTTGTACCTTTGCAGACCTAAATATCAACACTGCTGATTATTTTAAACAGCTAAACAATGCAAAAATTAACATGCCTACAGTTTTATTAGGCCAAGCTAGCGATATGCAAAAAGCTGTTGCTGGTATTAGAATGGGTGCTATTGAATTTTTACCATTCCCATTAGATGAAGATTTGTTAGAGCCTATTTTACAGTCTTTAAAAAAAGACTCATCAACCGGCCCTATCGCACGTGATGAAAAAACACTACAGCTATTACAAATGGCAGAAAAATTTGCTAAAAGTAATGCAACAGTTTTACTTCGTGGAGAATCAGGAACTGGTAAAGAAGTATTTTCAAAATTCATCCACACAAATTCAAATAGAGCAGATCAAAATTTTGTATCTGTAAACTGTGCTGCTATTCCTGAAAATTTACTTGAAAGTGAATTATTTGGGCATGAAAAAGGCTCATTTTCAGGAGCGCTAACAAAGCGTATTGGTAAATTTGAACAAGCTAATGGAGGAACTCTTCTTCTTGATGAAATTTCTGAAATGGATGCTTCTTTACAAGCTAAATTATTAAGAGCAATTCAAGAAAGAGTAATTGACCCTATTGGTTCAACAAAGCCTGTTGAAGTTGATATTCGTCTTATTGCAACAACAAACCGTGATTTAGAAAAACAAGTTGCTGAAGGTGGCTTTAGAGAAGACCTTTACTTCCGTCTTAATGTTGTAGCTTTAGAATTACTATCATTAAGAGATCGTCCTGGTGATATTCTACCGTTATCTCAATTTTTTGCTGAAAAATATGCAAAACAAAATGGCGTAGAAGAAGTTGTAACCATTTCAGAGGAAGCATCAGAAAAACTTGAAACATGTTATTGGAAGGGTAATGTTCGTGAATTAGAAAATACAATTCATAGAGCTATTATCATGATGTCTGATAATATTATTCGACCTGATGATGTTGTTATTTCACCAATGTCATTACAAATGATGAAAAAAGAGCAGCCTAAACCTGTAGCTCCAAAGCCTGTTGTAAATCACTTAAATTCAGCTGCAAGTGCCTATGGTGCTATTGATGGGCTAGATAAAGGCCATACGGCTAAAATCGCTGCAAATAACCAGCCATCTGCTATGATTGGTAAAACAATGCAAGAAGTTGAAAAAGAGCTTATCATCTCAACACTAAATTATTGCGAAGGTAACAGAACTCATGCCGCCAACATTTTAGGTATCAGTATTAGAACTCTTAGAAACAAACTAAAAGTTTATGAAGAAGAGTTCGGCATTTAATTATTAAAAATATGTAATAAAAAACCACCCGTTAATGGGTGGTTTTTTATTATGGTTTACTTAGTAAAAAAGACCATTCTTAATTATTCATCAAAGGAATAGTAGAGTAATAATATAAATGTGTTGAGATATATCTTACCCTACCTGAGTTATCATCTATTGCACCATCAATATACTCATCTAAACTCTTTTTCAACTCATCGGGTATATCTCTCATAGAAAATATGTAATAACAATCAGTTAAGGCCGTACAAATATCTTCACGAGTATTATCTGTGGTATTTGCTTTAGTTATAGCAATAAGTCCATAACCAGGAAAATTCAAATGATAGTCATTTGCTGTTGTTTCATAATTTAAATAAGGTCCTTGCCACCCGGTAACTGATGAAACTTGTAAGTCTTTAATCGATAAAACTGCTGGAGCTATATTATCAGCTGAATCGATTACATCAACTCCCGTATCTAACATATATGCAGAAACTGCCTTTTCTAATTCGCTTAAGCTTGCTGCAAGCTGAACTGTCCTAGCCTGTTGAATTGCATTATATAAAGCAGCTCCTGATATTACAGATAATGCTCCAAAAATCGCCAATGCGATACGAGCGTCAAGACCAAACATTGCTCCCTTATTTTTTAACATTTATAAATCCCTATTTTTTTAAAAGCTTAACAAATATGGCTAGAACTAAAATAATTGGCAATATAACAGCGTAATGTGAGAATAATATATGCTGCATGCTTAATTCTGGGCATACAAATAAATTAATAAAGTTAGCAAATGAAAAAGCTGTTAAAGACACCAATATTAATGTTTGATATACTTTTAAAACATAGCCCTTTCTAACAAAGTAAGCCAACAGTACAATTGGTACACTTATGCCAATTAAAGCTCTTTCAACACAATGTAAACTGAAGTGCACATCAGGACCTACCAAATACTCTTGATAAGCAAAAATACTAATAGAGACTATTAAACTTAGCCAAATCATATAAAAAACTAAATTAAGCACTTTAAAAGACACTTTCTCGTCTTGGCCTGGCATTGATAACTGATAAGCTAAATAACTGCCTAAAACTGCTGTTATGGATAACCCTACTAACTGCATATCAAACATTGTTATAATAGAAGTATAACTCCATAAATAATCTAGATTAAACCTTAACTCAACATTTAACAGATAAAAGGCAATAAAAATACTACTTAAGCAAACTGTAGTAAATATGAATTTAAACATAGATACTCTAGTTTTTTTCATCCCTTGCTTAGCCAAATCATAAATTAAGAAATTAGTTTCAATTTGCTTCATAAATTAACTATCCTTCTCTAAATTTTCTCTTAACGCTTTATAAGCCCTATGCGCAGTTGTTTTTACGTTAGCTACGCTTATTTTTAACTCTTTAGCCACTTCTTTTACAGAATAATCATTAACCTTTAACATTAAAACTATTTGTCTTTGTCTTTCAGGTAAATTATCTAAGGCTTGTTGAAGATCTTCATTAAAGTCATCATCTAGTATTTTCGTATTTGAAGCTGCAAAAGTTTCAATATACTCATCATTTTTAATTTCATTTTCTGAAATCTTTTGATATTTACGAATATAGTCTATCATTTTATAACGACAAATAGCAAAGCTCCACGTAAAAAAACTATAACGTGGATTATATGTATGCAGTCCTTTAAATATACCTAATAAAACCTCTTGCAAAATATCTTCGGCATTATCTTTATTAAATGTATGCTTTAATAAATAAGGTCTTAACTTTTCTGCAATTTTTAACAACAGCTCTCTATAGCTTGCTTCATCACCAGCTTGGGCTTGTAGTGCTAAATTTTTAAAATATATTTCTTTTTTCATATCTTCTTTTTTCTTCATGTCATCCATAATAGCTATAAAAAAACTATTTGTAAATAGACCTATTGACAATTGTGCAAAATTCCATTAAAAAAATAATACAGGCTATAACTTTTTCACCTTAACGAACTATCGGAAACGCAGTTTTGAGAATTTTAATTATATTATCTCTACTACTGTCTTTTAGCTGTTCTGCTTCGCTAGTTTTAACAAAAGAACAGACAAGTCAAATCAGACAAGATTTGATAGAATTTGAAGGCGTAAAAAGAGAAATCTACATAGGCAAATTAGGGGTTCCAACTTTAGGGGTAGGGCAAACCTTAGGTCATAGAGAAAACAATAAGGTTACGCTTTGGTCTTTAAAAGAAATAAACTCCTTCTTTAAATCTGCAGGCATTCGTCAGATGTCTTCAGTAACTTACAAAGAATTAAAGCGATTAGTTGCCATAACTAACGCCAATCTAAAAAAAGGAAAAGATGCTCCGCATGGCTTAACCATTAAAAGCAGCAAACGTAAGTATCGACTTAGCAACCGGGAGGTAAATAAACTACTCGACAAAAGCATACAAGATACCGTAAACGATATCAATTATGATGCTGAAAGGCTGGGTATCGACCTAGAAGGCTTACCAGTCGCAGCAATACCTGGTCTTATTGACTTACGCTATCGTGGCAAACG
>Ga0070724_10002023_pt1 | contig 11573 bp, 8 predicted proteins | sample tdDd001_FD_67278 | JGI IMG/M metagenome (GOLD analysis project Ga0070724, IMG submission 67278) | Marine sediment microbial communities from the Atlantic coast under amendment with organic carbon and nitrate - tdDd00.1 | ecosystem: Environmental > Aquatic > Marine > Coastal > Sediment | place...
TTCATTTGGATTACCTCTAAGTTGAAGGCCATGTCGCTCTCCCAACCCGAAGTCGGACACCACATGAAGTTAATAAAATATTAGGCGCGAGATAATACAGGATGTGGAAAAGAGATACAAGAGAAAAAGCAGGGCTGGGAGTCAACAAAAAGGAGGCGCTGAATAAAACGCAGTAGCTATAACCCCTTGGGTCTTCTCCCCCGAAATAAGACTTTTCTGTGACTTATAATTTTACTCTGAATTTATAACTTTTCGTAGATTCTTTTTGCCGTCCTATTATCTCTATATTTCTCTTTCAGCGACACCGATGGACAGTGCAAGATAACATCTGCTCTCAGACCACTAATCTCGCCTTTATTGAAAGCCTTAGGGTTGGCCTCGAAGATAGCAAGTATGGCACCATAAGTACCCATCTCCCACTCTTGACTGTATTGAGTACCAATTCCCCACAGAGTCTGATTACCATCATACTCGAGCACGCAATTATCTTCCGTTAAATCCACAACCTTTAAGTCGTTACTTGTCTGCGTTGCGAGCAACACGGCTGAGGCTGGCTTTGCTGTATTAGTACTAACGACCACATCTGATTTGATTTCAGTTTTTTGCTTATCCTGCTTCTGCTTTGCCTTAGATTTAGATTCTGGTTTAAGTTCTGATTTAGCTTTAGTCTTATCGCTAATCCCCTTTGCTATCTGCTCATCACTGAACAGAGGCAAGGTTTTAACCAGGTGCCACTGATTCACCCGGTACTCCTTGACGATTAGCTGCGCCGAAGGATCGACCACATCGTCGACTCCCGTCAGGAGCAACATAAAGTTATTGATTGGTTTAACCATTAAGCGCTCATCGCCGCTACTCTGGCGAACAATAAACTGCATCTTATCCAGATTTTCATGCCCGGAGACAATGTTCACCCTTAACTTAGGGTAATCACCTAAACCGAACAGCTGTTGATTAATACTCACATGAGAAATTTGAGCATGAGCAAAGCTAGCCCCGAGAAATTGGACGCTTATCATGAGAAATGAAAACACTGCGATTTGGATAATTCTTGTCATTGGATCTCTCCGTCTATAGATAAGAGTAGCCCTTGACCGACAGGCTGGGTACACTTGCTGTATCCATTGATAAATCTTGTCACCCTATGCCCCTGTTTGTCGAGGTTGCCTTGCCTGTGCCTATGCGGCAAGCCTTCAGTTATAAAGTACCTGAGTCCATTTCAACCCTTCCTAAAAAAGGGATGAGAGTTAAAGTACCCTTTGGTCGTCAGCAATTAATCGGTTTGGTCACGGGCATTTCCGATACCTGTAACTTAGCACCTCAGCAGATAAAATCTATTATCGAACTGTTAGATGAGGAACCGCTGCTACCTGATTCACTTTATAAACTAACTGCTTGGGCTGCAAGATATTACTTTTGTAGCTTAGGTCAAATGCTCTCGCAAGCCATTCCAGTCGCCTTGCGTAAGGGAGCAGAGGTTTCATCAAACACCACCACTTTCTGGCACCTGAGCGGGGCCGGCAGCTCGGCATCACTCGATACCCTGAAACGTGCTCCCGCACAGAAGAAAGTCATGGAGCATCTGCTTAAGGGGGAGCTGACTCAAGATGAAATCACCAGTCTAGCCCTGAGTAAATCAGCGCTGAAAGCCCTTCAGGAGAGAGCATGGATAACCCGGGATGAGCGAGTCAACACTATCGACCTTTCCTGGCGAGATAAACTTGAGCTCGATGAAGACCCCTTAACGCTCAATCCGGAACAAGCCATAGCCGTTGCTACGCTCAACCAGCAAGCCGGCTATCACTGCACCTTACTCGAAGGTATTACGGGATCCGGTAAGACTGAGGTCTATCTGGCCCTGCTTGAATCAGTACTCAGTAAGGGCAGACAGGCACTGATCTTAGTTCCCGAGATAGGCTTAACGCCACAAACGATCAGTCGTTTCAAAAGCCGATTCAAGGTGCAGGTCGCCGTTATTCATTCCGGGCTAACCGATAATCAAAGGTTAGCGGCATGGCAACAGGCAAAATCCGGCGAGGCGGCGATCATTATCGGCACACGCTCAGCCCTATTTACTCCTATGGCTTTTCCGGGAGTCATAATTCTGGATGAGGAACATGACTCCAGCTTTAAGCAGCAGGAGGGCGTGGGTTACCATGCCCGGGATCTCGCTGTGATGCGGGGGCATTTAGAAGATATTCCAGTCCTGCTCGGCACCGCGACCCCCTCCCTCGAGAGCCTGCAAAATGCACTCAATGGCCGTTACAAACACCTTGAGCTGGGCCAAAGAGCGGGCAATGCAGAGAAAGTACGTCAGGGCATCATAGATATCAGCAACCAGCCCCTGAACACCGGCCTTTCCCATGCTCTGCTCAATGAGATGCGTATTCATCTCGATGCGGGTAACCAGGTCCTGTTATTTCTGAACCGAAGAGGCTTCGCTCCTGCGCTACTTTGCCATGAGTGTGGTCACCTCCATGAATGTGACCGGTGTGATGCTTTTTTCACCGTGCATCAGTCACTGGGCGAGATCCGTTGTCATCACTGTGGAAATCAATACGCCATTCCAAAACAGTGCCATAACTGTGGCAGCACCATGTTGATGGGGCAAGGGGTTGGCACAGAGCAACTGGCTAATGTTCTGGAGAAAGAGTTCCCGAAATACCCTGTGGTTCGAATCGATCGCGATACCACAAGCCGGAAGGGCTCTCTGGAAGCACATCTCAATGCCATACATAAAGGCGAGTATAAGATCCTCGTCGGCACACAGATGCTGGCAAAAGGACACCATTTCCCCGATGTGACCCTAGTGGGTTTATTAGATGTCGATGGTGCCCTGTTCAGTGCCGACTTCAGGGCACCTGAACGGTTCGGCCAACTTTATACTCAGGTATCGGGCCGGGCCGGAAGGGCCAGAAAGCCGGGTACAGTGTTGATGCAAACTCATCAGGCCGATAACCCGGTGTTACGGGAATTAATGCATAAAGGCTATGGCGAATTTGCTCGTGGTCAACTCAATGAACGTAAGCAAGCCTTGCTACCGCCGGCCTGGCATATGTTGTTAATCCGCGCCGAGGCACATCAGGCCATAGACGCCGACAACTTTTTATCCCAGGTTGCCGAACTCTTACCGCAGAACGAGGAGAGTGAGGTTATCGGACCTATGCCCGCCCCTATGGATAAGAAGGCGGGAAAATACCGCCGACATCTTATTTTCCAGACCAAGTCGCGCAATCAATTACAGAGTGCATTCGAACATGCCTTGCCTCAGATAGAGTCTCTGCCTTTGGCGAAACGGTGTCGATGGAGCTTAGACAGAGACCCGCAAGATCTGCTCTAATCGAATGCTTTACCGACTTTTGCCAAGCCAATGATGGTCAATCGGTCACTTTTAAGTAAAAAAAGCCATAAAAGTGATTTCGAAGATAGCAATTGACCATCACTAGCGGCTAAAATGTGCGGTTATCCCTAAATCTTTTTATCATTAGTAAGTGCCAATTAACGCCAATGAAATCACATATTCAATCTTTACTCATACAAGCCCTAGACGCCCTTAAACAACAGGGTGTGATCCCAACTGATTTTGAAGCTCGCGTTCAGGTAGACCGAACTAAAGATAAGACTCACGGTGATTTCGCGACTAACCTGGCGATGATGCTCACTAAAGTTGCCCGTAAGAATCCAAGAGAACTCGCACAGCAGATCATCGACAGTCTGCCGGAAGATAGCCAGGTAGCAAAAGTTGAAATAGCCGGCCCCGGTTTTATTAACTTTTTCATCGATGAGAATGCCCTCGCTACTCAGCTAATGACAGCATTAAATGATGACCACTTAGGCATTCAATTGCCTGAGCCACAAACCGTGGTTGTCGATTACTCCTCACCAAACTTAGCCAAAGAGATGCACGTAGGTCACCTGCGTTCAACAATTATTGGTGACAGTGTGGTGCGCGCACTCGAATTCCAGGGCCACAATGTCATTCGTCAAAACCACGTCGGCGATTGGGGCACTCAATTCGGTATGCTACTGGCTTACATGGAAGAGTTACGTGCTCAAAATGGTGAACAGGCACAGATGGAACTATCGGATCTGGAGACCTTCTACCGCGCAGCGAAAGTTCGTTTCGATGAATCTGAAGAGTTTGCAACCCGTGCTCGTAAGCTTGTGGTTTCACTGCAGTCTGGCGATGAGTATTGCAATAAACTCTGGCGTGAGTTTAACGACATTTCACTCAGCCATTGTCATGACGTCTATGAGCGCTTAGGAGTTAGCCTGACACGTAAAGATGTCCGTGGCGAAAGTACCTATAATGACGACCTGCAGCAGGTAGTTAAAGATCTCGATGCTAAGGGCCTGCTGTCTGAGAGTAATGGCGCTAAAGTCGTGTTCCAGGATGAGTTCAAAACCAAAGACGGTGACCCTCTACCTGTAATAATCCAAAAGGCAGACGGCGGCTACCTGTATGCCACCAGTGATATGGCAGCGATGCGTTACCGCTCAAATGTATTGAAAGCCGATCGCGCACTCTATTTTGTCGATCTTCGTCAGGGACTGCATTTCCAGCAGGTATTTAAACTCGCCCGAACTGCAGAGTTTATTAATCCGGATATGAGCCTGGAGCACATGGGCTTCGGCACCATGAATGGCGATGATGGTCGTCCGTTTAAAACCCGTTCAGGTGGTGTTGTAAAATTGGTTGACCTGCTAACTGAAGCCGACACCCGAGCACTCGAACTGGTTCGAAGCAAGAATCCGGATATGGATCAGGCCGAACTGGAAAAGATTGCCAAAGTGGTTGGGATCAGCTCGGTTAAATACGCCGATCTTTCCAAGAACCGCGCCAGCGATTATATCTTCAGCTTCGAGCAGATGCTCAGCTTCGAAGGCAACACGGCACCTTACCTCCTGTATGCTTACACGCGAGTCGCGGGCATCTTTAAACGTGCCGCAGATATCGACCTTAGCGATGCAAAAATGCAGCTGGATCATGATAAAGAGAAGGAACTGGGTAACAAATTAGCTCAGTTTGGTGAAGTTCTGTCTCGCATGGTCACCAAAGGTCAGCCCCACGCGTTATGTGGCTACCTGTTTGAATTGGCTGGTGCTTTCTCTAGTTTTTACGAAGCTTGTCCGGTACTTGCAGCAGAATCTGAAGAGCAGAAGAAGAGTCGCTTACTCCTGTCTCAGCTCACGGCGAAGACACTCAAGCAAGGCCTGGACCTGCTTGGTATCGAAACGCTGGATCGCATGTAATCTAGCTTTTATGACCTAAACAATGCCGGGGTACAATCTTAAATTAAGATAGCTCCCGGCATTGAAGCCATATACAAAACAGAACAGATCAGAAATAACGGTATTACTATTCAATGACAAATCGCGACTACGCCAATAGAAAGCCGGCCAAAGGTAAAGGCAAAACAGCACGAAGAGGTAAGCAAGCGCCTGCACCCAGACGCTTTCCTGTTCTTTTATTGCTTATTACCGTCAGCCTGCTCGGTGGATTTGGATACTTCCTATGGAGCATCAACGACAGTGCAGAAACAACTGCTCCCGTCGTTGTCGAGCAGCCCAAGAAGACTGTCGTAAAAAAAGATCCCAACGCACTCCCTCCGAAGCCAAAAGAGGAGTGGACCTATCAGCAAGAGCTTGAAAATAAGAAAGTTGAAGTTGATATACCGGAAAAAACGGCACCAACTCGACCGTATCAGATGCAGTGTGGTTCATTCAGAACTCAATCTCAGGCTGAACAGATGAAAGCAGTTATTGCTTTTCAGGGCTTATCCGCCAATGTGCGTAAGGTTAAGGGTACAACAGGCGATTGGTACAAGGTTAGCTTAGGTCCGTACGATCGTAAGCGACTGGCTGAGAAACACCGTCACATCCTGCAGGGCGCCGGTATCAACGGTTGTATCATTTTATACTGGGAAGGGTGATCCCAACCAGATCTATATCGATTAGACACGTTACTGCGTAGCCGATAGGCGGGTAATACCAATTGGTATAAAGCCCTGATTGACGCTACGCTTTCAGGTAAAGACGGTTCCTTGCGGGCTAATAGATAAAACCAACCCAATAAAACCATCGATGTTTTCCTCTTTTACACTCCTCTTCCTTGATATTTGACTAACCTCCCCCCATATATCTTCTATCACCCACTGACGAGTATCGACTCGACAGTTTGAGAAGAGGAAACATCGTGACCACAATCGTATCAGTTCGCCGTAATAACCAGGTCGTCATCGCTGGAGATGGCCAAGTATCACTTGGTAATACCGTGATGAAAGGTAACGCCAGAAAAGTTCGTCGCCTTTATCATAATAAAGTCCTGGCTGGTTTTGCTGGCGGCACCGCCGATGCTTTTACCCTATTCGAACGTTTCGAAGCAAAATTAGAGATGCATCAGGGTCATCTGATGAAAGCCGCCGTTGAGATGGCAAAGGACTGGCGTAGCGATAAGATGCTACGTAAGCTTGAAGCCCTGCTTGCGGTTGCCGATGACACATGCTCATTAATCATTACCGGTAACGGTGATGTCGTCCAACCGGAAAGCGATCTTATCGCTATCGGCTCCGGGGGCAACTTTGCCCAATCGGCCGCAACTGCACTACTCGAAAATACTGAACTTAGCGCGTTAGAGATTGCTGAAAAATCGCTAACCATTGCCGGTGATATCTGCGTGTTCACCAACCAGTTCAAAACAATCGAAGAATTAAATTACTGATCGAGTGCCGCTCAACTTGAACCACAAGCAGCGGCGCACGCTCAACACTGATGCTAATGCATGAGGAAAGAATATGTCTGAAATGACCCCACGTGAGATTGTCCATGAATTAGACTCTCACATTATTGGCCAACACGATGCAAAACGTTCGGTGGCTATCGCCCTGCGTAACCGCTGGCGTCGTATGCAACTCGATGTCGATTTCCGCCAGGAAGTGACCCCAAAGAATATCTTAATGATAGGCCCTACCGGTGTCGGTAAAACAGAGATTGCCCGCCGCCTGGCTAAATTGGCAAAGGCGCCGTTTATCAAGGTCGAAGCCACTAAGTTCACCGAAGTGGGCTACGTCGGCAAAGAAGTGGAACAGATCATTCGCGATCTAACCGATTCAGCGATTAAGATGACCCGTGAAGAACAGATGAAGAAGTGCAAATTCAAAGCCGAAGAGGCTGCCGAAGAGCGCATTCTCGACGCACTTCTACCTAAGCCTAAAGAAGATTGGGACAACGAAAAGCCAGATGATTCGGCCACTCGTCAGATCTTCCGTAAAAAGCTTCGTGAAGGTCAGCTGGACGACAAAGAGATCGAAATTGACGTTGCTGCACCTCAGGTCGGTATCGAAATCATGTCTCCTCCGGGCATGGAAGAGATGACAAACCAGCTACAGAGTATGTTCCAAAATATGGGACCCGGTGACAGCAAGCGTCGTAAGATGCCAATCAAAGAAGCTTACAAGCTTATGATTGAAGAGGAAGCTGCAAAACTCGTCAATCAAGATGACATGAAAGAACAGGCTATCGAACTGGTTGAGCAGCACGGTATCGTCTTCTTGGATGAGATCGATAAGATCTGTAAGCGTGGTGAGTCTTCAGGTCCGGATGTATCACGTGAAGGCGTACAGCGTGACCTACTGCCTTTAGTTGAAGGTTGTACGGTCAACACAAAACACGGCATGGTTAAAACTGACCATATCTTGTTTATCGCCTCCGGTGCATTCCAGATGTCTAAACCGTCAGACTTAATCCCTGAGTTGCAGGGCCGTTTGCCGATTCGTGTCGAGCTCAGCGCCCTGACCGCCGATGACTTCAAGCGTATCTTAATCGAGCCTCATGCCTCACTCACTGAGCAACACGTTGCTATGATGGGCACCGAAGATGTTAAAATTGAGTTCACCGAAGATGGTATCGAGAGCATCGCCCAAGCCGCATGGCAGGTAAACGAGCGTACCGAAAATATCGGGGCCCGTCGTCTTCATACTGTGATGGAGCGTCTGATGGAAGAACTATCCTATGATGCGTCTGACAAGTCCGGTAGCACCTTCGTTATCGATGCTGAATATGTCAGCAGCCACTTAGATAACTTAGTACAAGATGAAGATCTAAGCCGCTTTATCCTGTAAGGCAGATATCGCAAAGAGTCACGAGTTGAAGCACAAACGCTTCGCTCGTGACTTTTTATTATCTACGACTCAATACTCCTCATTACAACTCAATAGCCCTCGCCAAATCATCAGGTCTCCCCTACATCAGCTCCCCAACATCAGTTCAAATGGCTACATTCAGATCAATATAACCGTACTAAATGTAAGTGAACTCTATCGGCTCAACTATAATTTAGTTCAGTGAGAATGTGTTGGTGCGTCCGGCAGCTAGGGACTATATATGAATGCCATCTTGAATTTGACAGTGAGGCTAAAACTACTACTGGGCTTTGGTTTGGTTATCGCAATTTTCATCATAAGTTCGAGCATAGTGTATATGCAGCTGCAAGACATCAACACCACACAAAGCCGGCTGCTGGAGCTCAGGACGCCCACTGTACAGGCCGGAATGAATCTTGAAGGCGCCATCACCCAAACTTTATCGGGCCTGAGGGGTTACCTTATTCTTGGCGGCGATCCAAGCAAGGCTAAACTATTCATGGACGAACGAGCCCAGGGCTGGGATAAATTAGAGCAATCCCTCATGAGTCTGGAGGGGTTCGCAAAAAATTGGACCGTGCCCAGAAACATAGAGCGGCTCAAAGAGATGAAAACAATTATCGGCCAGTTTAAGCAAGCACAACAACAAATTGAGGATATCGCTCATACAGATAAAAACATCCCCTCTTTCGATATTCTCCTCACTAAAGCGGCACCTACGGCGGCCAGAACCCTGACCGCGCTAACCGCTATCATAGAGGGTGAAATGGCTAATCCGAGTAATATCGAACACAAGGTATTCCTCAAAACCTTAGCCGACAGCCGCGCTGCATTTGCAATGGGCTTAGCCAATATTCGGGCTTACTTACTTTCCGGTGATCTTAAGTTCAAAAACAACTATTTAGAGTTAAAAGAAAGAAGCGACAACTTAATGCTGACTCTCGAAAGCTCAATTGAATTGATGTCGGTCGAGCAAAGAAAGCAGTGGGATATTTTTAAGCAGGCCAGAAGCGAGTTTGCCCCCTATGTAATCCAGATGTTTGGTTCTCGTTCCAGCGCCGAGTGGAACCAGGCTAACCATTGGCTAGGTACATTAGCGGCACCTAGAGCCCGTAAGATAAAGAGTATTCTGGAAGAGATGCGGATCTCCCAGGCAAACCTGTTTAAAGCCGATCAGCAAAGCCTTACCGAAGCCAGTGACACATTGAACTTTGTCTTACTCCTGTCCGGCATGCTAACGATCATTTTCGGTGGTGTTATCGCAGTTGCTATCAGTCAATCTGTAACCCGGCCACTGGGTGGTGAACCGACTGAAATGGTCGACATTGCCAACAGCATAGCCGAAGGAGACCTGACCTTAAGCTTTACCCATGCCGCCAATGCGAAGGGCCTGTATCTGTCTATGTATAAGATGCACGCCAAGCTCAAAGAGTTAGTCAGCAACATAGCCGGTGCAGCCGAACAGTTAACCGATACTGCCGTTCAAACTTCGGGGATGTCTGAGCAGACCAATAACAATGTTCAGGAACAGTTCCAGCAGACTGAGTTAGTTGCCACCGCCGTTGAGGAGATGACTGTCACAGTCAATGAAGTTAGCCTCAACGCCTCTAACTGCCTCAGCGTGATACAGGAGTCTGAAACAACCATCAAGGAGGGGCAGGAAAATGTCCTGCAAACGGTCGGTAATGTTGAAAAGCTCTCAGGCGATATCAACGACGCAACAGAGGTAATACTATCTCTGCAGGAGAAGAGCGCCCAAATTAATTCGGTCTCCGAGGTGATAGGCAGTATTGCCGAGCAGACTAACCTGCTGGCCTTAAATGCCGCTATCGAAGCAGCGAGGGCTGGAGAGCAGGGACGAGGGTTTGCCGTGGTAGCAGATGAAGTCAGGGCACTCGCCTCCAAGACCCAGGAGTCCATATCGAGTATTAACTCCGTGATTCTGTCACTCCAGCAAAGTGCTGATGAAGCAGCCACGGCAATGCAGTCCAGCCAAAACAGTGCAGAAAACACCATCTCTGAAGCGAGGAGTTCCGGTGAGTCGCTCTCAAAAATAGCCGAGTCGAGTCAGCAGATTGTCGATATGGCGAGTCAGATATCCGTAGCGTCAGAGGAGCAAGCAAGCGTGACCTTAGATATCAGTCAAAACGTACAGATGATCAGAAGCGGAGCAGAGCAGACATCGATTGGTGCATCCGAGATGGTTAAGACCAGTGAGCAGCTGTCGGCCCAGGCTAGCAAATTGAAATCTATGGTTGCCTCATTTCGTTATTAATAACAATCCTACTAAATATCCCATGGGGTCACACAAACCTGACCCTATTCCGGATTAGCATTATCTTTTGACCGAAATTCAGGACTTTTTACCTCGAAAGCGCTACCCTGTCTGCACGTTTAATTTGAAGATACGACGACAACTGCAACTATGACGAATCCTGAATCACCTATGGTTACCGCCCTTAAGCTTAAACGTAAATCACGCCAGCTCGAGATCACCTTCGATACGGGTGAAACGTTTCAGCTCAGCTGTGAGATGTTACGTGTCTACTCCCCCTCGGCCGAAGTGCATGGACATGGCAACCCGGTATTGGTCACCCACAAGAAAAACGTCAACATTAAAGCGCTGACGCCTGTTGGCAACTATGCAGTGAAAATCACCTTCGATGATGGTCATGACACAGGCCTGTTCTCATGGAAGATATTGCACGATCTCGCCGCTAACCAAGTCGAACTATGGGAAAATTATCTCGCCAGACTGCGCGCAGCTAAAGCTAGCCGCGAGCCGTTAATTGATATGGCGGTAAAATATTATAAATAGTGCAGGGGCCAGCCCTCGACTAAGCAGATAAGGCTCTGATGTTAAATAGATACAGAGCCTTATAGACAAACACAACCTAAGACTCACCAGCTCCTTCTCCCTTTCTTTTGTTGATTTGTCTAACTGGCTACTCCTTGGTTAACCGCAATACATTTCACTCACATCATACTCGCCCCCACATTGAGTTAATCCACCTTCTTCCTTATTTGTAAGACATAGCAAAATCACTCACAGAGAGAAATCGCCATACCCATATGGCAAAAATCAGATGAAAAAACGCTTCTAAAGGGATCTTAATCACAGCGAGTTTCGACACTGTCATTTCTACTAGTGATGGCGACCAGATACACCTCCTATTCTTATCGGACTTATTAGAACAACAAGGAATAGATGATGAAACGCAATTCCATTATAGCGGTGTTAGCCCTTAGTTTTGCCCTCGGTGGCTGTGGCAGCGATGACTCCCCCACCCCGGAGCCACCGATCCCGCCGGAGCCGCCGATTGTAAAGCCGGATTATGTTTTTGGTGGCCCTACTGAAGATGAGCAAAAGCTAAACAAGGTGATTCAGTTTGCTATTGTAAAAGGATTCAGCCCACTCGATGATTCTGACGC
>Ga0070724_10002025_pt1 | contig 11558 bp, 8 predicted proteins | sample tdDd001_FD_67278 | JGI IMG/M metagenome (GOLD analysis project Ga0070724, IMG submission 67278) | Marine sediment microbial communities from the Atlantic coast under amendment with organic carbon and nitrate - tdDd00.1 | ecosystem: Environmental > Aquatic > Marine > Coastal > Sediment | place...
GTCGGGACCTCAGGCCAGACGGTCAAGCCGAAGGTCTACATGGCCCTGGGTATCAGCGGAGCGTTTCAGCACGTGGGGGGCATCAAGGGCGCTCCGTTTATCATAGCCATAAACAAGAATCCCAAGGCGCCGATTTTCCAGGTGGCCGATGTCGGTATCGTGGACGACATCCTCGATTTTATTCCCGAGCTTACCGACAGGATCAATGAAATGAAAGGATAAAGCCGGCCGATCAATAAAATCCGCCATAGCCGTCTGCCGTTCGTTTCTGAGGCAGACGGCTATTTTATTTCATGGCGTTGTTGTTCTTCGGCGTTTATTTCAACACGAATGTAACGACGATCACGCTATTTTTTCCTTGTTTCGACGCCGGGAATCGAAGTTCTTTCAGTTTTTTGAGCATACAATGTTTGAAAGTTTTATCTTTTGCGTCGTCTTTATCCAGATGAACGTTTAAAATGCGACCGGCACGATTTATCATTATTTTGAACACGACATTCCCTTTTATACGGGGCTGTTTTTCTATGGCGTTCTTGAAACATCGGTTGAATTCGTGAAGGTGTTTTTTTAGCAGGTTCCGAACAGATCGATCCGATATGCCGTCTGATACCGTAACGTTGCCCAATTCCACATGATTTTTCTCGCGGATGGACGCATCCATTTCCGGCTCGGACACCGAGCGGTCTTCTTTTTTGCGTTCAAGGCTTTCTTCAACGACTTGATTCTTCATGCCCGATACCAAAGGGGCGGCTGCAAAAGAGGAGACCGATTTTCCGGCAAAAGATCGGTTCTCTCCTACGGCATGATCGGAGACGCCCAGGGGTAAGGGAAGGGGTTGCTTGACGGTGACCGCCTGTCCATCCTTGAGGCGAACCCGGGTGTCCACGGCGACAAATGAAGTATATGCTGTTAGCAGGTTATACGTCAGTCCCAGGTTGGTGACTTCTCTGACCCGCTCGTCCTGACGGTTGAGCCGGTTGTAGTCGTCCAAAAGAGCGATCCGGTGACGTGCCCACAGGTAACGCAGCGCCGAATTTGTTTTCAAAGGCTTTATTTTGGAGACATCCACCTTTTTTGAAAAAGGATGCTCTCCGGTAAAACCCTTTAGGGAGATGGTGCCGTGAGGTCTGCCCCGCCATTTTCCGAAGACAATGACAGGCCGGTCCGCCAGAACATCCGGAACGCCGGGCGGTTCCACATGGTAGGCCTCGAACCCGCCGAAGTCGACTTCGATTCCGGTCAACACCGGTGATTCAATGAGCTTTCTGAATTTGTTGGCTGTTTCAGGTGCTTGTTCAGGGTTTGTAATGACAAAGGGCTCTCCCATCCCCACCCTTGCTATGCCTTCGATGAGGTGGCGGTTGACGCTGGATCCGATGCCGAACGTAAACATATTGGCTTTACCGAGATTGTTCCGGATCAGGTCGAACGCCTCGGCTTCCACAGAGACGTACCCATCGGTGGCAATGACAATACTCCGGGAGCATCCTTTGGTTTTTGGCAGGGAAAGGGCTCTTTTTAAGGCCGGCAAAAGTCTCGTACCCCCGCCGCCGCGCTGACGTTCAATGGTGTTTACGGCCCGTGTGATGTTTCCCTGGGTTGCAGGCAAGGAGTGTTCCGACATCAGGTGGGAACTTCCCGCAAACAGAAGAACATTGAACTGGTCTGTGGATCGAAGATTGCCGATGAGATCCTTGAGAAGTTTTTTGGATATGTTCAGGGGAAATCCGTGCATGGACCCGGATACATCCACAATAAATATGTATTCACGGGGCGGTATCTGGTTTTTTAAAACCTTTTTGGGCGGCTGCATCATTAAAAGGAAAAAATTTTCATTTTTTCCTTCAAAAAGAAGAAGCCCGGTTTCTATCTTGCCGCCGGCCAACCGGTATTTCAAGATGAAATCCCGATTGCCCCCGTGTTTTTCGGACGGATTGAGTTGAACCGTGGCAAAGGCGGGTCCCTTGTAATGGACGCTGGTCTGATGTGAAGGGCAGGTGATGTCTTTGATGGGCAGGCCTGCCGAAATATCGACGCCCATATTAAAAGTATACGTTGGCGAATCTCCCTGATGCAGATATGGGTTGGAGGTCCAAGTTTCGTCAGGACTGGTTTCATGGGACGCCTGGTCCACATAGCGGGGTCCGACAACCGTGGGATAGACGAATTCATAAACATTATCCGTGGGTACCAAGAGTTCGGTATATTTGAGTTCCACCGTGATGACGTCAGACGGTAGGATGTTGGCCACATTCATCTGAAAAACATTGGGTCTGTGCTGTTCCAGAAGCGAGGCACTTTTTCCGTCCTGTCTGGCCTGATTGTATTCTTTCCGCGCCTGTTCACGCTCGCGGATTTTGGCCGTAATGGTACGTTCTCCCACGGTCATTTTCATTCCGTAGACAGCTGCTCGAGTGGATGCCGGAAAGACATAAACAGCTTCCAGCGGTTTCTTGCCTTCGTTTCTATAGACCTGGGTGACTTTGACATCGGCGATGACGCCAGAAATTTTGACGTCGGCGTGTGTGGATTTTAAAGGGAGCCGGTCCAGGTCCGGATCGTCGCTTTGTACCAAAAAGTATGGGGACAATGTTCTGTTTGCATCATTTTCCGGCTGGGCGTAGGAAAGGTTTCCAGCCATTACCATTACTACAAGGATAACGATAACATACAATTTTTTTTGTTTGGCCATTGTTTCAACCTCCTTTTGTCATTTTTTTTACCTTTTGGTTCCATTAGACAAGGCGGTTGAGAAAAAGTTCCCAAAAAATTTCGATGGGTGAGGGTATTATGAAGGGTAGGACCGGTGAGGGAAAAAAAAGGCAGGGGCTAAACGCCCTTGCCTTTATGTCATAATACAAGATATGAAAATTTTAGAAAATTCCAGACTTCCAGCGAAGTTTTAAACATCGGTTCTGCTGATTTCGGTTCAAATGGGGGGCATTGCCGTCTAATACTTCCTTTTCAAAATTTTAGATTTGGTATTGTTATATTCTTTTTCAGTAATGATGCCGTCTTTGTATGCTTTTTCGAGATCCATTAATTCTTGACCGACGGTTGTGTTGGTAGATTTGACGTCGGCACCTCCACCACCACATCCGATAAAACCGACGCCAAGAGTTAAAAAGATGAATACGGTAAGAACTCTTAGAAAATTCATTTAAAATCTCCTCCTTTAACTATTATTGATTTTCAAAAAATCCATTCATATCATCTTGGAGAAAAAAATCAAGATTTTTTATGCGCGCCGCATGGCAAAACGCTTTTCGGCAAAAGACTCAATAATGACTCGTCGGGAGGATTTGAAACGGCCTCTAAGGGAAAAACAGTGTCGAATAATTTTAATGCTGATAGATGAAACTGATACGAACCCGAATGGTATCCGGATCTTTATCAGAAAGGAGGGGGGGAGGGGCCTGGAATGTGGCCAACCGGGCCAATTCTCTACAAAATGATGGATAGTTCTGGGCGGGGATTTCCGTTTCTATCGATTTTAATCGATCGGTCTGCGGGTCAATTTCCACGGTGGAAACCTTTCCTTGGGCGCGGCGGATGATATTTTCCAAGGTGGTAAGCAGATCAGCATCCGTCGCATTATACCTGGTCGTGACGTTTCTTTCGAAGAAATTACTGTCAAGGCTCCCGGTTCGAGCGGCTTTCTCGTCCTTTTTTGGGGCTCGAGCCGGTTCCATGGTAATGCCCGGTTCATAAACATCTCCGGTGAGGGCTGTTTTGAGTGCCAGGGTAAGTTCGATGGTCTCGTCCTTTAGAACCGGCGGCGCCTTTTCAGCCTTTCCAAGAACAGATGCGGGGGATTTGGATTCCATTGGGATTGAAGGTTGAACAATTGTTATCGCCTTGGATTTCCGGGCTAATTGAATTTGTTCCTTGTCTGGTGGTGTTGCCGGGGCGACTTCAAGGACCGGTGTCACACCTTTGGCTTCCTTTTCAAATGCCGGCTTCGTACGGTCTTCGGTTGGCTTTTCGGCCAACTTTTCGGAAATTGAATTTGAAAGGATCTGTACCGAAGGTCCCTCTTTTTGTTGAATGTTAAAAACAAAAAAAACAAGAATGGAGATTGTCGCCGCCGCGGCAAGCTCCAGCGGGATCTTGATGCGGAATGGAATAAATAATTTTCGGATTATCCGGTTAAAACTGAATCGAGAATCCATGCGTTCATGGATTTTTTCAAGAAAATCTGCCGGCGCTTCGACCGGATCCATGGCGTGCAATTTTTCGACCATCTCGGTCAATGAAGCGAGGTCTTCTTTACAGTTTTTGCAGGCGGAAATGTGGTTTTCAACCGCTGCACGGTCGTTTGCATCTAAAGTGCCATCGATATATTCGGACAAACGTTCCTGAATTAAGGCACACTCCATTTTATATCCTTCCTTTTAGTCGATTCCTTAACTCGAGCCTTCCCCTTGCAAGTCTCGATTTGACGGTGCCGAGACTCAGCCCGGTTATATCTGCAATCTCCTGATAAGACAGCCCCTGAATGTCACGGAGCACAACCATCTGATTTTGCGCCTCGGGCAGTGAATTTATGGCATTTTGAATCAGCATCAACCGCTCTTTTTTTTCAAGTTCGTTTGCCGGAGATGGTGAGCCGTTCTCGATATCATGAAAAGGGTTGCCGTTTTTTGAGCTTTCCGGGCGTTCTATGGAAACGGTCTTTTTTTTCCATCGGTAAGCGGATGATTTTATCCTGTTTTTACAGGTGTTCATGGCAATCCGGTAGAGCCAGGTGGAAAATGCCGATTCGAACCTGAACTTTTTTATGGACTTGAAGATTTTTATGAAGATCTCCTGGGCACAATCGTTGGCTTCCTGGTAATCTCCTAAAAACCAGAAGACCATATTAAACAACTTGTCTTTGTGTTTGAGGACCAGCTTGTCAAATGCAGCAACATCGCCGGCCTGAACAGCGCTGATAAGTTCTGCATCTCGGTCGGATAGACCGGCCGGATTTTTAATGTCTTTGTTCATTCTGTTTAGACAATGATCGTTCTGAAATGTTCCGCCCGTCAAAAAAAAGCATGCTCTGCAGCGCCCGTTTTCCAATATTCAATATAACCAAGAAAAAATTCAACCACAACCATAATTGACAAACTCGTAAAAAGTCCGTTTTGCTCGCTCAGTGACCATTTGGGGGCGTTTCAAGCTGTGGTGCTAAATTTCAAGAACTCGTCGCAAGCTCCTCAAACAGCTTGAAATTTTTAACGCATCACCGCTTGAAATGCTGGATCCCCAAATGATCAGATATCGCTCACAAAAGACTTTTTACGAGTTTGTCATCTTTCACGTGGTGAAATAATTTATTATATGTGGGGTTCATCGATTTAAACGCAACCCGTGAACATTGGCAGGAAACCCGGGCTGCCAATGTTATAAACGCCGATCAAGACCCCGATGCTTTCATGGCAGAATCCGCATCGTACCGTTATAAAAAAACCGTTATGAAAAGGAATATTTATCCGTTTAATGGTTGCATAAAAAAATAATATCGGTTAGGCATGTGCAAAATATAGCTTGGTCAAAGGATTCTGTTATGAAGCGTCTGCTCTATACGGTTCTTATTCTGTTCATTACGGCACAAACCGGTTTAACGGATGACAAGAACAGTGCAAAAAAAATATTGGCAGGTAAGCTGGATGCGGCAATTGCTGTTTTGCAGAAAAAAAACATGGACAAGCAGGAAAAAGACAGGCAAATAATCAAAATCGTCACCCCGATATTCGATTTCCCGTTCATGGCGAAACTCTCTTTGGGAAGAAAGTACTGGCCCGGCCTTTCAAAAGAACAAAAGCAAAAATTTTCCGATCTTTTTATTAAACGATTGGAGGCGTCGTATCTTGAAAAACTGTCTCTTTATAACGATGAAACCATCGTTTATAAAACGCCGGTTCAAAGTGGAAGAAAGGTTGAGATACCCACGGAAGTGATTTCCAAAGACAAATTAATATCCATGACTTATAAGCTTTATAAATCAAAGCATAACTGGAAGATCTATGACATGGAGATTGAGGGCATCAGCATTATCGTGACCTACCGGTCCCAGTTTGACCAGATTCTCGAGAAAGGAACCTTTGACGATCTTCTGCTGAAACTGGAAGCCCCTGAAAATAAATGATATTCTTTCAGCATCACTCGGCCTGAACCCTTCTGTTTCAGCAATCGATATGACACACTATTCCACTCTGCCAACACAGTTTTTCCAGAAGGTCGTCATCGGACGGCCAAAACGAGTTATTATCTTCGTTTTGGCGGTGGTTTCTTTTCTGGGTTATCACGCAAAGGATTTTAAGCTTGATGCATCAGCGGAAACCCTGGTCTTGCAGAATGACAAAGATCTTCAATACTCGAGACTTATCGATTCCCGGTATGGACTGCAAGATTATCTGATAATGATTTACGCACCTAAAGGGGACCTGTTTTCGGACATGGCGTTGGCAAACCTTTCCCGCCTTAGGGATGAGTTGAGGAAGTTGAAACGCGTGTCGTCCGTGGTCTCAATACTGGACGCTCCACTGCTTGAAAGCCCGCCGGTTCCGATAAAAGAGCTGGTGAACAATATTCAGACCCTTGAATCTCCCACCGTTGACAAAAAACTGGCAAAAATCGAGTTTAAGAAAAATCCGCTGTATCAAAACCTTCTGGTAAGCTCGGACCTTAAAATAACATCGTTGCTTATCTATTTTCCTGTCAATGAGGTCTATCGGGACCTATTGGCCCGCCGGAACAATTTTCAGGGAAAAAAAGCTGAAGGACCGCTCTCTGCGGAAGAGGAGGTAGAGTTTAAAGCGGTCATTGATCAATTTGAAAAGTACCGGGACGAGATGAAGAAGACCCGGCATCAAGATATTGCTGCAATCCGCGGGATTATGGACAACTTTCGCCAGGACGCCGAACTCTTTCTTGGCGGCGTCAGCATGATTGCTGACGATTTGATCAGCTTTATAAAAAACGATTTGAAAGTTTTCGGCCTCGGCGTATTGTTTTTTCTCATCCTCACGTTGGGTATAATTTTTAGAAAGATACGCTGGATTTTTTTGCCGATACTCTGCTGTTCGTTTTCTGCAATCTCCATGATGGGACTGTTGGGATTGTTCGGTTGGGAAGTAACGGTGATTTCGTCCAATTTTATATCCTTACAGATTATCATTACAATGGCCATAACCATCCATTTGATTGTTCGGTATCGAGAACTCTGTTCTGAAAACCCTGAGGCCGATCAGGGGGAACTTGTCCTCGACACCGTCCGTTTCATGGGAAAGCCCTGTCTGTATGCCGCGCTGACGACCATTGCCGGGTTCTGTTCACTGCTCCTTGGCGATATTCTGCCGGTGATAACATTTGGATGGATGATGAGCGCCGGTATTTCCCTTTCTCTGATAATGACCTTCCTTCTGTTTCCTTCCGTTTTGATGCTGATGGATAGAGAAGCTCCTTTGGTCAGAAAAGATGCACGGTTTTCATTAACGCCGGTGTTAGCCAGATTCACCGAGACCCATGGTTTAATGATAATAGTAACCTGTGGCATCGCTTTTATACTCAGCGCGGTTGGGATAACCCGGCTGACCGTTGAAAACAGTTTTATCGACTACTTTAAACATACCACCGAGATATATCAGGGCATGAAAGTCATCGACCAAAACCTGGGCGGCACCACCCCTTTCGACGTCATTATCGATTTTGATAAAGATGAAGCATCTGAACCTGTTGATGCATCTGAAACCGGCCAAAACAATCATGATGTATTCGACGAGTTTGATGAATTTGATTCGGCGGGAAATAAAGATAAATACTGGTTTACTTCTCATAGGATGACCCGGATCATGAAGATCAATGATTATCTTGACAACCTCCCGGAAACCGGAAAAATCCTGTCTCTGGGGACAATGATGAAAATCGCTGAAAATCTCAACAACGGCAAGCCCCTAGATAATTTCCAATTGGCCCTTCTCTATAGCGAGATTCCTGAAAAATACAAAAGCATCGTGTTAACACCCTATTTATCTGCAAAAAATGATCAGGTTCGTTTTTCAGTCCGTGTCCGAGATTCCGAAAAATCATTAAAACGTGACAGGTTGCTGAAAAAAATCCGGCACGATCTGGTCGGCAATTTTGGTTTAAAGACAGATCAGGTCCATTTGTCCGGGATGCTGGTGCTGTATAACAATATGCTTCAGAGCCTGTTCCGATCGCAAATCCTTACTCTGGGAGTTGTCATACTGGCGCTGATGGGCATGTTTATGATTCTGTTTAAGTCTTTGAAAATCGCGTGTGTCGCTATTTTCCCAAACCTGTTGTCCATTGGCGTTGTCCTGGGTGTTATGGGATGGCTGAATATTCCTCTGGACATGATGACCATTACCATCGCTTCCATCAGTGTGGGGATTGCCGTGGACGATACCATTCACTATATCCACCGCTTTAAATCCGAGATGGCTATGGAGCCTAATTATGTTGGGGCAATGTATCGGTGTCATGGCAGCATCGGCCACGCAATGTACTATACATCGGTGACCATCATCATCGGTTTTTCAATTCTGGTGTTGTCCAATTTTATTCCCAGTATTTATTTCGGCCTCCTCACCGGATTGGCCATGTTCATTGCCTTAATTGCTTCGCTGACGCTGTTACCCCAGTTGTTGATCCTTTTTAAGCCGTTTGGTCCCGAAGTTCACGGGAATTCGGAAGGCATTTGATGACATGAACAAAAAAAGGCTGAACAATCTGTTGCTGATTCTCCTGTTTTCCGTTTTTTTGTCCACAGGCTGTGCTCACAAATCCGTGAAGTCTTTACCTGAAACATCTGACGATGCCCCACTCACTCAAGCCCGGGAGACAATACCCGACAAAGCGGAACAGACACCGTCAAGCCCGGATGTTGAAGATAGTATTGAAGATGATTTTTTTGATGAGGAGTTTGAAGCGCAACAGGTGCAGGTGGCCGATCCTCTTTCTTCCTGGAACAAAGGCATGTTCCATTTCAACGACAAACTCTACTTCTGGGTGCTCAAGCCTTTGGCAAAAGGATACATTGCAATTTCTCCGGATTATTTTAGAAGGGGCGTAAAGAATTTTTTTTATAACCTTACGATGCCCATACGACTTGTCAACTGCCTTTTTCAAGGAAAAGGAAATGCAGCCGCGTCTGAATTCTCCAGGTTTATCGTCAACACCACAGCCGGTGGTCTTGGGTTTGGAAACCCGGCAGATCAGAATCCTGATCTGGTTGTTTCCACAGGTGAAGACCTTGGCCAGACATTTGGCAAGTACGGCATCGGCAATGGATTCTATATTGTATGGCCGATCCTGGGTCCCTCCACGCTGCGTGATTCAGTGGGATTGGTGGGGGACTTTTTCTTGAATCCCCTAACTTATGTTGACTACTCTGAAACATGGATAGCTTTAAAGGGTTTCGACTTGGTCAATCAGACGTCCTTTCACATCGGTGAATATGAGGCCCTCAAAAATTCGGCTTTAGATCCTTATGTCGCACTCCGCAATTCCTATCTGCAGTACAGACAAAAGAAGATAAAAGAATAACGGGTGAAATGCTGTTTTGGATCCGGCGTTAAACGGGTGAGCTCCAGGTGCGGGCCCTGGTGAAATATGGGTTGTCCCAGCGGAATAGGAAAGGGAGTTATCCCCCCTGTGACCTGCAGGCCTAACGGGCACACCGGGGCAACCGAATGTTAAAACAGATCCATTTCGCGATCATTGGAACACAGCGAAAAGCAGGGAGTGCCAATCCCGAGCAAATAACTTGATTTTTTTCAAAAAGTTGTTATTATTTAACATCGAACAGGGCCGAAAAAGCCCTGCTGCAGAAAATGTCACTGTGGTTTAGCGCACCATTTATTAGAAGCTAACTCGAAAATAGTAGAATACACTCAAGGGTAAGGCGGTATGGAACGCAGCCATTGGGCGTTAGATGCATTTTTGAGATGGCTTATAGATAAAAAGGGCATCCCATGGATTATGATGGCGTGCCCTTAACATTTTGATTGCGAGATCTAATCAATAAAATTAACCCAAAAAAACAAAAGGATAGTTCCCTTCATCGGCGCGTCTCTCGAAAAAAAGGAAAGAAGATCCGACGGAGTGAGGATGCACCGGCAGCATCCGTCGGTGCGCCAGTGAACGAGAGGTGGGATGTCTCACAGTTCAAGGTCCCACCGGCAGAAGGCAAGACGCGGTTTCACGATTTCGATCTTCCCAACCCGCTGTTTCATGCCATCAGAGATCTCGGCTTCGAGTACTGTACACCGATCCAGGCCGAGATCCTTCCCAGCAGTCTGTCCGGCAAGGATGCCAGCGGCCGGGCCCAGACCGGAACGGGGAAAACGGCTGCATTCCTGATCACCGTCATCACCCGGATGCTGAATAACCCCATCCAGGGCAACCGAAAACCCGGCACGCCCCGGGTTTTGGTTTTAGCCCCCACCCGGGAGTTGGTGCTCCAAATCTCCGAGGAAGCCCGTCATCTCTCCAAGTACACCGACCTTCAAACCATTTCCGTGTTCGGTGGCATGGATTATGAAAAGCAGAGAAAGCAACTTTCCGCCGATCCGGTGGATATTGTCGTCGCAACACCCGGGAGGCTGCTCGACTTTCAGCGGCGCCGGGACATCACCCTGAAAAAGATCGAGGTGTTGATCCTCGACGAGGCCGACCGGATGCTCGACATGGGTTTTATCCCCGATGTGCGAAAGATTATCTACAGCACCCCGGCAAAAGACAAGCGTCAGACGCTGCTCTTCAGCGCGACGCTGACCGGTGAAATCACCCGACTCGCCTCCCAATGGACCCGCAACTCCGTAACCGTAGAAATCGAACCGGAACAGATCGCGGTGGAGACGGTGGATCAGGTCGTCTACATCGTGACCACCATCGATAAATTTGCACTCCTGTTCAACATCATCCATCGAAAGAATCTCAAACGGGTCCTGATTTTCTGCAACCGGCGCGATGAAGTGGGACGGCTCGAAAAGATGTTGACCCGCCACGGCATCAACTGTTCGGCGCTCTCCGGTGATATCCCCCAAAAAAAGCGGGTTCGTCGCCTCGAGGAGTTCAAGAGCGGAAAGATCCGAGTTCTGGTGGCAACCGATGTGGCCGGACGCGGCATCCACATCGAAGGAATGGATCACGTCATTAATTTCATGCTGCCCCGTGATCCGGAAGATTATGTGCACCGGATCGGGCGCACCGGCCGGGCGGGTGCCACCGGCACCTCTATCAGCTTTGCCGATGAGAAGGACGCCTTCTACCTTCCTGCCATTGAGGCGTTCATCGAACAGAAGCTGAGCTGCATCGAGCCCAAGGAAGAATGGCTCACCATGCCTAAGCCTGTCCCTGAAAGGAAAAAACGCAGGCCTCGCCGCACAAGGACATCCGCCCCAATAGCACAAGGGAAATCCCGACCCCGCCCAAGAAAAAGGCCTCCCCGCCGCTCAGGGAAGCCCGCTTACAACAAGACGGTTTCCAGCAAACCCTCATGATGCGGCCTGACCCCGATGGAAACGGAATCATCCTGCGGCTTACTG
>Ga0070724_10002028_pt1 | contig 11549 bp, 8 predicted proteins | sample tdDd001_FD_67278 | JGI IMG/M metagenome (GOLD analysis project Ga0070724, IMG submission 67278) | Marine sediment microbial communities from the Atlantic coast under amendment with organic carbon and nitrate - tdDd00.1 | ecosystem: Environmental > Aquatic > Marine > Coastal > Sediment | place...
ATACCATTAATATACTCAGGACAATCTGTTGCAAGCCATACAATAGCTTTTGCTACTTCTTCTGGTTCTGCAAATCTATTTGTTACAACTGCTGCTTTAAATGCTGCTTTTCTAGCTTCTTCATTATCTTTTTGCATATCAGTTTCTGCTGCACTTGGAGCAACACAATTTACAGTAATTCCATTTGCCCCTAATAATTTTGCATAGATTTTTGTTGCGTTAATTAATCCTGCTTTTGCAATTCCATACCAAACATCAGGATGCCCAATCTGTCCTGCAATTGAAGCTGTATTTACAATTCTTCCAAATCCTCTTTCTTTCATACCTACACTAAATAGATTCATTAACTCAACAGGAGTATGTAAATCTACATTCATTAAGTGTTCTTTTGCTTCTTTTGGGTAGTTATCATAAGTGTATTTTGGTTGCATATAACCGGCATTATTTATTAAGATATCAATTTCACCAACCTCTTCTGCTAAAGTTGTTAGATTTTCAACATCTGATAAATCATACTCAATTTCAGTAACATCAGGTAATCCACCTAATGGAAAGTTTGAGAAATCTCTAGCAACAACAACTATTTCGTGTCCTAACTCTAACATTGCTCTTGCCACTGCAAGACCAATACCTTTGTTTCCACCAGTTATTAATACTCTTTTTTTAGTCATAAATTTCTCCATAGTTTATTTATTAACTTAAGTATATAAAGCTAAAAGTTTTAAGCTACTTAAATAGGAAATAATATTTTACTAAAAATATCAATATTTTTTATATCTTTTAATATTACATATAAATTATAAAAAAACTGTATTAAATTCCTTTTTTTATATTATAACACCTATTTTCAAGTTCGCATTTTAATATTTATTGATTAAATACAATTTATACAAGTAAATAATGCATATAAAAGATATTGTATATCAAAATATAATATTTATCATATAAAAATAACTATTACTATAACACTAAATACAAAGCCTTTTTTAGTATAATATCATCAAAGGATACCTTATGAAAGCAGCACTTAAATTATTAATTTTATTTTTATGTTTTATTAATTTCACTTTTGCTTCACAAATAAATATATTATACGATTCAACTAGCAATGGGAAAGTTGATCCTAACTCAGAGTGGATTGTAAATATGATAAAAGAAGCAGGTGAAAAAAACAATATTAAAGTTAATTTTCAAGGTGCTCCTTGGAGTAGAGCTTTAGAACTTTTAAAAGATGGTATTGCAGATGGATTAATCAATGCAAGCTACAAAGAAAGCAGAGCAAAATTTGCAGTATATCCAATGAAAGATGGTAAGTTAGACTTATCAAAAAGTTTAAAAGCACCAGCATACTATCTTTACAAAAGAAAAGATAATCCACTAAGTTTTGATGGAAGGAAACTAATCAATGCAAATGGGAAAATTGGTGCTATAAAATCTTATGCAGTTGTTGATGATTTAAAAAAATTAAATGCAAATATTGCATATAGTACAAATGTTACTTCTAATTTAAACAGTGTATTATATGGAAGTTTTATAGCAACTGCCCAGTTAGAAGCTGAAGCATCACGAATTATTAACAATAATTTAGATATGCAAAAAGAGCTTGAAAAACTACCAATTGCAGTTAGAAAAAAAGAGTATTTTTTAATAATCTCAAAACCATATTATAAACACAACAAAATAACTGTTGAAAAATTATGGAACTCTATAGAGAAACTAAAAAATAGTAAAAAATATCTAGAACAAAGAAAATAGTATATGAACAAAGCAGTAAAATCTATAACATATCAATCACTAATTTACATACTATTAATCTATTTATTAGTCACATCAGTAGTAACTGCTATTCATTTTTTAATAGAGATTGAAACAGAAAAAAAGCTTTTAAAAACTGAATTAAAAGCACTAACTCATGCTACAAATAGATCAATTACAAATGCTTTATGGGATATGAATCATATACAAATAGAAGCTGAAGCAAATGCACTTATTAGTTTTCCTATTGTAAAAGCTGTGAAGATAACAGACAATAAAAATATTACATTAACTCAAATGTCAAGTGATTATATTTGTAAAAGTTGTGAAGACTCATTTTTAGTTGAAACCCATATAGAAAAAGAGCTTTTTAATAAAAAAGTCTATTTAGGAAAAGTTCTACTGTATTCAAATTTTGAGGTGGTACTAAATAGAGTAAAAGTAAACTTTACACTTATTCTTTTCTCGGCATTAATCAAAAGTGCCCTACTTGTGATACTTTTTATAATTGCATTTAGAAAATATCTATCAACACCTTTAGAATCAATTGTTACTCAAATAGATAATGTTGATATAGACAATCTTCAAAAAAATAGAATTGAGTATGAAAGTAAATATGCAAATGAGCTTACAGTTTTAAAAAATAGTGTTAATGAAATGCTTGAAAAAATTGAAGAACAATTTGACTCACTACAAGAAAATGAGAAGATACTTCAAGAAAAAGTAAAACAAAGAACAAAAGAGTTAGAACAAAAGAACAAAGAGCTTGAAACTCTTGCTATTACTGATAGTTTAACCTCTTTATTTAATAGAAGAAAACTTGATGAAAAGTTAAGAAATGAACTATTAAGAGCACAAAGAATTAAAAATGACTTTAGTGTAGTTATGCTTGATATTGACCACTTTAAAAGAGTAAACGATACATATGGACATCAAGTTGGAGACATGGTATTAGTAGAACTAGCCAAATTACTAAAAGAAGTAACAAGGGAGATTGATATTGTTGGAAGATGGGGAGGAGAAGAGTTCCTTATCATCTGTCCAGGAACAGATCTAAAAGGATTAATTAAACTAGCTGATAGTTTACAAGAAATTATACAAAGACATGCTTTCCCAACTGTAAAAGAGATTACAGCAAGTTTGGGTATTACAGTATATAACTATGATGATGATATAAACTCAATCGTATCAAGGGTTGATAAAGCATTGTATAAAGCAAAAGTAAATGGAAGAAATAGAGTAGAACTTGAGTATTAACCTCTAATTATTCTCATAATTCTTTTTCTCTCATCTGCCTTACAATCCATAATATCACGTTTACTTCTTGAGTCTTTTAAGCATGAAAGTGTTTTTGATAAAACCTTTACTCTTTTATACATTCTATCAATTCTAGCAACTTCTAAACGTATTTCATATCTATTAATTAATTCAGTTTTTTCTTCTTGAAGTTGTTGTAGTTTTTTTAATCTATTAGTATTATCGTATGATAGTAGTTGTAAGTTTATTAAAAATAATAATATTATAGCTTTCTTTATAGTAAGTCCTTTGAAAAATAATTATATCAAAAAAAGCTAAAGTAAAGAGAAAATCTCTCTTTACTTATTTTCTTCTAAAAGATGTTCATATCTTTTATCAGTTAGTAGTTTCATAAAGGCAACTAAAGCCTCTACTTTTCTATCATTTTGTTTTTTAGCTTTTAACTCATCTAAAGAGATAGTTTCTTTAACTTCAGGTTCAGCCCAAGGCTTACCAGTTTCAGGGTTGTTAACTCTTCTTTTATGATTATATTTATCATAGAACTCAACAACAGTTCTTAACTCTTTAAATACACCATTATGCATATAAGGAGCTGTTACTGCTACATTTCTTAAAGTTGGTACTTTATATTTACCTTTTTGATTCTCATCAGTAACAGCAGGGTTATTTAATAAACCATTATCAATTGCTATAACACCATTTAATGCTCTTAATTCAGTGTTAATTGGTGTACCAATATTGTGGTACTCATAGTTAGTAAATGTCTCACCTAAAGCATCCTCTTTTTTCAATAAGTGACAAGTAGCACAAGAGTTATTCGCTTGAGAGAAAAACAATGATCTTCCTAAATCCTCTAAAGGAGTTAAGTCATACTCACCTTTTAAGTATCTGTCATATTTAGAATCAAATGGTGAGAATTCTTTTGTCATTTCAAACTTCTCAATAGAATCAGCCATAGCAGCATATGCTTCATCTGATGATTTAAAGATATCTTTTCCATAAATCTTTTTGAAAGTTTCAACATAGTATGGATTTTCTAAAAGTCTATCAACAGTTGCAGCTTTTGAAGGCATTCCCATCTCAATTGGATTTGTTGGAGGACCACCTGCTTGACCAGCTAGTGTATGTTCTCTACCATCCCAGAACTGACCACCTTTATATACTTTCTTTTTAGCATCGTAGTGGAATTGTGGAGAAAACTTTGCGTATGCAGCACTTGGAGCTGTTCTATCACCTAAAGACTTACCATCATCCCCTAGTGATGCAGCAGCCCCTACTCCATTATCTCTTGGGTCTACAAATCCATTTTCTGGATCATGACAAGTAGCACAAGCTTGTGTTCTATTTTGCGATAAATTCTTATCAAAATATAAAGCTTTTCCTAACTCTTCTTTTACTTTTAAATTTGCTTGTAATTGAGCTTTTGATACTTCTGCATTATTTGAACATGCAGTAAATAATAAAGCACAAGAAGCAAGACCTAAAACTTTTAAATATTTCATTAACTCTTTCCTCCTACGTGAAAATTAACTAAGTTTTTAAAGGGTGCGATTAAAAGTTTTATAATAGAATCATATTGATTCATTTGATTTTTTCTAAGCCCAAACTTCAAGACTTTTACATCTTTTGAGTATTTTAAACTTCCAAACATTCTATCCCAAATAGCAAGATAACCACCAAAGTTTTTATCAAAGTACTTAGTACTATGATGAATCTGGTGTTGTTTTGGAGAGATGAAAAACTTCTCTAAAAATGTTGGGTATGAAAACGGTACATGGGAATGTCTCAAATTTGAACCAAACAGTGAAAAAATGAATATCAAAATATTCACACCTAAAATCGCATATATATCAATCATCGCACCAAAAAAGTATATAAACACCCCAGTTACAACACCAATACTAAGCGAATATCTAAATCCAAAAAGTAAGTTCTCAACTGGATGAACCCTATAAAAAGTAATAGGTGTTAATACCTTTGCGCTGTGATGAATCTTGTGAAACTCCCACAAGAATGGAATCATATGTAAAAACCTATGTAACCAATACCTTGTAAAATCACTAACAACAAATAAAGATATTGTATACATAACAATAATAGCTTCATAAGAAAAATAAGTATTTTCAAAATAATCAAAATACAAATAAAGCTGTTTATTAATAAATAAAGCGATAGTTTTTGCACTAATTACTATAGGAAATAGCATAAATACTTTTATAAAATATCCAATAAAAAAGTAGTAATAATCAAGCTTTGCACTTGGATGTAACCAAAGTTTAGAGCTAAGATTTACTCTTAATTTTTCTCTATTAAAATAAAAATAAATTAGTGCTAATAATATAGATGTAATAATATAAACCCAAAATACTCTTTTGTTTGGGTTTATAAAATACTCTAGTGCAAAAAAATCACTCAAATATTAATCACCATCCGCATCTAAGATTTTTGCAGTTACAGATAACTCTTCAATTAATGATAAGAAATAAGCATTATGGAAAGTTCTTGCAGCTTTAAACAAATCTTTTGCATTTGTAAAATCATCTTTTTCTAATTTTGCAAGCTCTTCATATGTTTTAGCGATTGCATCTTGTGCTTCTTTTACTTGTTCACCTGCTCCTGACTCTTTTGCCATAGTTGCAAAGTTGTAGTATTTTTGATTTCCAATAACTTCATTGTGTGCATCTAAAATAGCTTTAATTGCTTCAAAAGAGTTCTTACTTAAGAAGTACTCTGCTCTTCTATTATCAATACTACCTTTATATTTAGTTGAGTATCCAGAAGCATCACCAATTCTCCACTCTTTTAATCTATAAGTACTTGCAATAAGAGTATTGATAATCATTGCATTTTCCCACTTCTCAGATTTTCTTTCACCTGCTAAATACTCTTTATAAACAGCTTTGATATCTTCTAAATTAGAAATCATTGTATTTAAAATCTCAACTGTTAAAGCTTTTTCTCTAGGAGTTATTTTTTCATCATTAAAAAGAACATACTCTAAAGCATTTACAGTTTTAAATGAGTTTTTAAATAGTGCAATTTTTGGTTCATCCTTTGAATCAATTGCCCTTTGCATTTGTTCATTTAGATTCTCTTTTAGATTATGAAATACATCTACATATCTTGGAGTATCAAGATAATCTTCATTTAAATTACCTGCAAAATATAAAGCTTCAACTTTTTTCCAAGACTTTAATAACTCAGTATAGTTTTTTGAGTTAATATCTTGTTGCAAAGTTTTAGCACTTTTAATAGTCTCATTTACATCAGGGATTGAAACATTTTTTAAAATTGATTCTAAACTTGTTTGTCCAAACATCATAGATGCTGTAACTAGTGATGTTAATAAAATTTTTTTCATTATAACCTCTCTAAAAACTTAATTAATTTTTCTCTTTTTTCTTTCGGTAGATTCATATATGCTTCTTTTGAAGCTTTTGCTTCTCCACCGTGCCATAGAATAGCCTCTTGGAAATTCCTAGCTCTTCCATCATGTAATAATCTTGGTTTTTCCCCTGTGATTTTTTCATGCAGTGATAGTCCCCATAAAGGAGCTGTTTTCCATTCATTTTTTGTTGCTTTAAATTCACTTCTACCATCACTTAAACCTTCACCCATATCATGAAGTAATAAATCAGTATAAGGAGCGATATTAAAGCCACTTTTTGTTTTAAAACTCTTGATGTGACAAGAAGAACATGAAATAGAATCAAAAACTTCTAATCCCTCTTTAAACTCTTTGTCCTCTTTTGGTCTATAAGTTTTAATATTTCTTAAATAGTAATCAATAGCACCTAATCTCATATCTGTAATATCAAACTTATCTCTTGGCTTTGGAGCTTCATTACAAAGCTTTTGTGAAGAAGTACAGTTTTCCATATCAAATAAAGAAGTAGTTAAACCCATATCATTATGAGCTGCACCTGCTATTTGTTCAATTACAGTTGCTGCACTTGCTTTCCATGTATATTTACCAATCTCTTCTTTTTTTGTAAGAGGTGAATAAACTATGTTGGGCTTACCTGAAATACCATCACCATTTTTATCAAACTCATCAGCATTTGCTAAAATATTTTCATTTGATATTTGCTCTAACAATCCAAGTCCATGCAGACTTGGAGCTATTCTATAAGTGATAGAGCTATTTGAAGCTAAATTGCCATAATTTTTCTCAATAAGTTCATATTTAGGTTTTAAAATAGTATCTACTTCACCATCAGGGAAAGTAACTTTTAACTCATCAAAATCTACTTTTACTTTTGCTTCAAAAGGAACACCATGAACACCATTAATTGATATTTGTGCACCATAAACTGGTTCAGGAACAAAACCAGCTTTTTTAGTTAGCATTTTGTGTTCATTTGAGTTATTTGAAGGTATAGAAAGTCTTGCAACAAGTGACCTTGAAGGTTTACCTTTTTTATTATATAAAGTTCCCCTACCATTTTTTGGATGACAGGAAATACATGTATTTGCATTAAAAAGTGGACCTAAACCATCTCTTGCTGTTGTTGCACTTGGTGCTTCAACCCAAGGAATTACAAAAAAACTTCTTCCTAAAATAAACTGATCATACTGCTCATCATTTAGACCATTTATAGGTTTTAATAGTAAAGACTTATTTTTATTACTTGAAAAATATTTGCCCTCGTTATTAACGGCAAAAAGCCCTGTAGCTAAAATAGCTACAAGGCTTTTAGTTAAAACGATCTTTTTAACAGAGCAAAAATTAAATTTTTGTTTCTTCTGGATCTGTAACATCATCTGTAGAAATATTTACTCCGTTTGCTTTTGCAACATTAACCATTTCGTCACCTAATTTTCTCATCTCATTCTTAAGTTTTACGATAACTTTAGCTTGAGGATTTCCTGCTTGGATTTGGTAGTCAAAGTGTGCTTTTGTTCTAGCAACTTCATCAACTTGGTTGATTTTTGCTTCAATTGAACCCATTAATTTCATGATTCTAGCTTTTGTATCAGCATCAACTTTATCTAACATAGAAGGTCCGTAAGTCTTACCATTATATGTAGAAGTTAAAATATTTCTGAATCCTAAGTAGTTCATTGCAATATCTCTGTGAGTGTTATCAGAGAAACAAGAGTGCTCATCTTCTTCTGATGGAGTTAATACTGCAACTGCAATTCTTTCATTTGCTAATTCAGATTTGATAAATACACCAAGTCCTGCAAAAATATCTTTTAATCCATCTTTTTCAGAGATGTTTTTAGAAGCATTAGCTCCATTTAACTTTCCTTGTAATGCAGCTTGGTATAAACCATCTTTTTCCCAAGCAGAAGTTACAGTCTCTAAATCTTGAACTAATTTATCAGCAGCAGCTTTTAAGAATGCTAATCTTCTATCAGCACCTTTATCAGAAGTAAAGTCAGTGATTGATCTTTGACCTGCAGTTAAAGCACCTTTAGTTACACCATCTTTTGTGAAGTTAGAGTAATCTTGATCTTGTCCCCATAATAAGAACTCAATTGCGTGGTAACCAGTAGAAACGTTAGCTTCTCCACCATTTTCGTTTAAGTCAGTTAATGCAGCAACTGTAATAGTACTTACATTAACAGCTTTTGAATCTTCACCACCTGGGTTGAATGATCCAACAGTATCAATAATGTTTCCTGAAGTTTTAGCTCCATTTGCATCAATTGTATAATCAATCATGTTTTCATCTAATGGCCAAGCGTTTAATTGCCCTTCTAATGCACCGTATGCATCAGCAACCCAACCTTCTTCAGCATCGATTGGTCCATTTGATAATCTAAATGCTTCAGTTTGTCCGTAAGACTCTCTTGAAATCAACCAAGCTTTTCTTGTTTCAAATAAGCTAATAGAAGTTGGGTTCTTAGCAAACTCATTGATTTTTGCTTGTAATGCTTTTGCATCATTTAAAGCATCTGTATAGTTAGCTAATGCAAGATTTGAGTAAGCTCCTAAGATAGTAGTAGCTTGTGCTTTTTCGATTTTAGCCATGTTATCAGATTTTGACGCAGTACAACCTGTTAATGCTAATGCTGCAACAACAGATAAAGAAGCTGCAAAAATTTTAGTTTTCTTAAACATTATGTTCCTTTGTTTTTTTAATTTTAATATCAATTATCATTATGGAATTTAATCATAATAAAACTTTATTATTTCTTAAATTGATAATAATTATCAAAACTTTATAGAAATTCCAATTAAGTTGTAATTTAAAAACAAAGTTTTATACTTGTTTATATACAAACTATAAGGAAATCAAATGAGACTGTTAGTAATATTTTTATTAATTTCTTCAAGTTTATTTGCTATCAAGCCCATGGCACTACAATTTACAGGCTTTGATGTTGAGCATATTTTTTCAAACAAAGAAAAAAAGAAGTTTAGAATAGAAAGAGTCATTGATGAAAAATGTTTAGATATTTCTGTTTCGACTGAAAGCTTTGATAAAAAAAATATTAAATACAATATTGATAATAGATGTAAAAAGAGCTTTATTACAACAACTGGTGTAATTCAACCTCTATACATAAATGAAAGTGTAAAAACTTTTTCAGAAGTAGAAGTTATGCACTTTATTTTTGCAAAAGCCTCTATTGAAAAAGATAAATATATTTTAGTAGATAGTAGAAAAGCTTCTTGGTTTGATAATGAAACTATTCCAAGTGCTGTGAATATTCCTTTTGAGGATTTAAAATATGATGAAGATTTTCAAGAAGATTATAAAAAAGCTTATGAGAATTTAGGTGTTAAAACTATACAGAAAGATAAATATGATTTTACAAATGCTAAAACAGCTGTGTTTTTTTGTAATGGCTCTTGGTGTCCCCTATCTTCAAAAAGTATAAAACATCTTTTATCAATAGGTTATCCAAGTGAAAAACTTATTTGGTATAGAGGTGGGATTCAATCATGGAAGGCTTTAAATCTTACAACTACAAAAAACTAAAGCTTAAAGCTTTAGTTTTTAAAATAGCTTCTTAAAGTTATTTAGAAGATCTTTTGCTCCCTCATCTCCTAAATTGTTTTTTAACTTATCACCTAGTTTTTTATTTATCTGATCCTCTATTTTATTTTTAAATAGATTTTTTGTATTTAGTTTAATCTTTGGATTTTTAGTATTACCTCTTACACTAAAATCTAAATCTAATTTTCTAATTTTTGCTTTGATATCAGCATTTACAATTGTTTTATTTAAATCAAGAAGTGATTTAATTACATCAATTTGAGTGTTTTTACTCTTCATTGCAATTACAGTTTTTAAAACCATATTATTTATATCACTATCTATTTTTACTGTATCATAAATCTCTCTTGTTAAATCAAATTTAGCAAACTGATTAATTAAAGATGAGAAATCGTTTTTCAAGAAGTGTCCTTTTAATAAATCACCTTGAAGCTTACCTTTTTTTGTAAGAAGATTATAATCTAAATTTAATGCTGATTTTGAATCAAATACTTCAGGATAATACATCATGTGAGTTAATTGTTTTATCTCCACATCTTTTACATTTGCTTTAAAGTTGTTATTGTTTAGTTTAAAGTCAAGTGCTCCACCAAGTAGTTTTGAAGCTCCTGTTACAAGTAAGTCTTGAGCTTTACTTTGAATATTTCCATTTAAGTTAAGCTTTCCTCTCATCTTCTGACCTGTAACGTCTTGAAGTTTCCCTAAATCTGAAACTTTTACTGTGTAGTCACTTTTAAATGAAGCATCTTTTAAATCAAACACTGCTTTTGCTACATTTACAGTTGCAATATTTGCTAAAATATCTGCTTTTGAGATAGCTTGTGTTCCTGAAAGGTTTGTATTAACATCTCCTTTAAAAGTAATAGGCTTTTTAAGTTTTTGATTAAATTGTTTATTTACAACCTTATTAACAAGCTTTCCATTTGTGATAGTAGTTTTGATTAGACCATCAAGATTTGATACATCAGCATTTTTGATATCACCTTTAACATCTACTTTTCCAGTTGCATATTTTGGTTGATTTACAAAATATAAAAGCTTATCAATTTTTGCACCAGTAATATCAAACTTTATATACTCTGGTTTTGCATTTGCTACTTTTACAGCGTAGTTACTTAGTGATTCAAAAATATCTGTTTTACCATCAACTTTTATGATTCCATTATTAACTACAACATCACCTGTTGTTGAAAGTTTTCCATTTAATTTTGTCCCAATGATTGATTCTAGTTTTGATAAATCATCTACTACTAACTTATAATCACTAGTTACTTTTCCAATATCAAGCTCAACTACAGATTTTTGAGCATAAAGTTTTGCTAATGATGAAATAACATCTGATTTAATATTTACCTTATTACCCTCTAATAAAGCTTGAGAGTTTGTTTTAAAAGTAATTGGAACATTGATTTTTTGATTAAATGCTTTATTTGCAACATCATTGATAACTTTACCATTTGAAATAGATGACACCACTAATCCATCTAAAGAACCAAGCTGTGCATTTTTGATTTTTGCATCAATATTTAAATCACCCTTTGCAAACTTTGGTTGATTAACTAAATGTAAAAGTTCATCAACTTT
>Ga0070724_10002036_pt1 | contig 11519 bp, 9 predicted proteins | sample tdDd001_FD_67278 | JGI IMG/M metagenome (GOLD analysis project Ga0070724, IMG submission 67278) | Marine sediment microbial communities from the Atlantic coast under amendment with organic carbon and nitrate - tdDd00.1 | ecosystem: Environmental > Aquatic > Marine > Coastal > Sediment | place...
CCCATTTTGGATCGAACGTACCGCCATAAATGACCGGACCAACAATCGGGATCACGATGTAGATGATCTCGAGAAAATCCAACACAAAGCCCAGCACGAACAGCACCAGCATCACGATCAGGAAAACCGTGAATTCGTTATCAAACGATTTCAAGAAGTCCTGAATATAATGCTCGCCCCCAAAAGAGATCACAACAAGATTCAGCAACTGTGACCCGATCAGGATGGTGAACACCATGGATGTCACCTTGGCGGTTTCGCGCACGATCGGTTGCAGAACGCCGGCCTTGAACAGCACCGTGCCCGCATAGACCAGCCCGAAAGCCGCGAACAGATAGGCACCATAAGCAAAGAAGAACGCCGCCCAGGTCTCGAACGTGACCTCGGCATTGTTGATCCGCAGGTCAAAGTTCATCCCGACGATCAGCATCAACACCACAGCAGCGGTCGCCCACAGGATGACCTTGCCGGATTTGCCCTGATCTTGCAGCTTGCGATAGGCCGCCAGCATGACTGCGCCACCTGCCCCCAGCGCCGCAGCGGGCGTCGGGTTGGTCACACCACCAAGGATCGAGCCAAGGACAGCCACGATCAACACCAGCGGCGGGAACACGACGCGGATCAGATCGTTCTGCGCACAGCGCGCAGCCGCCTCCTTGCATCCATACAGCGCCAGTCCAAGCGGCAGCAGGATCAACAGAACCGTCAGACCAGGTGTCGTGGTCGGCGCGACCAGCACCATATCCACCAACGCCATCAGCAACAGACCCAGAGCACCCAAAATCAGCGGTTTGGGATCGGCACTGGGCGACACGCCACGTCCGATGATCAGCGTCAGACCAAGGATCACGATCATCGCTGCGATACCTGTCCCGATCGGGGCAGCATCCGCGATTTTCTGAGCGCGCAGCTCTTCGATCTGATCTTCGTTCAGACGTTCCGAGGTGGCAACGCCACCGGCTTCGTCAATGGCAGTCTGCTCGGCGATGGCGGCATCCCATGCCTCTTGGCCGTGCAGGTCGATCATCGACGCCTTACAGCTGTCTGACACATTGGTCCGCAAGCTGGCCGTTTGCCCCGCATCCGAGAATGTCGAAACGTTCGTATCCTGGCTGCCGACAATGCCGACCTGCGCCAACAGCACCACGCCAACGATCAGCGCAATAGGCAGACCCAAGAACCAAGTGAACCCTTCCGAGCGGCTGATTGGCTCTTTGCTGGTGCCGCCCAGTTCCACGGCAGGTGCCTTGGAGGGGTTCAGCATCGCATAGCCAAAGGCATAGAGCGCATAGAGAATGGCCAGCAAGATCCCCGGCAACATCGCCGCCTGGAACAAGGTCCCAACCGAGATCACCGCAGGCTCACCCAGATAGGTCAGCGCATCGGAACAGCCTGCAACAACAGCACGGTTTTCCTGCGCGGTGGAGTACAAATCCCCCGCCAGAGTCCCCAACAGAACAATCACAATGGACGGCGGAATGATCTGCCCCAGCGTTCCCGACGCGGCGATCACACCCGTTGACAGCTCTGGCGAATAGCCGTTGCGCAACATGGTCGGCAGGCTCAGCAGGCCCATGGTCACCACTGTGGCGCCCACGATCCCGGTCGAGGCCGCCAGAAAGGCCCCCACGACCACCACCGACACAGCCAAACCACCCGGCAGCGGGCCAAAGACACGCGCCATCGTGGTCAGCAGATCGTTTGCGATCTTGGAGCGCTCTAGCGTGATGCCCATCAGAACGAACATCAGCACCGCCAGCAGGGTTTCAATGGATTGACCAGCCAGCACACGTTCGTTCATGCGGTTCACGATGAACGAAATGTTGCGATCCAGCGCAGTTTCCCAGCCTTGAGGGAAAACCGAGACCGCTTCGCGTGGCAAATCAGGGTTCCGGAAAATCGAGATCGTGTCCGGTCTGACACCGGAGTCGACCAGGGCCCGATACGCCTGCGAGGACGTATCAATCGCCTGGTGGATCAGCAGGCCTGCGCTATCAAGCGAGGCGATGATCCCAAAGGAAATGACACCAGCCCCACCGATGGCAAAGGCCACCGGGAAACCGGACAGGATGCCTCCGAAGAGGCAGAGAAAGACGATGATCAGGCCGACTTCGACCCCATCTAAACCGAATAGCATATCTGCGTGCCCCTTATTTAGTGCGTGCCTTCGTAGGCTTCTTCACCTTCGCCAAGAGAATCCTTGTCGAGGTATTTACCCGCGCTTTCCTCGCCTTCGATGAATTCAAGGAACGAGCGGTAGAAGAAGGCCACGGCGTGAATGAAAACCATTGCGGCGAATGCAATCAGCAGGATTTTGAACAGGAAGTACCCGTTAAACCCGTTGGGCGAAAAACCGATGGTTTCGACGTTCCAGCGCAGGGCGCGGGCTTTCATCACCAGCCTTTCGACCGTGTCGCTGGCCGAAGGTTTCGGCACGATCAGATGGCGCCACATGAAGAACCAGCCATACATCCAGACCAGCACCGCCATCGGCATCATGAACAGAAGCGAGCCAATCATATCCACAACACGTTTGCCGCGGTGGCTGAGGCCCGAATAGATCAAATCCACACGAACGTGGCTGCCTTGGACAAAAGCGTATGTCACACATAGGCAAACAACCAATGCGTTATACAGTTTCAGCTCTTCGGCGTACCAGCTGATATCCATCTGAAGCGGAATACCAAATCCGAACGCCATATCCGGCCGGGCAAAAACGCGCTGCATGAATACGATTACGATCTGCTGGAAAACCATCATCAAACCCGCCCAGGCAAAGAATCGCCCGACCGTGTTCGCAAAGCCTTCGAGACCGACAACCATGCCCCACATAAAACGGCGAAAAAACAGCCCGAAAGCCGTCAACACCAGAAAAAGCGTAAAGATGACAAAGAAGAACTCAACCGAGCCGCCATAGTAGACGAACCGCATGATCGAGGTCTTATCCGACCAGTCCAGCCACAATTGCGGATGGCTGACAGCATAGCCGAAGTTATAAAAGGCAAGGCCGATGTTCTGGATGAGCCACCAGAGCCCGTCAAACAGGGCACCAATGGCTGATGCGCCACTCTCTTCCTGCATGTTTCCCCCGGAGTGTTGTTGCTGGTGAGCGAGGCCCCTGCCCCTGTGGCCCAACCGGCAATAGTAAAAACGATCCCCCGCGCGCGGCGGGGGATCAGAGGTGTATCACACGTCGGAATTAACCCAGAACGCGGTCACGCTGTGCGGTGTAAGCCCCCGACGAGCGCTTCAGCCATGCCGAGGACGACTTCATCGACGCCATTGCGCTGTCATGGATTTTCTTGAACAGCTCGTCGTTCATGTTTTCAGCCAGAACTTCTTGCGAAGCTTTGCCGAACGCGTCCCAAACGCTGTCGGGGAATTCCATCATTTTCACGCCGCCAGCCTGCAGACGCTGCAGGGCTGCACCGTTGTTGGCCAGGAATTGCGACAGGTTCCACTGGTGGCATTCTGCCGACGCAGTTTCGATGATTTTCTGATGCGCGGGCGACAGCGATTCAAACACGTCGCGGTTGGTTGCAACAGACAGACCTGCGCCCGGCTCGTGGAAACCAGCGGTGTAGTAGATCTTGGTGATCTCTTGGAAACCGGCTTTTTCGTCAGCCCAGGGGCCGATCCACTCGGTTCCGTCAATCGCGCCCGAGGACAGAGCCTGGTACACTTCGGAGCCAGGAATGTTCTGAACCGACGCGCCCAGTTTACCCAGAGCTTTGCCGCCCAGACCAGGCATACGGAACTTCAGACCGTTGAAGTCTTCGGGGCCGTTGATCTCTTTCGAGTACCAGCCGCCAGCCTGTGCGCCGGTGTTGCCTGCCAGGAACGATTTCAGACCAAAGATCTGGCCCAGTTCGTCGTGCAGCTCTTGGCCGCCGTCCTGGTAATACCAGTTGGCCAGTTCTTGCGCGGTCATGCCAAAGGGCACAGCGGTAAAGAAGGCATAGCCCGGGTGCTGACCCACAAAGTAGTAGTCCGCGCCGTGGTACATGTCTGCCTGCCCCGAGGACACAGCGTCAAACACTTCGAAGGCACCAACCAGTTCACCGGCAGCTTTGATGTCGACGGTCAGTTGGCCGTCGGACATGGCGGTGACGTTGTCAGCAACGCGCTGAGCTGCGTCAAACACGCCAGCCAGACCGCGGCCCCAAGTAGTAACCATGGTCAGAGTGCGTTTGCCCGTTGCATAGGCCGGAGCGGCCAGCGTGGTCGTGGCTGCAGCTGCGCCACCGAACGCGGATGTTTTCAGAAAAGAACGACGATCCATCAGGTATCCTCCCAGATAATTATACGGTCCGCCCTAAGGCAGACGGATCGTTTGAAGTGTGGTCAACGTACCTGACCACTTTGGGAATGGAATACCTAGTACTACGTAGTCTGCCGCATTTTTTGCCATAAATTACGTAAGCAGCCTCAAACGCGACCGATATCAAAAGAAATTACCAAGTGATCAAATAAACAATTTTGCAATGCACTTTGCTTTTCAGCGCTACATTTCGTATCGATTCGAAATGCTTTGGCTTCGCTCCATCATGCGTCCCTCTTATGCGCAAAAACTGTTTCTGCTGGCGACATTGCCGCTGGTCGTCGCCGTTATGGCGATTGCCGTGTTGGTGGGCCATCAGTCCCGCGCCTTTGCCGACCGCGAAATTCAGGCCTTGGAACAGCAGATGCTGGAGGCCAAGAAAGAAGAGCTGCGCAACTATGTGACCCAGGCGCGCAACGGGTTTTACTTTATCTATGGCGTTGCTGCGCCAGATGATGAGTTTGCCAAACAGAAGGTTGCGCAAATTCTGGCGGCTATGATCTATGGCTCGGACGGGTTCTTCTTTGTCTATGACTATAACGGAACCAATTTGGTTAGCCCCCGTCAGACGGAATATATCGGGCGCAACTGGACCGGGCTGACCGACAGTCAGGGCACGCCTGTGGTAGATCGGTTCATAGATCTGGCACGCGAAGGCGCCGGTTTTCACGAATTCATGTGGGAAAAGCCCTCGACCGGCAAAGAGGCACAGATGGTGGCCTATGTGCTGGGGCTTCAGGACTGGCAATGGGCCATCGGCACAGGTGTGTTTATTGATGACGTCAGGGCCAGCGTCGCCGCCGCCCGCGCCGACGTCGAAGCGCGGGTCAAGCAGACGTTCTATTACATCGGGGTGATTACCTTTGCCGCGCTGATGCTGGTGTTCATCTCGGGCATGGCCCTGAATATCCGCGAACGCCGCCTTGCGGACGCAAAACTGAAACAGCTGACCCAGCGGGTGTTTGACGCCCAAGAGGAGGAACGCGGCCGTGTCGCGCGCGAGCTCCATGACGGGATCAGCCAGATATTGGTGGGGGTGCGGTATGCTTTGGACATCGCGCGCCGCCGCCTGCCCCAAAGCGACAAAGAACAACCGGGGATCGAGATGTTGGATCGCGGGATCGAGCACCTTTCCGGTGCCATCCAAGAGGTCCGCCGCATCAGCCGCGACCTGCGCCCCGGTGTGCTGGATGATCTGGGCCTGGGGCCTGCCGTCAAATCTCTGACCGAAGATTTCAGCGCCCGCACGGGGCTGGAAACCAGCTTTTCTACCGTGGTTTTCCGCAACCGCCTGGATCAGGACGCCAAGATCGCGCTGTACCGGATTGCGCAAGAGGCGCTGACAAATATCGAACGCCACGCCCAAGCCAGCAAGGTCTCGGTGGATCTGCGCGGACATCGCACTGGCGCTACGCTCAGAATTTGGGATAATGGTGCTGGGATACCGTCGGCGGTCACATCGTCGAGCGGTAAAGGGGGATTGGGTTTGCGCAACATGCAAGAGCGGATCGACCAGCTGGATGGGACGTTAACCATTTCCAGCAATCGTTCGGGCACGCTGATCGAGGCCAAGGTGCCTTTGACCCACCTGCTCCCGCCTGAAGACGCAAGTGAGACGACGAAGAAGGCCGCTGAATGAATACTCCGATCAAAGTTGTGATCGTGGATGACCACCCGATGGTTGCCGAAGGGATCCAGGCCATTCTGGAATCCTATGATGACATCGAAGTGCTGTGCACCCTGAAAACCGGACGCGAAATTGTGGATCAGGCGCACACCCTGTTGGCCGATGTGATCCTGATGGACTTGAACATGCCCGAAATCGGTGGGCTAACAGCAACCGAACTGATCCTGGAACGCTGCCCGGACACGCGTATCCTGATCCTGACCATGCATGACAGTCCAGAGTATATCTCGTCCGCGCTTAGTCACGGGGCGATGGGCTATGTGCTGAAAGACGTACCGACAGACGAAATCAAGACCGCGATCGACACCGTTATGCGCGGCGAGCGGTATCTATGTACCGGCGCGAAAGGCTCGCTTGCACCACCCGATGGCGCCTCGCGCGAGCAGCTGACAGGACGCGAACAGACGGTTTTGCTTCAACTGGCACAGGGAAAATCCAACAAAGAGGTTGCGCTGGCCCTGGATATTTCCGTGCGCACCGTCGAGACCCATCGCAAGAACATCAAACGCAAGCTGGGCATCTCTTCTACAGCGGGACTGACGCGCTATGCGATGGAACATGGCGTGTTGCAGGGAACAGGCGCGCGACTATAGCGTTTCCATCGAAAAACCGGCCCTGGATTTGCTGAAGTTTCCAAAAATTACCGCCACACGCAATAATCGTAAAGATTTTACCCCAGAAATGTGCGCAAACACCGCTATTTCGCGGTTGACGCCCCTGTGAAGCACTCCTAATGTCGCCCTCGCACGAAGGAGCCTCTGACAGATGAAAACTCTAGTCGTAATCGTAGGTAAATGGCGCATGGGCCGGTAACGGACACCCTAACGGTAACCCCATGCGCCCCCGACTGAAAATCGGGGGTTTTTCTTTTGGCACTATAGTGACGTCGTAAACGGAGCAAATAAGATGACACGTCAAATGACCGGAGCGAAAATGGTAGTTCAAGCCCTCAAGGATCAGGGTGTGGACGTCGTATTCGGATACCCCGGGGGCGCGGTGCTACCGATTTACGACGAAATTTTTCAGCAAAATGACATTCGTCACATCCTGGTACGGCACGAACAAGGCGCGGTTCACGCAGCCGAAGGCTATGCCCGCTCGACCGGAAAACCTGGTGTTGCGCTGGTGACGTCCGGGCCTGGGGCCACGAATGCCGTGACCGGCCTGACCGACGCGCTGCTGGACAGCATTCCGATCGTGGTTCTGACTGGCCAGGTGCCGACCTTTATGATCGGCTCGGATGCGTTCCAAGAGGCAGACACAGTTGGCATCACCCGGTCGTGCACAAAGCATAACTGGCTGGTCAAGGACACCGAGAAACTGTCCGAAACCCTGCACGAGGCCTTTCATGTTGCCACCGCAGGCCGTCCCGGCCCGGTGCTGATCGACATCCCGAAGGACGTGCAATTCGCCAGTGCCGAATACACCCAGCCGCAGAAGGTCTCGACCAGCCGCTACAAACCGCAGCTGAAAGGCGACATGGAATCGATCACCGAACTGGTGGCCGCCATGGAAACAGCCAAGAACCCTGTGTTCTATACCGGCGGCGGCGTCATCAACTCGGGGAGTGCCGCCAGCCAGCTGCTGCGCGAACTGGTGGACCAGACAAATTTCCCCATCACCTCGACTCTGATGGGTCTGGGCGCCTACCCGGCGTCGGGGGACAAATGGCTGGGGATGCTGGGCATGCATGGCCTGTACGAAGCCAACATGGCAATGCACGACTGTGACCTGATGATCAACATCGGTGCCCGTTTCGACGACCGGATCACCGGCCGTATCGACGCGTTCAGCCCGAATTCGACCAAGGCACATATCGACATTGACCCCTCGTCGATCAACAAGGTGATCCGCGTGGACATTCCGATTGTCGGCGACGTTGCCCATGTGCTGGAGGACATCCTGAAGGTCTGGAAAGCCCGCGGCCGCAAGACCAACAAAGAAGGTCTGGCGCAGTGGTGGAAACAGATCAACGGCTGGCGCGATGTCAACTGTCTGGACTTCAGCCAGTCCGGCAAGGTCATCAAACCGCAATACGCCCTACAGCGCCTGGAAGCTCTGACCAAAGAGCATGACCGCTATATCTGTACCGAGGTTGGCCAGCACCAGATGTGGGCCGCGCAGTACCTGGGCTTTGAGGATCCGAACCGCTGGATGACTTCGGGCGGGTTGGGCACCATGGGGTATGGGTTCCCTGCGTCGATCGGCGTGCAGATGGCGCATCCTGACAGCCTGGTGATCAACGTCGCTGGCGAGGCTTCGTGGCTGATGAACATGCAGGAAATGGGCACGGCGATGCAGTTCCGCCTGCCGGTGAAGCAGTTCATCCTGAACAACGAACGTCTGGGCATGGTCCGTCAATGGCAGGAACTGCTGCATGGCGAGCGGTACTCGCATTCGTGGTCCGAGTCCCTGCCCGACTTTGTAAAACTGGCCGAGGCCTTTGGCGCCAAGGGCATCTATTGCGACAACCCCGATGATCTGGATGACGCGATCATGGAAATGATCACCTACGACGGTCCAGTGATCTTTGATTGCCTGGTCGAGAAGCACGAGAACTGCTTCCCGATGATCCCGTCGGGCGCGCCGCATAACGAAATGCTGATGGGCGATGCCAACACGCAGGATGCGATCGGCAAAACCGGCGCCGTTCTGGTCTGATGACCGAGCCCCGGGGGCTGCCCTGCCCCCGGACCCCTGAGGATATTTTTGAAAAAGAGAAAAGACATGTCTGCGCTACAGATCAAAAAAGGCTCGACGAAGCATTCAGCATATAACCTGCGGCCGAATTTCTCGGATGTAAGCGAGAAACATACCTTGGCCGTGATCGTGGACAATGAATCCGGCGTCCTGTCGCGCGTGATCGGTCTGTTCGGGGCCCGTGGCTATAATATCGACAGCCTGACCGTCGCCGAAATCGACCACGCCGGCCATCGGTCGCGGATTACGATTGTCACCACTGGAACGCCTCAGGTAATCGAACAGATCAAGGCGCAGCTGGGCCGGATCGTACCTGTGCACGAAGTCCATGACCTGACCGTCGAAGGGGCCGCCGTCGAACGCGAGCTGGCGCTGATCAAGGTGCAGGGGGACGGTGAAAAACGGGTCGAGGCGCTGCGCCTGGCAGACATTTTCCGCGCAAATGCAGTGGATAGCACGCTGGAGAGCTTTGTGTTCGAAATCACCGGCACCCCCGAGAAAATTGATGCTTTCGCTGACCTGATGCGCCCGCTGGGGCTGCTGGAAGTGGCACGGACTGGTGTCGCCGCGCTGTCGCGCGGACTGTAACGCCACCACATCCGAACCAAGCTAGCCGCCCCCGATGGCCAGTCGGGGGCGGCTTGCGTTTAGCCGTCTTTGCTGGGCAGCAGGCCCGCCGACACCATTGCGGCGGCCTCGTCCGCGTCCAGCAGACCATCTGCCGAAATGTCATAGCTGGTAAAGGTCTCGGCCGTCACATCAGGGGCAATGGCCTGAATTTCGGGCAGGCTGTAGGCGCCGTCCCCATCCGTGTCGATCGCGGTGTCGATGCTCTGCGCCATCAAAGGGGCGGCCAGCGTGCTGGTCAGGATTACGGCTGTCATACGGTGTGCAATAGTCATGTGAGTGTTTCCTTTCGGGTTTCTGCGACGCAATGCGTTGCGCCGTAACCCGACCCTGAGCCAAGCAGCGGCAGCGCGAAATATCGCTTTGGGAAACCGTCATTTTTCGGCGCAGCGCCGCGCGAAACCGCAGGTACGAGCGGCGGAGCTTGGCCCAAAATTTCGCCTCAGCGTAGACCCACCGACAGCGCATACCCGTTCAGGCAAAACGCCGCCCACTGGGCGGCGCGTTGGGCATCGGCGGCTCTTTGCTATGACGTCAGTCGGCGTTAGGTTCGGCCGCTTCGATCAGCAGATGATAAAGATGCCAAGTCGCGTGCCCCAGCAGCGGCAACACAAAAAACAGCCCCAGAAAACCCGGAATCATCGCCACGAATGTGACTACAGCGATAAAAATCGCCCAGATCAGCATTGTCACGGGGTTCCGCGCGACCGTCTGAAAAGAGCTGATCATTGCGGTGACAAAATCCACTTCGCGATCCAGCAGCATCGGCAGGCTGATGACTGTGATCATATAAAGCAGCACAGCGAACAGCGCGCCCACAACGGTGCCGATGACCAGCATCATGATACCATTGGGGGTCAGGAAGACCTCAAAGGACGAAGACACATTTGTCATCGTGCTCAGCCCCATGAACAGCGCGAAGATCATATGCGCAATAAAGAACCAGAACAGGAACATGAAAATGACGATGGCGCAGATCGAGGGCAACTGGCGTTTTGACTGTTTCGCGATCACACCGAAAATCTGATACATGTCCATCGCCATGCCTTTTTCGATGCGGCGACTGACCTCGTACAGGCCAACGGCGGCAAACGGTCCGATCAGCGGAAAGCCCACAGCCGCAAAGATCAGCCAATAGGTTTTTCCGGTCGCAACAGTGACCCAGGCAAAGATTAACCCCAGCCCCACATAGAACAACGAAAACACAAATCCAAATCCCGGCGCGCGTTTCATATCGGCCCAGGCGCGGCGCAGGGCTTCCTTTAACATGGGAATAGTCGCACGTCCGAATTCGGGTGCGCCGTGCTCTAGCACATACGGCATACTCTCCTCCCAGAGATATATTCTTGTTTTTGAGTATGGGACCGGGTTTTGCCGCTAAAATCAAGCGCCAGGGTTGCCGTTGGGGCAATTTATTGGGCCGATTGGTTGTATTACGCTGGGCGGGGCCTGATCCGACCGGCGGGGATCACCTTCTCGGCCACCCAGAGAAAACAGCCCCTGCCCTGGTGGCCAAGCAAAAAGGCAGAGGTTTCCCCCTGCCCGCCTGACGATTTCGGAATGTTGACCTTGGCCGATCCCGGCGGCTTATTCGTCTGAATTGGCCTCGGCGCGGGATTTGCCCGCTACCTGCATCGCCAGCGTGGCTGCCATCAGCCCGTCCAGATCGCCGTCCAGCACGCCGGCTGAATCCGAGGTTTCAAACCCGGTGCGCAGATCCTTGACCATCTGATAAGGTTGCAACACGTAAGACCGAATTTGGCTGCCCCAGCCCGCGTCGCCCTTGGATTCATGAGCAGCGTTGATCGCCTCATTGCGGCGATCCAGCTCCATCTGATACAGGCGCGATTTCAGGGCCTTCATGGCGATGTCGCGGTTCTGGTGCTGCGATTTCTCGGACGAGGTCACAACGACTCCCGTCGGCATGTGCGTGATCCGCACCGCCGAATCCGTCGTGTTGACGTGCTGACCACCCGCGCCCGAGGACCTGTAGGTATCAATGCGAATATCGGCGGGGTTCACCTCGATCTCGATGTTATCATCCACCACCGGATAGACCCAAACCGAACAGAACGAGGTATGCCGCCGCGCCGAGCTGTCATAGGGCGATATCCGCACCAGACGGTGTACGCCGCTTTCGGATTTCAGCCAGCCATACGCATTGTGCCCGCTGATTTTATACGC
>Ga0070724_10002037_pt1 | contig 11517 bp, 13 predicted proteins | sample tdDd001_FD_67278 | JGI IMG/M metagenome (GOLD analysis project Ga0070724, IMG submission 67278) | Marine sediment microbial communities from the Atlantic coast under amendment with organic carbon and nitrate - tdDd00.1 | ecosystem: Environmental > Aquatic > Marine > Coastal > Sediment | place...
AATTGAAATTGTACATGCAAAATTATTAGCTGCATTAACTTATATTGTGTTAACCAATCTAGTCTTCTTTATTGTGACATTTGTATCCATTATGGCTATATCTGATGGTAGTGTATCATCTTTGGTATTGATACTTTTCTTGGGGTCATTGTTTTTAACACAGTTATTCTTCTTAGGGTTAGGGATGTTGATGTCTGTATTTATGGATAAGTTAAAAACAGTAATTCCAGTATCGTTAGGGGTCGTTTTCGGTTTTTTCATTATCAACCTCTTAAATGAATCTATCGATGGCAAACCACTTAAGTTTTTAACACCATTTGCCTATTTTAATACAAGTTACATCTATGAGCATATTGCATTTGAAACACCATGGTTAATTTTGAACTGTACTTTGGCGATTACCTTTACTATAGGTGCCTATTTAAAATACATCAAAAAAGATGTACCGTCTGTTTAGTGATTGGAGGTTGATATGAATATTGTTTTAAGAGAATTAAAGTCCATAAGACGATCTCTAATCATTTGGAGTTCAAGTATTATTTTTCTAATATATGTTGGAATGGTTAAGTATGATGGCTTTCAAAAAGCAGGAGAATCGGCAAATGAAATGATGGATGCTTTACCACCTGCAATGAAAGTTGTGTTTGGTATAGGTAATCTGGATTTAGCGGCTGCAAGTGGTTATTATGTTGTCTTCTTTATGTACTTTGCAGTTATATGTGGTATACATGCTATTATGCAAGGTGCAGTCGTATTATCAAAAGAAGAAAGAGATAAGACTGCAGATTTTTTATTAGTTAAGCCTGTTAAAAGATCAAAGGTAATGACACAAAAGATTATTGCGAGTCTGGTTTCAATCGTCCTTTTAAATGTTGTGACTTGGATTGGATCGATTCTAGTAGTAGATATATACAATAGTGGTCCATCAATTAATGATTTAATTGCAAAACTGATGATATCATTATTCTTTCTACAAATCTTATTCTTTGCTATAGGCTTGTTCTTTGGTGTCATCTTAAGAACAACAAAAAAAGCAACTGGTGCATCGACAGCTTTTTTATTAGGTACATTTATCCTATCAGCAGCTATTGATTTATATGAAGAATTAGATGTGTTAAAGTACATTACACCATTTAAATATTTCGATGGTAAAATGATCTATATGGAAGGTTTAGATACGGGTTCTATCATACTGTCTTCTGTATTATCTGTTTTAGCCATAGGGATAAGTTATTATATGTATCAGAAAAAGGACTTACATGTTTAAAGAAACCGACGTGAATATCACGTCGGTTTTTCCTTAATTGGTCTTAAATGATGAAGCACGTTTGGCTAAATCTGATGCAATGGACTTGTTGGTTTCTGTTAATGCATTAACTTCTTCAACACCTGCTGTCTGTTCTTCTGTAGATGCTGAAATTTCTTCACATGTAGCTGATAGGTTACTTGTTAACTCATTTAAGATTCTAACAGCATCTACTATACTTTCCTTACTTATTGTGACTTTGGAGTTGACGTCAAGTACTTGACCCATTGAGTGGACCAAATCTTCAACGGCTTCTTGAATGGTATTGAAGATTTCAAGGGTTTTATCTAAAGCTTTCTTTTGTTGACTGGACATATTACCAATTTCGTTAATTTCTGTAGAGGTTATTTCTGTCTTTTCGCTAATGTTTGAAATAGTAGATTCCACTTGCTCAGTTGTTTTATTGGTTTCCTCAGCAAGTTTCCTTATTTCATCGGCAACGACTGCAAAACCTCTTCCAGCTTCACCTGCACGTGCAGCTTCAATTGAAGCATTTAATGCCAGTAGGTTGGTTTGCTCTGAGATAGAACGAATTCTTTCTGTAAGTTCTCTCATATTGATTACAGTATCTTTTACATTGCTAATGTCATCAGATGCTACTTGAACTTTTTCAACACTCAACTTGATAATGTCTGCTAAATCAATAACAATACTTTCACCATCTTTGCTCAAACGATTAACTGTAGATACTTTTGCATTGGCCTGATCAATACTCATATTACTTTCTGTTATGATTTCATTTAAAAGTGATGCATTTTCCGAAACTTTTTCGGCTTCTTGGGCTTGATCATTTGCAGATGATGCTAATGCCTCAATAGCAAGTGCATTTTCATTGATGGAAATGGCTGTTTCATCCATAATTTCAGACAGTTGGTTTGCACCTGCTTCTACTGAATTTGCATCAGTCTTTATATGATTGATAAGTGTAGATAGTTCTAAACGCATATCTGTAATTGCATTTGCAATTATACCCATATCATCTTTTTGCCTTAATATTTTCTTGTTTTGTTCAACTGTAAAGTCTCCCGACGCAATAGATTTAAGTTGTTGACTTAAAATTTTTAAGGGCTTTATTAGTAACTTAATTAAGAAATAAAGAATTACAATAGAAATCATGCAAGTAATCAATGTAGTCACAATAGATTTTCTTGCATTTGATGCCAATAGACCTTCCATTCTTTCTAGAGATAGTCCGATGCAAATCGAACCCTTTAAGACTTCATTTTCATAATATGGAATTTGAACATCATAGGCGGTAATGCCAGCTTCGTCATCTTCCCAATAGGCTGCCCCAGCAACACCCTTTGTGTTGCATTTAAAGTGACTTCATCATCATAGATAATGTCAAGCATAGATTCAGTACCAGCATAGGCCAATCCAGCTTCATCGATCATCAGGGCATATATGACATCTTCATGTGCCTCGGCATCAGCCAATATGTTGTTATAGCTAAATTCATTTTGTAGATCAGCAATTGTTGTAGCGTTAATACCAATTTGAACATAGTAGCCATTTGATTTTAATTTCATACCGCCGTATTTATTTAGAGTACCTGCTATTAGGTCGGCTCTGACTGCTTCCATATATGTTTCTTGTTGCCCATTGAATACTGGATCCATGGCATGACCTTTTGGGTATTCCCAACCGACATAATCTACTATATCGGAGAATTTTATTTTTCTGTCTGGTCCAATAATGAATATTCCTCCATCTACATTGGTTGCCTTTGCCAAATTTTTAATGTCTTGATTAGAAATCTGATCTAAGTCCATTAAGTTTATGGCTTCAGAAACGACCAGTATTTTGTCTGCTATACTATCTTCTAATATAACTTCAAATGCTTTGGACATTTTTAAATCGTCATCAATATTTTGTGCGATATTGAAGCCTTCTGTCATCATTTCTTCTTTACATAAGTTCTTCAACTGTGTTCAAGTTTTGATAGGTTAGCCATCCACTAATTAAAAGTAAAATTGTTACTACTGTTGCTATAAGCTTTGTTTCGAATTTCATTTATTCCTCCTACAAGAATCGCAATTATTATATAATCATGATTATATTTTACAGTAAATTCTGAAGATTTCAATCGTGTATTATTATAGTTCACATAAAGTGATAGAAATAAGACCTAGATTGAAGTGTTTTTAGTCTTAGGATATGCAAGTTTACCTTCGTAATTAAACACTTTTGCAGATAGACATTCTTTTTCGCTATAGTGTTTTACAAACTCTTAACTTTGTGTATAATGAACTTGTCTAATAGTTTTGCAATTTCAACGGTTGAAAGTTGCAAAATCGATATATATGGAGGAATCTATGAGTAAGGTGAAAATTACAGAAACCGTATTAAGGGATGCTCATCAATCACTGATAGCGACAAGAATGAAATTCCATGAAATGGAACCTATTTTAGAAGATCTTGATAAAATCGGCTACAACGCACTTGAAATGTGGGGTGGAGCTACATTTGATACTTGTCTAAGATTCTTAAATGAAGATCCATGGGAAAGACTTAGAAAAATTAGAGCGCAAGTAAAAGATACAAAGTTACAAATGTTACTAAGAGGGCAAAATATCTTAGGTTACAAACATTATGCTGATGATGTTGTTGAAGAGTTCGTAAAGAAATCAGTTGCTAATGGTATTGATGTCATCAGAATATTTGATGCATTAAATGATACTAGAAACTTAAGAGTAGCATTAGAGACCACTAAAAAAGAGGGCGCACATGCACAAGCAGCTATTTCATATACTATCAGTCCTGTACACACAACTGACGTTTATGTGAACTTAGCGAAAGAAATGGAAAGTATGGGTGCTGACTCAATTTGTATTAAAGATATGTCAGGTTTGTTAACACCTTATTATGCAGAGGAACTTGTTTCAGCGATTAAGAAGAATACAAATGTTCCTTTAGAGGTACATTCTCATGCAACTAGTGGTTTAGCAAGTATGATGTATATGAAGGCTATCGAAGCGGGTGCAGATATTATTGATACTGCAATTTCTACATTCTCGATGGGTACATCGCAACCACCAACTGAGTCGTTCGTAGCTACATTAAAGGATACACCTTATGATACTGGTCTTGATCTTGAAAGATTAAACAAGGTAGCAGAATACTTAAATCCAATCAAAGAGAAATACATGAAAGATGGTACATTAAATCCTAAGGTTTTAAGTGTTAACATCAATACATTGTTATACCAAGTACCTGGTGGTATGTTATCTAACTTAGTATCTCAACTATCAATGCAAAATGCATTAGATAAGTATGATGAAGTGTTAAAAGAGGTACCGAGAGTACGTGAAGATTTAGGATTCCCACCACTAGTAACACCAACAAGTCAAATTGTAGGTACACAAGCTGTATTTAATGTAATCTCTGGTGAAAGATACAAGATCATTCCAAAGGAAGTAAAAGCTTATGTTAAAGGTATGTATGGTAAATCTACAGTGCCTATGAGCAAGGAAATGGTAGAAAAAATTATTGGTAATGAAGAGATCATTACTTGTAGACCAGCAGATTTAATTAAACCTCAATTAACTGATTTTAGAAACGAAATGAAAGAATACTTAGAGCAAGAAGAAGATGTATTATCTTATGCATTATTCCCACAAGTTGCTGAGAACTTTTTCAAATATAGACAAGCAGAAAAATATAAAATTGATTCTGAACTTGTTGACAGAGAGAATAAAACTTATCCAGTATAGGCTGCTATTTATAGCAGTCTTTTTTTCTTGCAATGATATTTTGAAAGTGCTATACTGAAATCGCTTGAAAGCTTTGCAAAATAGGAGATGAAAGACTTATGATTGGTATTGGAATTGATATAATTGAGATAGAGAGAATTGAAAAAGCATTATCAAAACAAAGTAACTTTCTTTCAAAACTATTTACAGATTATGAGATTGAGTACTACAAAAATAAAGGAAATAAAGCTGAAACTATAGCTGGTATATTTGCTGCTAAGGAAGCTGTATCCAAAGTACTTGGTAAAGGAATTTCAGGTTTTTCATGGCAGGATATTGAAGTGAAGCATACGCAAGAAGGCGGACCGGTTATTGTGCTCAAAAATGGCGCTTTAGATTTGGCCAGATCACAAGGGATTGATCGTGTTTTAGTTTCAATATCACATTGCAAAACATATGCTGTTGCGAATGCTGCAGGAGTGAAGCAAGAAAAATAGCATGTGATAAAGGGGGAATAGCATGTTAAATAGAGCTGTATGGGTGGAAATTAATTTAGATCATTTAGTACATAATATTAGTGAAGTTAGACGCGTTACTGGGCAAGATGCTTTGGTTACTGCAGTTATTAAAGCTGATGGTTATGGACATGGTGCAGTAAATATAGCAAGAACACTTTTGGATAATGGAGCAGATAGATTGGCTGTTGCTACTTTGACAGAAGCTGTTCAGTTGAGAAGGAGTTTTCCTTCAGAAGAGATTTTGATCTTAGGATTCACAGAAGAGACTTCTATCAATTTGGCTATTAGACATCAATTGATTCAAACAATTTATACTCTTGAGCAAGCCAGAGCTTTTAATGATGTTGCAAAATCAATGGATGAAAAGTTAAAAGTACACATAAAACTAGATACTGGTATGACTAGATTAGGTATGATGCCTGAAGTCAATACTATTGATCAAATTGAACAAATGCTTTCATTAGATCATATAGAAATAGAGGGTATGTACACTCATTTTGCTAGAGCTGATGAGGCAGATAAAACAACAACTTTAAAGCAAATTGAAAATTTTGAGTTTGTAAGAAAAGGTTTAAAAGAAAGAAATATAGAATTTAAGATTAATCATGTTTCAAATAGTGCAGGTATTATTGATTTACCTGAGTACAATTATGATATGGTACGTGCAGGCATTATGCTTTATGGTTTATATCCTTCAGATGAGGTTGATCATGCTGAGGTAAAGCTTAAAGAAGTTATGAGTTTACACACTAAGATATCAAGAGTTCAGGATGTAGAAGCTGGTGTAGGTGTTAGCTATGGCCATAAGTATATTACATCAGAGCCAACTAGAATTGGTACACTACCCATTGGTTATGCAGATGGTTTCTCAAGATCATTAAGCTTTAAAGCTCAGGCTATTATAAAAGGTAAGAATAAGAAGGTGCCAGTCATTGGTCGAATTTGCATGGACCAGTGTATGATTGATTTATCGGGTGTAGATGCTGAAATAGGTGATGAAGTCATCTTGTTTGGTCAAGATGATCAAATGGCTATTACGATTGATGAAATTGCAGGTCATTTAGGTACAATTAATTATGAAGTCGTTTGTATGATTAATAGACGTGTACCTAGGGTATATACAAAATCGGGTGAAGTTGTAAAGACAGTTGATTATATTATGTCGCTTTAGTATAATGTATATATCAATGAAATGGAGAATATATGAAGCGTAAACGTAGATGCACGAGAGTATACAATGATGCGGTTTTAAAAATGGGTTATGAAGAGATGGCTCAAATCAATCTTGGCTTTGCAGAATCAGGATTAAGAAGTGATGCAGATGATTATGTCTCTTATGAGAAAATTTTAGCTGCAGGAATGATGGAGGCTGAAGGCATTGACGATTAAAAGAGGTGAGATTTATCTTGCTGATTTAAGTCCTGTCGTTGGTTCTGAGCAAGGTGGACAAAGGCCCGTATTGATAGTTCAAAATGATATTGGAAATAAATATAGCCCTACAGTGATAGTTGTTGCTATTACAGCTCAGATTACCAAGTCTAAATTGCCAACTCATGTAGAGTTACCTGCAAAAGGCAATGGTTTGAATAAAGATTCTGTTATTTTAGGTGAACAAATTCGTACCATTGATAAAAAAAGATTAATGCAACAAATCGGTGCTTTAAGCGATGAAATGATGGATAAAGTTAATGAAGCTTTGGCTGTTAGTTTAGACCTGATTGAGTTTATGAATAATTAATAGTAGAATTCTTACCATCCTCTTAAAATAGAGGTTTGTAAGAATTTTTTCTTTGTATTCACTCTCTAAATATAGTAAAATATAGGTTAGAGTAAAGGAGGTTTTTATGAGAAAATCATTTTCATTAAGTATAAATTTAGTGTTGGTTATTATTATCATCTTGCTCTTGGGTTCAACATTTGCATCAGGTAATAATCCCGGTTCATCAACTGATCCAGTAGTTACAGCAAGTTACGTTGAAAAGAGGATTAGTGAATTAAGTGCAAGTGTTGATGAACGTCTTGCTAATTTAAATACAGAAACGAATAACAGTCAATTATCATTTGAAGTTATTCAAGTGAATAAGGATCAAATCATCAATTTAGAAGAAAACTCTTTATTCATTCTAAGAGCTGGTACAGCAACTGCTATTGCTGGAGTTGGAGGCGGTTTATCAGACTTAACAACTGGCTATGATATACAAACTGGTGGTAATATTGATCTGAATCACTTGTTGTTAACGCCAAAATCAGATGGAAGAGGCGTTTTAATGACATATGATGGTTGGGTTATGATCAGTGGTGGTTATTCAATTCAATAAGCAAAAAAAGGTTTAGTCTACTAAACCTTTAATTACGTTTTAGGAGAAAGGTTTCATGAAGAAGAACATAATATATATTTTACTTATTGTAGCATTGGTTATTACAACTGGCTTCAATGTTGCAGAAAGAATGACAGTAGAAAATGAGGCAAAATCAGCGGAAATAACATTATCGTATGATGAAATTGAGGAGTTAAGTGAGCAATCAGAGTATGACATTGTTTGGTGGTTTAAACACTTCAAATCATTGAAGGTTAATTCAGTATCTTTAACAGAAGAGACTTTTTTCACATTAGTTGAACAAGGATATGAATTAGAGCTAGAAGTTTTAATGAATATTAAGAAGGATACCCTATGGGAAATGAGATACCCAAGTAATTTTGTATCTTTTGTTAAGGATGGCAATTACGACATGAATGATGTCGTGGTTGTTTCTGAAGATCAAGAACTTAAGGCGTTTATACTTGAAGGCCTAGATTTAAGATATCCTGACAATTTTTATACGCTTTATGAAGATGGCGATTTATATGCAATTTTATTAGATGGTAGACCAGAAGATATAAGGTATTCTGAAATATACAAATCAGTAGATGCAGAAAACGATAAAAAAATGCAACATCAAGATATCTTTGGATCAGCATTATATTATTATGGACTAGGTTTTTCATCAGAAAAAATCAATAATATTGTAGAATCTGGTTTAGATATAAACTTAAGACCACTTAATAATATTAGATTCTCAGAAAAATTAATTGATGCTTTTAAGACAACATTAGATCAGTATGGTTTAGAACAACGTATGATCATCTTTTCTGGAAAAGAAGTATTAGGTTATCCTGAAAAACAAGATGAATTGTATCGATATATGCTTGAAGAGAAGATAACGCCGGTTTTAATTGAAGAGGGAAATCAATTATCAAATATTGATCAAAAAGGGATTGATGAACTAGTCGACAATATGAATTATGATACTGTTAGATTAATGTCACTTGATGGATATCTTCAAGAAAGGTTCCAATACTACAATTACGATGGTGGGCAAGAAATTGAAAATGTCATGTTTAGAGCCATCACTGAAAGAAATATTAGAATTATTTACTTCAGACCATTTTTATATGGTGGTGAGATTTATGTAACAGATCCTGAAGAATATGAGATTTCATTGAATAGATTAGATGATAGATTGAAAGAACACAATATCACCTTAGGGGAGTATAGTCTGATGCCCTTAAAACTAGACAGTATTGTTAGTGGTATTATTACTGGATTTGGTTTGATTGCAATCATCATATTGGCTTCAAGATTCTTCTTTAGATTGAAATCATGGCTTGAGTATTTACTATTAGTAGTAGGTGGTCTTTTAATTGCAGCAGCTTTACTTGTTTCACCCAATTTAGGTAGACAGTTACTTGCACTAGCTGCAGCCTTAACGTTTTCTTCATTAGGAGCGGTTTTCTTAATTAGTTTCTCAAGGGATCTATTTATTGATAAAAAAGTCTTTAGATTTAGAGATATTTTACTAAAAAGTATTGTATTTACTTCAATCATGGGGCTGCTTGCTCTTTTGGGTGGTATGATTGTTGGCGGATTATTGTCACATTCTAAGTATTTATTAGAAATGCAATTCTTTAGAGGTGTTAAGGCAAGCGAGATGTTACCTTTAGCAGTTTTTGTAGTTTTATATCTATTGAAATTTGGCTACAACAGATCAGCTGAAGAACTGAAACAGCAAGAATTTTTCCCTAAGGATATCTTGAAATTCTTAAATGTTGATATTAAAATCGTATATGTTCTATTATCAACTATAGCTGGGGGAATCTTATATATTTATATTGCACGTTCGGGTCATGAAACAACAGTTCAGCCTTCTAATATAGAAATGATATTTAGAAATTTCTTAGAGCTCAAGTTACTTGCTAGACCTAGAACTAAGGAGTTTATGTTTGCAATTCCAGCGCTAATGGTATTTGCATATGTTTCAATGAAAGCTTATAGACCGTTAATTCCTATTGTTGGTTTACCTGCAATGATTACATTTACATCAATTGTTAATACTTTCTGTCACTTAAGAACTCCAATCTACTTATCAGTAGCTAGAACCTTAATCGGATTAGGTTTTGGTATACTTTTAGGTTTGCTTGCTATCCTTGTATTTGAAGGTGGAGAGAGATTAGTTAAACGTATATTAAAGAGAAGTTTAGCTTATGAAGGTGATGAGAAAGAATTAGGGGCATAAGATGAAAAAGTTGGTTATTTCTGGCTATCATGGTTTTGGCAATATTGGTGATGAAGCCATTTTAAAAGCCATGTTATCAGAATTTAAGAAGATGGATAAAGAGATAGACTTAACCGTATTATCTCAAAAACCAGAGGAAACAAAGAAAAACTTTAGTGTTAATGCTGTGGATAGAAGCAGTATATTCAAAGTAATAAAGACTATATTTAATTCTGATATTTTGATCAGTGGTGGCGGTAGTTTACTGCAAGAGAGCACAGGACGGTTAAGTATTTATTATTATCTGTTCATATATTTTGTAGCCATGATCTTTAGAAAAAAAACTATTATCTTCTCTCATGGTATTGGACCAATTTATAGAAAGAGAAGTAAATGGCTGGTAAAGTTTGTTTTTAATCGAGCTTCATGCATTAGTGTTAGGGATAAATACTCCAAAGAAGAGCTTATTAGTTATGGTGTTAAACCTGATAAGATAGACGTAACAGCTGATCCTGTTATTAGTTTTAAGAAGTTTGGAACAGATAAGGGAAAGACCCTATTTGATCTATATGGTAAATATGATCCCACATTAGAAACTATTGGTTTTGCTGTTAAAGCAAGTCGTAAAACTGACGTTGAACACGATTTCGTCAAAATTATCGACCAATTGAAAGAGAAACCATGCAATATTGTTTTGATTCCATTTCACTACTCAGAGGATTTGTCTTTAATTGAGAAAATAGTTAAGTTATCAAAACACGATATAATTTCAATAAATGAAAAACATGTTGTAGAAGAAGTGTTTAGTATGATAGAATCTATGGATGTGTTAGTTGGTGTAAGATTACATGCATTAATATTTGCAGCTGTATCAGAAACACCGTTGGTCGGTATTACCTATGATCCTAAAATAGATGCTTTTTTAGACTCGATTCAAGAAAAGGCTATTTGTGAGATTGATGCTATTGATGATAGTAAGGTTGTAGAAGGTATTCGCCATCACTTGGACCATAAAGTAATGATTAAAGACCGTTTGAAAATGGATGTCTTTAAACATAAAGTGCTACTCACTAAGTACAACAGTGGCATTGAAAAAATGATAGATTAGAGGTTATATGGAAGAAAATGTAGTTAAGTTATTTGGCGTAAAATTTCATAAATTAGATGAAGATGGTGCATTTAAACGTTTCTTATTTTTACTTAATAGAAAATCATATTCTATGATATTTACACCTAATCCTGAGATTGTTATGATGGCTCAGAAGGACTTGGAGTATAAGGACATTTTAGCTGAGGGTGATTTGGTTATCCCTGATGGCATAGGTATTATTATGGCATCAAGAATGAAGAAACTAGGATTAGAAAAGCGACTACCTGGTATAGAAATGATGGAAAGTATTTTGAAGTATTGCAATAATGCAAAAAAATCGATATACTTACTAGGGTCGAGTAGTGAAAATGTTGAAAA
>Ga0070724_10002040_pt1 | contig 11500 bp, 8 predicted proteins | sample tdDd001_FD_67278 | JGI IMG/M metagenome (GOLD analysis project Ga0070724, IMG submission 67278) | Marine sediment microbial communities from the Atlantic coast under amendment with organic carbon and nitrate - tdDd00.1 | ecosystem: Environmental > Aquatic > Marine > Coastal > Sediment | place...
GTCAGTCCAGGGAACATTCCAGACTCTCCCGGTTTGGAAATGTTTAAAGTGCACCATGTATGAAATTATTTCTAATCGCAGAGGGCCAGACGTCGAAAGACGTCTTTCCTTCGTTTTTGGTGGGGATTGGATATAATCGAATCAAATTTTCTGCAATTTATAGAATTGTCAGAACACCTTCAAAAAAATGTGCAATAAAATGTGCAAAAAAGAACCCACGAGAAAAAAAGTTCTCATAAATACGGAAGTTTTTTTCCCATCGGAAATAATGTGCAAATGGGTATATGATAGTATTACATTATCGCAAAATTCTTTTAAACAAGTTATTTCAATGCTTTCAGGGGTTGTTAATAGAAAATTTACAAAGTTGGCACAGCACTTGCGTTATATAAATGCGTACATAGGTGGTCTCACAACTTTATTCGAGGCTATCCATTACCTTCAACAATTTGTTGATGTGTTGGCTATTATCCATAGAGTCTATTATTAAGGGGGATCTTAATGGCTCAAGTAATTGATTTTCTTAACGGAATTATTTGGAGTAAGGCACTTGTATTTTTATGTTTAGGCGCTGGCGTTTACTTCTCGGTGCTTATGAAATTCCCACAGGTTCGTTTAGTTAAAGACATGGTTCAACTACTGTTCTCTGGCGACGATTCTGATTCGGGTGTATCTTCTTTCCAGTCTTTCGCAATGGCACTTGGTGGCCGTGTTGGTACTGGTAACATTGCCGGTGTTGCTTCTGCAATCGGTTTTGGTGGTCCTGGTGCAATCTTCTGGATGTGGGCAATCGCATTCCTAGGTGCTGGCTCAGCTTATACTGAAGCGGCTCTTGCACAGGTTTACAAAGAAGAGATGGACGGACAGTACCGTGGTGGTCCACAGTACTACATCGAAAAAGGTATTGGTAACAAAGCATTTGCGGTTCTATTCGCAATCTCTGCTATCATCTCTGTAGGCGTATTCCTACCTGGTATCCAAGCTAACTCTATCGCATCAGCTATGAACAATGCATTTGGTATTCCTACAATGGTTTCTGGTCTAGTAGTAGCTGCTGCTCTTGCTGGCGTTATCTTCGGTGGCGTTAAGCGTATCGGTAAAGTTGCTGAGATCCTTGTACCATTCATGGCAATCGCGTACATCATTATCGCACTTATCATTATTGCAATGAACCTTGGTAAGGTTCCTGCAGTATTCGCACTAATCTTCACAAACGCATTCTCTACAAAAGCTGCTTTCGGTGCTATCATCGGTCAAGCAATCATGTGGGGTGTAAAGCGTGGTATCTACTCAAACGAAGCTGGTCAAGGTACTGGTCCTATGGCTGCGGCAGCTGCAGAAGTTTCTCACCCTGCTAAGCAAGGTCTTGTACAGGCATTCTCAGTTTACGTTGATACACTATTCGTTTGTTCGGCAACTGCATTCATGATCCTGATCACAGGCATGTACAACACTTATGATGGTGCTGGCGGTTACCTATACGAGAACCCAGCTCTTAACGGCGCTGAGCCAGGTCCTGTATTTACACAATCTGCTGTTGATACACTTATCCCAGGTTTCGGTTCTAAGTTCGTTGCGATCGCACTTCTATTCTTCGCATTCACAACGCTACTTGCTTACTACTACTATGCTGAATCTAACGTAGCTTACCTAGCTAAGAAGATGAAGAATCACGCTGTAGTATTCAACGCTGCACGTATTGGTATGCTTATCATGGTTGTTGTTGGTTCAATCAACTCTGCTGGTACAGTTTGGGCTCTTGGTGATTTAGGTGTTGGTGTAATGGCATGGTTAAACATCGTTGCTATCATCATCCTTACTAAGACTGGTATTGGTACTCTTAAAGATTACGAAGAGCAAAAGGCTCAAGGTCTGGATCCTGTATTCGACCCTCGTAAACTTGGTATCAAGAACGCTGACCTTTGGGTTGCTAAAGCTGAAGCTAAGAAGAAAGTTTCTTAATCAGTTAAATATTTGAATTTTAAGGCCCCAGATCAATGGATCTGGGGCTTTTTATATACCAATAAACTTGGTACATGTTACGTTGAGCCATTATATACCTTATTTATGCAGACACAAGTTGGCATAATTTATCTAAAATTAGATCCTAAATGAAACTTTTACCTACGTTTCCTTTAATATGTCTATGTTGGGCAATACATCTTCAAGAATAAATCTCCACCGGTCATAAACGTCGGGCATAAAGGTGCTTGTTATAACCACCGTTAGCTTCAATGACGGTACACAACAGATGATATTTCCCCCATCTCCCATAGCAGCAAAGGCACTTAAGTCTTTCTCTTTTAATAACCACCACATGTAACCATATGAACCTGTATGTTTATTAAGGGAATCTTCTATCCACTCTGGATCAAGAATTTGTCTTCCATTTTTTTCTCCATTATTTAAGTACAAATCTCCTAATCTGGCCATATCGCTTAATGTTAACGTAAGACCCCAACCACCAGTTGAGTGACCTTCCGGGTCTTCAACCCAACCTCTTACATTTGCACCAAACAAATCTTCAAATCCATATCCTTTCATATCAGGTGCAGGAATGAATGTCTGGTCAGTCTGATTCACTAAATGTCTATTGGCAAATTCACGGGCATTTAATCCACTTACCCTGTAAAGGATAATAGAAACAAGATGGGCATTTGCTGAACTGTATTTAAAATGTGCTGGTGAACTGGCTACCTGTATGTGTTGAAGGATGAAGTCCGTCCAGTTATTGGAACGACAAAGTAGATCAAGTGGTTCTTTCCAGTCCTCGTAAGCATGTACCGCTGTCATTGTTAATAAATGATGCAGGCTAATTTGGCTGAGTTTAATTTCAAGGGGTGTCCCCTTATACTCAGGAAAATATTTGAGTATGGGTGTGTGAACACATTGTATTAGCCCCTGGCTTACTGCAATTCCTACGAGTGCAGACAAGTAACTTTTAGTCACTGAAGCTACATGAAATCTTGTAGTACTACCAGATCCATTCCAGTACTTTTCAAAAAGTGTATCTCCATCTTTTGTAATCATCAGACCAAGAACATTAGGACATTTCTTTATCAGTTGATTTTCTAAGGTGTTAATTGCTTCATTTCTTCTATTAATGTTATTCATTTTGACCTCCATTTATCAAGTGGTGGTCCAATCATGATTGGAGACAGCATACGTATTTGTGTAAATCCTATATTGATTTAAAAATATATTCAACACAATTTTTGAAACAGTTTTAAACAGCTTTTAAAAACTTGCAGAAGTTGAAGGGGAATGAAAATTTGAGTGTCATTCTTCATTTCCATTGGGTAAAAAGAATATAGGTGGGGTCATCAAGTGGACGACTGAATTGAGGGAGCCTATGTTTCATTCTATTCAAAAAAGAGTATTCTGGGTGTATTTAACACTTACAATTGGAGTATTTTTCTTGTCATATATGGTCTTATATCAAGTAGAGTTGAGCAACCGATTGGATCAAACTATTAACAGCTCTATAGTCATCAATGAGATATATGCAGAGCAGACCAGTGAACAACTAAGTGTAGCAATTGAGCAGTTAAAAATAGTTGCAAGAACACAAAGTGAGGCGTTTGATGAAGAACGTCTTATTAGCATGCTGAGACAACTAAGGGAAAATCAGCATTACGGATTTATAACGAATTTTTATACAGATTTAGATGGGAATGCATATTTTTCTAATGGTGAAGTGAACAACACATCTGATCGAGCGTATTTTTTAGAACTCATTAATGACGAACCTGAGTATGTTATATCCACACCCATTATAGGTCGTGAAAGTAAACAAGAAGTGTTTGTAGTAGCAGTTCCTCTTCGCGTTGCAGGTGAAGTGAAAGGGATCGTAGCAGGGTCAATTTCTCTAAATACCCTGTCTGAGATAATTAATAAAAACACCATACCTCTTGGTGGTTATGCTTGGATCATTGAAAGAGACGGTCTGGTTGTTGCCCATCCTGACCCAGATATTAGAATGACTAAAAGTTTAGTTGACGATGATCGTTTTATCAGTGATACGGGCCGAACTATTTGGGAAGAAATGAGAAATAATCCGAGTGGTATTGTGCGTTATACAGACATGGAACTTTTAGAGGATCGAGTTTTAACATTCTATGAACTCAATTATACGAAAGGTTGGAAACTTGGAATTACAACACGTATGTCTGAAATTCAGAGTCAAATGGATGATTTCAGAATCTTGATGATTGGGATTGCAATTCTGACAGCACTTTTACTCATTTATTTTAATTATCGGGTTTCAAATACCATGGTTAAACCAATTATAGAGTTAACAGAAGCGGTAACACAGTCTGACAAAGGCCATATTCAAAAGTTAAGTGTTAAGTCTACAAACGACGAGATTGGATTACTGGTGAATGCATATAACTTAATGGCTGAAGAAATTGACGAATACACCAACAATCTGGAAAGCCTTGTGGCAGATCGAACAGAAGAACTACGTGCACTGACAGAGGTTCTGGAAAATAAAAATGACTGGTTGGAACAAAATAACGATGCACTTAACGCGATAGCAGTGACAGACCCCCTAACAGGTCTTATGATCAGAAGATTTTTATATAGTGAGATTGAGGACCTAGTAAACCGTGTAAACACCGATCAAATACAAGAATTTAGTTTAATATTTGCTGACTTAGATAATTTTAAATACTACAATGATCGTTTTGGACACGATATTGGAGATAACATTCTAAAGTGTATTGGCCATATGATTGTAGACAGTTTTAGATCCAGTGATGTCGTTGGACGATATGGTGGAGACGAGTTTGTAATTTTACTCCCAAATGTGAATGAAAAACAAGCTAAGAAGATTTCAAAAAAACTGACCTTTATCTTTGAAGGTCAGGGAGGCTTCCACGACAAATTATGTAAGTGGTTAAACTTAAATCGAAGAGAACTCATACTGCATAAGGTCTTAGGGTGTTCATATGGTGTAGTAACCTATTCCAAAGGATCACACGAAGACATTGAAATGCTTCTGAAAACTGCTGATGAACGTATGTATGAACATAAAAAGATTCAAAAACAAGATCATGTGTTTATCGATAACAAATAAAGGGACAAATGTTTGTTATTACATTATGAGCGCAGAAGGCTCAAATAGAAGTAAAGTTATTAATAAGAACATGTATGAATAGATATAGGAGGGGTTATGATACATCATAGAGTGTGCGAAATGACAATAGAACAGTTCCACACACATCTTGCAAATGGAGACTTTACTTGTGAAGATGTTGTTCGTGAGTATTTAGACAGAATACATAGGTACGACAAACAAGGACCGGCCTTAAATTCCATTATATATGTAAATCCTAAGGCTATAGAAGAAGCAAAAGCAATGGACGAATGGTTCAAAATAGAAGGTTTAATCGGTAAACTGCATGGTGTCCCTGTGCTTTTAAAAGATAATGTAGAGACAATGGATATGCCAACCACAGCGGGCAGTTTGTCACTTGAAGGATACAGGGCAAGTAAAAATGCAATAATAGTTGAAAGAATGAAGGCAGAAGGCGCTATTATCATTGCAAAAACAAATTTACATGAGTTCGCAATATGGGGTGAAACCATAAGTTCAATTTTAGGCCAAACACGAAATCCATATGACTTAACACGAACACCAGGTGGATCAAGTGGAGGCACGGGGTCTGCTGTTGCAGCCAATTTAGGTATGATTGGCATTGGCACAGATACCATTAACTCAATTCGCTCACCTGCGTCTGCGAACAACCTTGTTGGTATAAGACCAACTGTGGGACTTGTAAGTAAAGAAGGGATAGTTCCATATTCTAATACACAAGATGCAGCTGGACCCATTTGCAGAACTGTAGAAGACGCAACCAAGTTTTTGGATGCCATTAAAGAGGGTGGGGGTCCATTAACCGAATCATTAATACTGGAAGGTTTAAAAGGTAAAAAAATCGGGGTTCTAAAATCATTCTTTGGTAGTCAAAAAGAACATGTTTTAACCAACAATGTAATGACTGAAGCCATGGAAGTGTTACATAAAAACGGTGCACAGCTAATCATGTTAGAAGAGAACTTTGATGCATCTTATTTAGTTAAAGATGTCAGCGTACATTTACATGACTTTAAAGACCACTTGAATATGTATTTAGAAGCTTTACCTGAAAGTGCATCCATTCACTCAGTTGACGAACTCATTGAAAGTGGAAAATTCCATGAAGGCATAAAGGACAATTTGCTTAAAGCAAACACATTGTCTACAAATACAGATGTATATAAAAAACGGCTTGAAAAAAGAGACGTTTTAAAATCAGATTTGCTAAAATTAATAGACACCTATGATCTAGACGCTATTATGTATCCCCATCAAAAGCAGTTGGTTTGTGAGATTGGTGGTTCGCAAAACGATAGAAATGGTGTTTTAGGATCCGTGACAGGATTTCCGTCTATATGTGTACCAGCTGGGTTTACTCCACCAACCGAGACAGCACCCGTAGGGGTTCCAGTAGGTATGGAACTCTTAGGGAAACCACATTCTGAAGGGACTTTGATTGAAATTGCTTACGGATACGAGCAACATGCTAAGGTTCGAAAACAATCTCCTTTAGTTCCAGAAGTTGGTGTATAAGAAGAAAAATGCACGAAAATAGGGTATAATAAATATGGCCTTGAGATACAGTTTGACTCAAGGCTATATTTACAGTGTATAGGTATAATTGTTAACCTATACGAGTTTTTATGAGGTGATAATATGAATCAAATACATGAAAAAATATACCCAGTTATAGTTATTGGTGGTGGGCCGAGTGGACTGGCCGCATCTTTCCATCTTAAAAAAGCAAGCATTAGCCATTTAATAATAGAGAAAAAAGAAATGCTTCAGACTTGGAAACATGAACGTTGGGATTCTTTTTATTTGGTAACACCTAATTGGATGACAAACCTTCCTGGTGTTGACCATGATCTTCCATATGATAATGAATACATGTCACGCGATGAAATATTTGTATGGCTTAAGAAATATATGGACTATGTTGATCCTGAATATGTTGAAAACACGAGGATTGAAAGACTCTTTAAAGACAAGGGGCACTACAAACTTAATACGAATAATGGAACTTTTACAGCGGAGAAGATCATTATTGCAACTGGTATGTTTAATCAACCCTTTATTCCACCGGTTGCCCAGTCCTTAGCAAGTACAGTTAAACAGATTCATTCCATCGATTACTTTAATCCCAATCAGCTTGAAGACGGTGGAACCATTGTGGTTGGAAGTGGTCGTTCGGGTGTGCAGATTGCACTCGAGATTAAGACAGAAACGGAAAATGATGTTTACTTGTCTGTTGGGAGCATGACGCCTTTACCTACTATTTATAAAGATGTGAATGGTGTGTACTGGCTAAATAGGTTATCAGGATATTCAAAAGGAAAACCAATTTTGCAATACAAGTTTGATGACCTAAGTAATAATAATATTAAAAACAAAATCAGTCAGAATATGTTTACTTGTGTAGAAACGGGTGTTCAACTCACAGGCCGATTTATATTAGGAAAAGATAATCTAATAGAGTTCTCTGACAATCTTTGTGATGTGTTAGAGAGTGGTGGCGCATATTTGAAGAAGGTTGAAAAACAGATTGATGATGAAATACGATCATCGGGTCTTGAGTTGCCTGATTTACAGGTCGATTTTGATTTAAAAGCCATTGACTGTCATGCTTTAGATCCAATTATGTTCCTTGATACTGAAGTTAACAACATAAAAAATATTATTTGGTGCACCGGCTTCAAACCAGACTATTCGTGGGTAGATCTAGATATTTTCACTGAAAATGGTGAACCTAAATTAGTGGATGGATATGCAACAAGTGAAGAGGTATATTTTTGCGGAATGGGACTTCAACCTGACAAGGAAACGAAATCATCCTTTGGTGTTGGACTATTCGCATTTAGTGAATCAGCTGAACGTGCAGTGGAGGCATTGATGAGGGGGTAAAACATTGCCAGATAAAAGTGCAGTTGGACAATCGATTTTACGAAAAGAAAGTTTAGAGAAGGTAAACGGCCAGGTAATATATGGGGACGACATTATGTTGCCTCAAATGCTTCATGGAGCAGTAAAAACCAGTCCTCATGCCCATGCTAAAATTTTAAGTGTAGACATTGCACAGGCGCAGGCGAGTATGGGTGTAAAAGCAGTATTGGTTGGATCTGATTTCGATACAAATTTTGGATTGTACTTAGGTGACAAGTCACCTATTGCAAGAGAAATTGTTAGACACCATGGTGAAGTTGTTGCAGTTGCAGTTGCTGACACCTTAGAACAAGCTCTTGTTGCAGTTAACAAAATCCATGTAGAATATGAAGTTCTAGACCCTATTTTATCTCCAAAAGAGGCTTTAAAAGAAGGGGCAGACTTGATCCACCCCCAGATGGATACCTATGCACATATTGATCCAATCCACCCTGAGCCCGGTTCTAATGTAGCCAACCGGACTAAAATACGAAAAGGAAATATAAATGATGCATTTAAAAGTGCATATAAAATAATCGAGAACGAAGTATCCATCCCATGTGGTGATCATGTTGCAATGGAACGCCGAGTTGCTATTGCACAGATTAACAAATCGGGTGAAGTTATCATCACTTCATCGACCCAAGCACCTTTTGTAGTTAAAGGGCTTATGAGTGTGTTCTTTAACCTTGATCCAGGTAAGATTGTTGTAAAGGCACCCATGTTGGGTGGTGGATTTGGGGGGAAAGCAGGTATTCAACTAGAAGGTTTGGCTTACTTGTTATCTAGTAAGGTGGACGGACGTCCAGTTAAACTAGTAAACACCCGTGAAAATGACCTACTTGCTTCACCGGGACATATTGGTCTGGAAGCTAAAATAAAACTTGCTGTTGATGAAGCGGGCAAGTTTTTGGCTATGGATATGGACTACTACTTTAACAGTGGTGCATATGCGGATTACGCAGTGAACATATCACGGGCTGCCGCCATTTCGTGTACAGGTCCTTATGCAGTTGAAAACTTAAGGTGCGACTCCTTATGTGTATATACGAATCTTCCTTTTGCCACAGCTTATAGAGGCTTTGGACACATTGAAATTGGGTTTGCAGTTGAAAGAGCAATTGATGTTATGGCAAAAGCTATAAACATGGATCCCTATGAAATTAGACGTTTAAATGGGGTTAAAGCCGGAGATACAACGCCTGTTCAAAGTCGGCTAAATTTAAGCACGGGTGACATTGTAAAGTGCTTTGATGAGGTCAATGAGATGTTAGGTGGAGAGATAGGTCAAGTCAAACAAATCGCTCCAGATATTTTGCGGGTAAAAGGTATTTCTGGGTTATGGAAGGCACCAGCAATGCCAACCAATACAGATGCAGGTGCAGTTATCACATTTAATGGTGATGGCAGTTGTAACATACATACAGGTATTGTAGAAATCGGACAGGGTACGAAGACGGGACTTGCTCAAATTGCATCTGAAGTTTTATCTATTCCAATTGAAAAGGTGTATGTAGAGTTAGAGGTTAATACGAAAATCGCACCGAGTGATTGGGCGACTGCTGCAAGTCGTGGTCTAATGATGGCTGGAAATGCAGTATATGAAGCTTGCGAGGACTGTATAAAACAGATTAAAGAAGTAGCATCACAAGTCTTACGGGTTCCTCAAGTAGATTTAGTGGTTGAAAATGAGCGGGTATTTGTTCCAGATGAGCCTCATCATGGACTGGATTTATCTGAAGTAGCCTTAGGCTACGTATATCCAAATGGAAATGCTATTTACGGTCAAATCATAGGCAAAGGGAGGTACATTGCAAAAAACCTCTCTGATATTGACGCTCAAACAGGTGCAGGTCACCCAGATTTAGAATGGACGCTGGGAGCTGAAGGTGTCGAAATTGACGTGAACACACGGACGGGCCAGTATAAAATTAATAAGGCTGTATGTTGTATTGATGTTGGAAAAGTAGTTAATCCACAAATGGCTCAAGGCCAGATTGTTGGGGGTATGGCTATGGGTATTGGCTATACAGTTATGGAAGGATTTAAGTTAAACAAACGAGGTCAAATCCAAAACGATACCCTTCGCGACTTTAAGATTATGCGTTTTAGTGATGCCCCTGAATATAAAGTTAAGTTCTTAGAAACACCGCAACAAGATGGACCATTTGGAGCTAGAGGACTGGGAGAACAGTCCGTTATAGGTATGCCTGGTGCAATAAGCAATGCACTATCAAGGGCTGTAGGACAAGAGCTTAGCCTTATTCCAATTACAGCTGAAAAGGTATGGGAAGTGTTAATGGAGGTCAAAAAATGATTCCATTTGATTTTGAATATTATAAAGCAGACACAGTAGATCAGGCCTACCAGATCATGAAAACGAGTCTTGAAGAAAATAAGCGGGCTGTTTATTATGCAGGTGGCACAGAACTGGTAACAAACTTTAGAAAAGGCAAAGACCACGCAGACATCGTTATTGACATAAAAGGTGTCTCAGACATGATGACTATACAAGAAAAAGACAAACAGATAATCATTGGGGCAGGGGTGTGTCTAAACCAGATCATTGAAACCTTGGGAGACTCCTCATTGTCACATGTGCTAGAGCAAATCGCAGACCATACAACACGTAACGCTCTTTCAATTGGTGGAAATCTTGCTGGACGTTTACCTTATAAAGAGGCAGTATTGCCCCTTTTAGCGGTAGATGCTAAGGCTGTTATCCAAGGTGAAGAGGGGCGTGTTGAGAAACCCCTTAAAGAGGTATTCAACAAAACATTAAGGTTAAAATCAGGAGAACTTTTAATCCAACTAAAAATCAATAAATCGGATGTGTCTTACTATAGTAAACGTGAGACCGAAGGCACAAAGGTGGACTACCCGATCCTTCATATGTTCTCGACCTGGTCTGAGACAGAGGTCTTCGTAGGTGTTTCAGGATTTTCGAGTTTACCAGAGTATCAAGTCTTTGATATAAGTACGCTTGAGACCAATAATGTGGAAAATAATCTAATTTTTAAGGCTTTTAAAGATAAAGCAAGAGCATGTCACCGTGCTTCGGTAATCTATAGACAACATCTTCTTAAATGTGCCATTGAAGATTTACTCTTAGAGTGGAAGGGGAGGATGTAAAATGAGTCAAATCAAATCTGACCCAATTAAATATTCTGGATACCAACAAGTAGTATTAAATATAAACGGTTCAAAACACCATGCGGTTGTTAAACCAAGTGCCATATTACTACATACCTTACGAGAAGAACTGGGATTGTCTGGTGCCAAAGGTGGGTGTGAAAATGGGGACTGCGGAGCGTGTACAGTCCTATTAGACGGATTACCTCATAAAGCGTGTATGTTGCTAACTGTAGAAATTGGTAATAAAGAAATCACGACTATAGAAGGTCTCAATGACACTGAAATCCAAAAAGCATTTGTTAATTTCAGTGGTTTCCAGTGTGGATATTGCACGTCTGGATTTTTACTAAATGCACATGC